>Ga0209270_1004416_pt1 | contig 10705 bp, 10 predicted proteins | sample MTBAKSrepl1MetaG_FD_187456 | JGI IMG/M metagenome (GOLD analysis project Ga0209270, IMG submission 187456) | Enrichment culture microbial communities from Arthur Kill intertidal strait, New Jersey, USA, that are MTBE-degrading - MTBE-AKS1... | ecosystem: Environmental > Aquatic > Marine >...
CGTGTAATTTCCCTGGATATGCATTGATTTCAACCCATAATGAGCCGGATGTGAAAGAGCAGAATTGGCTGGATAGATCCATTGTCATAGTGAAACTTGACCGGAAAAAACCACGCGCATTCTATCTGGCAAAAGTGTATAACACTACAGTTGAATACTGGGAAGAAACGCATGGCACGATTTCTGTTGATGGATCTAAGGTTCTTTGGGCTTCCAACTGGAATGAAAATGTAGGTAAGGAAAAATGCTTTGTTTTACAGTTGGATATGCCAAATGACTGGGTTAAAATGGTCAAATAAGCTTGCTGATAAGAAACGGACCATATCTGATATTGATGCAAAAGAGGAATTTTTCATATTTTTGAACTGCGAGTGGATGGTGAAAAAAGCATTATTCATGTTTTTAAGATTAAGAATGATTAATACCGGTACAATGAAGTTGGTAATAAGACGATGTGCAATTTGGAACAAATTTTTTATTCAATGGCTTGAGTTCTTTGTTTTAAATCAAGAAAAACTTGTTCTTAATTGTGTTGTTTTGTTTATAGGGGATGAGATAATCAAAGCACATTAATTGCAGGATTTATTAGTTATTTAGTAGAAATAACTAAAGTCTAACAAAGCGAATACAGGGGCGAAATGCCAAGCGCATGAAATCTTGCTTACTCTACTTACTAATGTCTTGTATGAGAATTGATTGAATTGTTTATTTGTGCGCAATGCTGTTTATTTGTGCAAATAAGGGGGGTGTTCTCTATACAACATTATGCAAATTCAGTTTGAAAATGCGAATTAAGTCATATTTCTATTCATTTACGTTGAGTAACAAAAAATTATTGAAATGAAAGGGGAGTAATAATGAGAAACAAATTACGAATATCAAAATTCTTTTTTCTATTAAGTTTAGCTCTCTTTTTCCTGCTCTTTGTTGTAGTAACACCTGCTTTTGCCCATCTTGAAAGCGAAGAGCAAATTTGGGACGATCCGGCTTGGATGGTAATACAAACACCACGTTATCACTTTCTTACCAGGCAGGAGATCATTGATCATATGGACATATTTGATGATTTTGGATTCGATAACGACTTTGCTTTGTATAGCAATGATACGACTATTGTAGTGCAGCAAGGTGATACGAGAGAATGGGCAAGCAGAAAGTGGATTACTGGAGGCACTAATCGTTTTGTACGAGGATTTTATTTTAATAAGTTGAGCGAGATTTTTGTTCCTGGTGTTGTCTTGCACGTATATGAATGGCAGGGATCTTTTATTAGTCGTGTATGCGGCAACATGACCGAACTTGGGATTAACCCAAAAGGCTCGATAGCAGGGCTTAAATTTAAAGATGTGCAAGAGAACCACGTGCTGGATTCGGAAGATGTTGGTATTCCCAATTGGAAAATCACATTAAGCAATGGATTGGAATGTCCAACAAATGAACAAGGCAAGTATTGTTTTGATGAGCTAAGTCCCGGTACTTATGTTGTTACAGAAGAAGAAAGAGATGGTTGGGTACATACAACCCCAAGTCAGATAATAGTCACGGTCGGGCCGGGTCAGACAAGTTACGTCAATTTTGGTAATTTTGAACTTGGTAAAATATCAGGTTATAAATGGGACGATTCAGATGCTGATGCAATAAGAGAAGAAACCGATAGAGAACTGCCAAATTCCTGGACAGTTGTTCTATATAAAGATGGAGCAAAGGTTGGGGAAACAACAACAGGACCGGATGGTTTCTATGAATTCAATGGTTTACATTATGGTAACTATTCTGTATGGGAAGTTGGGAAAGACAATTGGAGACAAACATATCCTTTCTCCGATAGTTGTGTGTCTCCAGAATCAACCCTGGAAGAGGGCCATCATCATACTTCAATAATAAGTGGAACCGATATAAGCAATTTGGATTTCGGAAATATTGAATTAGGAAGTATAACTAAGACGGTTTATCACTATTGGTGGAAGGAACCTATTAAAGATATTCGTGTGGTAATAGAAGAAATTGAGGTTCCAGGAGTTCTTAAGAATATTCCACCGCTCCCACGGGAAGGATATACAAATGAAGCCAGGGAAGTCGTGTTTGGTGATTTATTGCCAGGAAAATATAAAATAACAGTTTTTCTTCCTGAGGATTGGCACGCAGAACCTGATGTAAATGAACATATTGTGGAATTAAAAGAAGGCCAACACGTTACAATAGAAAATTATATCTACGATAACGATCGGCGCGAGCCCCGTACATTGGGATTTTGGAGGAATTGGCGTCATAATTATAACTCCGAAGAAATGGCAAGTTTAATAGAGAGAGTAAAAACGGGAAGCAATAACTTTAGCGATCTGAGCATGGAAAATATTGATGATATGCTTAATCCGTCTGGAAAGAAAACAGCTGATAGGATGGCTAGAATTCAATATCTTGTCCTTTGGTTGAATTTGTCGTCAGAGCGACTTGGTTTTAATGCAGTAGTTGATCTAAGCATTATTAACGGATGGAATACTTTAATCAAGGACGACGATGGCATTATGACTATCCATGCCCTCATGCTACAGATGCGTGATTTATATAATAATAATGATGAAGATGATCTCACGCGAGGACAATGGGAGATTTTAAAGAATATTTGCGATGCAATTAATAACTATTGGGTTTTCGTCGAATCCCCAACGGGACCAATCGATTAGTTTAAACGAAAAAAGTTTGTGGATGAAGAGTCTATAGGGGCTGCTGGTTAGCAGCCCCTATTACCATTTCTATAGAGGTTTTATTTTTACCAAAGATAAAGATAGGTTTTTAAAGACTTTCGGAGAATACATAGAGGTCGATGTATAAACTTTATAGAGACTATAGATAAAATTACCAAATCTTTATTGTGCTAGCATGACTTATCGTGGCTAACATTATACAAGGAGTTCAAGTGAAAAACACAACAACAGAAGAGGTAACTCATGTATTTACTTCAATCAAAATATTTGCTTCTCTTCAAAAATTTTACAATCAAGTTTATCGATCCCCCCGCTCAAATTCTTTTCGGACAAATATATTAGACAGAAATAACGGTGAAATCTAATGCTTATATTTAACAAAGGTCAAAACACAGGGAGGAAAAAATTGAATAATAAAAACACATTTTTTAAAAAGTGGATTGTCTGTTTGTTGTTGGTGTCTTTGTTGGTTGTTACCAGTTGTACGGTAAAAGAAAAAGACTCGGGATCGGATACGAAGACTAAAACTGAAAGCACGAAAAGCAAGGTAACCAAGCACAAGAAGGGATACAGGTTTGAAGAAAACGGTTGGATTTATGTTCATATTGAAGGAAAACCCTACGATAGGGGAGTTCAGCATGGTTATTTGGTTGCTCCCGAAATCAAAGAAATAATGAAGAGCTTAAAATATCTTACTTACTGGAACACTGGCATGAACTGGGATTACTTTGTTAACGCCGCCCAGACGCTTTTTGCAACCAGGATTGACCCGGAATACATTGATGAGATTAAGGGTATTGCGGCTGGAGCAAATGAAGCGGGAGTAGATGTTACCTGGCAAGAGATCCTGGCATGGAATGGATACGAAGAACTAACCGATTATTGGTGGCCTAACGAAAAGGAAGGAAAATATGCAAATGATCCGGTGAATAAGGATCACTGCAGTGCGTTTATTGCAACCGGATCAGCTACCAAAGACAGGAAGATCGTAATGGCTCATAACAGTTGGAGTGAATTCGAAACAGGGCAGTTCAGTAACTTAATACTTGATATTAAACCTGAAAAGGGAAATCAAATTTTTATGCAGAGTGTACCAGGCTACATTGACAGTTTTGCCGATTTCTTTGTAACTGATGCCGGTATTATGGGCACTGAGACCACGATAGGTGGTTTTAGTCTTTATGATCCCAATGAAACCCCGGAATTTTTCCGCGTCCGCAAAGCGATGCAGTACTCCGAGAACCTGGATCAATTTGTTGAGTATATGAAAAAGCAGAACAATGGCGGATATGCCAATAGCTGGCTATTGGCTGATACGAATACAGGTGAGATCATGCGTTTTGAGCTTGGCTTGAAGTATAGCAATGTTGACCGAAAAAAGAACGGTTATTTCATCGGTTTTAATGCGCCGCTTGATCCGAGAATTCGTAATTTGGAATGTAGCAATACCGGATATGCGGATATTAGAAGGCATCAAGGTGCCAGGCAGGTTCGTCTGACCCAACTTATGGAAAAATATAAAGGTAAGATTGATGTGGAAATCGGTAAAAAAGTCCTTGCCGATCATTACGATGTCTATTTAAAGAAGGATAATCCATGCTCCCGCACAGTTGACGGACATTACGAGCTGGATAAAAGGGAATATATGAGTCAGCCGGGAAGACCAATCCCTTTTGAGCCTAGGGGAACGGTGGATGGTAAAGTGATGGATAGTGATATGGCCGAAGAATTAAGCTTTGAAGCTAGATGGGGTAACTCCAGCGGCATGCCGTTTAACGCGGACAAGTTTCTAAAGGAACACATTCAGTGGAGTCACCTTAAGGGCTACCTCAAAGATAGACCGGCCCAGCCTTGGACTACGTTTTGGTCGGATGAGAAATAGATAAACAAACAAGTCCACACCTCCCATATTATAAGTAAATAAGGGAGGTGTCAGAGAATCAAGCATTTATTAAACCAGTTAGATTAGTGCAAGGAGGTCTGACCTTGAATATTTTAATGTTTGCCTAGATTGAAATAAGAAGAAAATTATCCCAAAAATTAAAGAGCCTCTGTGGGCTCTTTAAAAAGAGGTGAAAAAAGTGTCTATTTTTAATATCGGCATTTGCATAAAAATCTTAAATATTTATTGTCCGGATTGTATGGGTTATATATAAATAGTGATTAGATTGTTTTGGCTCAGTCTACAGTCGTGTTGTTGAAAAAGAGGATTTCAGGTTTTCATCTAGAATTAGTTTTATATAGCTATGCCAAAAGGGAATAACAAATCGTAATGGCCACGAAGGTCAATGCTAGCTCGAAAGCTGGCGTATTTCGTGGTTTTTCTTTTTAAACAGTACAATAGGATCCTGAAGATCCAATTTATCTTGCCGTAGCAAGATTTACAATGCTGCGGGAGGTGGGATGATTATTCGTAATTAACATGTTCAATTGAAGAGCTTGTCTTAATTGTTTAAACTATTTATTAGGAAGGTGAACATGCATATTCCAGACGGTTTCTTGGACATAAAAACACTTATTTCGACTGCTGTTGTTTCAGCCGGTGCTGTCGGATACGGTATCAAGAAAGCAAACGAAAAATTGGGCGAAAAACAAGTACCGCTTTTGGGACTAGCGGCCGCTTTCATATTCGCGGCTCAAATGCTTAATTTTCCAGTGGCTGGAGGTACAAGCGGTCATTTCCTGGGAGCGATTTTGGCAGCAGTACTTCTGGGTCCCTGGATGTCTTGCTTGATAATAACAGTGGTTTTGGCTATTCAGTGCCTTGGATTCGCTGATGGAGGATTAACGGCACTGGGCGCTAATGTTTTTAATATGGGTGTAATAGGAAGCATTGTTTGCTATTACATTTTTGTAGTCATTAAGAATATCTTGCCTAAATCAAAGGTGGGATTTTTATCGGCCGTAGGCATAGCGTCCTGGTTGTCGGTTGTTTTAGCTTCATCAGCTTGTGCAATCGAACTGGCGATTTCCGGTACGTCACCCTTAAACATAGCCTTGCCGGCGATGGCGGGTGTTCATATGCTGATCGGGATCGGTGAGGCAATTATTACGGTGGTTGTAGTATCAGTTGTATTAAGTACACGCCCTGATTTGGTTTCTACTTATAATCTTGTTGATACCCCGGTAGGAGGTGCAAGCCATGCCATTAAGTAAAGACTTAAAAGTATATATTTTTATAGGTCTATTGGTTTCTCTTATTCTGGCCATTATTATTTCGCCGTTTGCATCTTCATGGCCTGATGGATTGGAAAGAGTGGCCGAGGATAAGGGATTTATCGAAAAAGGTGAAGGGCCGCAAGCGTGGACGCTGTCACCGATTCCTGATTATGCTATGCCCGGATTAGGTGAAGGCGGACTGGCAACGGCGGCGGCCGGGCTCATCGGCACCCTGGTAGTTTTTGGCGTAGGATGGGGATTAGCTTACGTTCTGCGGTCACGCTCAAATGATATTGAAGATGTAAGGAAAGAGAAGAAGTTGTAAGTAATGAAACATTCTTATTTAGATAGGTTTAGTAATTTAGATAGTTTTATTCATCATCTGGATGCCAGGGCAAAGATCGTCATGTTTTTTGCCCTGGTAATCTTGGCTGTAAGCACACCAGCCCGGAGCTACTTTGCTTTCATTGTCTATGTTTGTATTCTTACGTTGCTCCTTATATTGTCGAGATTACCGCTGGGGCATATTTTTAAAAGATCACTGGTAATTGTACCTTTTGTACTAATGGTTGCCATATTCATACCTTTTTTAAAAACAGATACTGTGGGCGGGGGATATAATCTGGTCGGACTGAATATGTCCAGAAACGGGCTGCTGGTACTTTGGAATGTGATGATAAAATCATATATAAGCATAGTTTCCATGATACTTCTTTCATCATCAACATCATTCAAAGATTTGATGATGGGATTCGAACAGCTTAAGGTGCCTTCTATTTTTATCGCGATTGCATCATTTATGTATAGGTACCTATTTGTTGTAACCGATGAGACAATGCGAATGAAAATAGCCAGAGATTCGAGAAATTTTTCAGGCAAATGGATATGGGATAGCCGCGTAATCGCTCATATGATCGGTTGCCTGTTCATCCGCTCGTATGAGAGAGGAGAAAGAGTATATCTGGCTATGGCATCCAGAGGTTATAACGGTACAATAAAAGGATTTGATAATGCTGTATTAACCAGAAAAGACATTATTTTTGCCGGCGCTGTGGTTTTGACTGCTCTTACGGCAAGATTGATGGTTTTTAGTAATATTAAACTTTTTGGATAGGGAGAGAAATGCATCACCACAAAGCGTTGGAAATTAGAAATCTTTTTTATTCTTATCCTGATGGAACCAAAGCATTAAAAGGTGTCGATCTGGCCATAGAGAACGGCGAATCGGTTGCACTGCTGGGCCCCAACGGTGCCGGTAAATCGACATTACTTCTTCATCTTAACGGAATTTTACAGGGTCAGGGAGAGATTAGGATTTTTGATCTTCCGATTGTGCATGAGAACATACGGGAGATACGAAGAAGAGTTGGAGTGGTTTTCCAGGATCCAGATGATCAACTTTTTTCTCCGACTGTCTTTGATGATGTTGCTTTTGGTCCCATAAACATGGGTCTTTCAAGGGAAGAAGTGAATATACGAGTAAATAAGGCTCTGGAAGATGTGGGGATGGACGGTTTTGAGAAAAAAGCTGCTTATCATTTGAGTTTTGGTCAAAAGAAAAGAGTGGCTGCTGCGACTGTTCTTTCTATGGAACCGGATATTATGGCATTGGATGAACCTTCAAGCAATCTTGATGCAAGAGGTAGACGTGAACTGCTAAATATTCTATGCGCACTTCCGGTGACTAAAGTTGTTATTACTCATGACTTATTATTTGTATACGAGCTTTGTGAGCGAGCGGTAATAATGGATGACGGCAAAATCGTTGCAGATGGACCAATGGATGAATTGATGACCGATCACGAGCTTCTTGAAAAACATGGACTCGAGGTTCCTTTGGGATATAGCGAATTGAAAGAGAAAGCCAAAAAAGAATCAAAGGTTCGTAGATTAAAGAGCCCGAACGGATAGTTCTTGCACAAATAAACCTACAGCATTACTTCTCCTAGAGTAAAAAGACCGAAGGCAATGAAAGCTAATCCGGCCAATATATTTATGGTCTTTTTCGGGAGGGCTGTTCCCAGACGACTCCCGATAAAAATACCCAAGACGTTGGCCATACCCATACCCAGCGTTGCTCCTATCCAAATCTGCAGCGGTTTATTGTATTGAGCGGCAAGTGCCATTACCGCCAGTTGAGTCTTATCTCCAAGTTCAGCAAGAAAAAAAGTTCCGAAAACAGTCCAAAAAGGGCTGGCGTTCTTACCGGTGTCTGCTTGTTTGTTATCGCGGGAAATTAAAGTCCATGCCCCAAAGACTAAAAACAATACGCCTGCTCCGATTTTTACTGCAGAGATAGGCAAGTAAAGGGAAACAAATTTACCCATAACAACAGCCAAAAAGTTAAGCAGAGCAATTGCCGCAAAGACACTTTCTAGTACGGTGGATGCTTTATAACGTGTAGCAAAAGCTAATGCTAGAAGCTGAGTCTTGTCACCAAGTTCGGCAATGGCTATCAAAATAAATGATGTCAAAATTGGTAAGACAATAGGACTTATTTTAGATATAATCATTACATCGGCTGCCTTCCTAAGTGGAGCAAACGCTTCTATTTTATACTTTTTTTACTTATTTATTGCAAGATAGTGTTTATTTTTCCAATAAGTGAAAGATTGAATGAAGGCAGGTAGTCTTTGTTGAATGTGATTTTATAGTCTACTTATGATTGGTGAAATATGATACGCGTAAATGATGTAGTAGAGATAATTGAAAGATTTGCTCCGCCTGAATATGCTGCTGATTGGGATAATGTCGGGCTCCAGGTTGGAAAGAAAGACGACGTTGTCAAAACGGTTTTAATAACTCTTGATGTTACCGGGCAGGTGATTGAAGAAGCTCAAAAGAAAAGGGCAAATTTAATAATATCCCATCATCCTATTACAAGAGGCGAGATTAAAAGTGTTACTACCGGAGATTTTGTTGGCAGCAGACTGTGGCAAGCCGCCAATGCCAATATAAATGTTCTTGTGGCTCATACCAATCTGGATACTTGCCTGGGCGGTGTGAATGATGTGCTAGCCGCGGAATTGGGATTAAAGGATGTCGAGATTTTGGTAAAAAGGGAAGACCAATCGTATTACAAACTAGTCTGTTTTGTTCCCGCATCTCATGTAAAGAAGGTGACAGACGCGATTATGGAAGCAGGCGGAGGTCAGATTGGAGATTATTCTCATTGTACATTTAGGACCGAGGGTAAAGGGACATTTAAAGCCGGTCCTAAAAGCAAGCCTTATATAGGTGAAAGTGGTAAGATAAGTGAGGTTGAGGAGCTCAGACTGGAAACTATAGTCTCACACATGGATCTTCAAGGTGCATTAACCGGTATGATTAAAGCTCATCCATATGAAGAAGTGGCATATGATGTATATAGGCTAGAAGAGCCCCGGCCTTTGTTTGGATTGGGTAGGATCGGTAGACTTGAGAAGCCAGTTAACCTAGGTGAAGGTTTAAAGATTTGGCAAACGAAATTAGGATTAAGTAATCCTAAAGTATGCGGTAAATTGTCTGATAAAGTTAAGCGTGTAGCAGTTTGCGGAGGAAGTGGTGGCGATCTGATAAAGATTGCCAAGGAAAAGGGAGCGCAGGTAATAATAACGGGAGATGTAAAATATCACGATGCCCAACTAGCTGATTATCTTGGGATTGCCGTTATCGATGCGGGTCATTATTATACTGAGCGGGTAATCGTTCCGGAACTGGCTCGTTTATTAGAACAAGAGTTAGAGGATAGAGGAGAAACCATTAAGGTATTGATTTCTGAAGTAAACACAAATCCCTGGAACGACGACTAGCTGACGGGAGTAACTGGATGAAAGAATACAAGCTTTTAAATGATTTGCAGAAGTTGGATATTGAGATTGATGAACTTTCGGAGAAACTAACTCATTTACCTGAAGAAGCTGATCTCAAAGACTTGAAGGAGCAATTAAAAGAGCAAGAGGAAGCGCTGAAGGAAAAACAAGCGCAATTAGCCTCAAAGGAGAGTGCTCAAAAAAAAGTTGAGGGAGAATTGGAGCTTTTGGATTTAAAGATTAAGAATGAGGACGATAAACTCTACAGCGGCACAATTGCGAATCCCAAGGAATTAAAGAGTATCCAACAAGAGGTTGTCTTACTAAGAACAAAAAAAGATGAAATAGAAACAGATTTGCTGGAGTTACTTGATGAAGTAGATAGTCTGAGAGGGGAAACAAATAAAGCTTTATCAAATTCCAAGGAATTAGTAAAGCAAGTGGAAGAGGCTGAGAAAAAATATAAGCAAGTATCGGATGAGATTGATAAGAAGTTGCATAGTTTAAAAGAGGAGAGCAAGAAAGTCAGAAAAAGCATTTCAGACCCTTTGTTTTCTGTTTATAAAAACATTCGGGAGAAGAAGAAAATTGCAGCGGTTGCTATTGCTGATGGGATTTGCCAGGGATGTTTTGTGGAATTGCCCGCGGAGGAAGTAGATAAAATGCTTCAAACCGATAAACTCTGGCGTTGCCCACAATGCAGAAGGATCATAATTAGATAAGAGATATTGTTGTTTATTTTAGTTGATTTAAAATAGCCCATTGTTAAAAATAATTAGATTGAACTTAAGAAGGAGAGCTAGAACTGCATGATGGGGGGTTGTTTTAAAAATTGGCTGAGGTTCTGGATCACAAGCTAATACTTTATATTGACGGAGCAGCACGTGGAAATCCCGGTCATGCTGGTATCGGGGGAGTTATTCTAAATATAGATCACGAAGTGCTGCTTGAAATTAGTGAATATATCGGCGAAACCACTAACAATATTGCCGAATATTCCGCTTTGATCTTCGCTTTGCAGTCACTTCCGAAATTTAATGCTCAAGAGCT
>Ga0209270_1004421_pt1 | contig 10695 bp, 8 predicted proteins | sample MTBAKSrepl1MetaG_FD_187456 | JGI IMG/M metagenome (GOLD analysis project Ga0209270, IMG submission 187456) | Enrichment culture microbial communities from Arthur Kill intertidal strait, New Jersey, USA, that are MTBE-degrading - MTBE-AKS1... | ecosystem: Environmental > Aquatic > Marine >...
GAAAACCCTTGACAGCGAACGAAGTGAATTGCATGCTTGAACCTAATCAGATCATCCCCTGTAGTGTAATAGATCCTTGACTTGAGTCATTGTTTCAGAAACGCGCCGATTTAGAACTGCAACTTGTTTAGAACATACTGTAACATCAAATAGTTAAATCAACAGAGAAACTTGAGCTTGCAGCTTTTAGGTTATAACCAAAAGAGCTTTGTGCAATTTTGCGTAGTCTGCTGAGCATGTCACAACAGACTTTGACATAAAGCATCCGAAGGCGTATAAAATTTTGTAGAACAAAAGCATCGAGGATGGCGTGGGCGAGGCGGTTCTCTTTTGAATTTTCGGTATGGGCCATGTGGCGAGACATCGCTCGCTTTTTTCAACCTTTATTCAGGGAGGCAGGCTATGAAACGGTGCAGGCATTTCGGATGGACGGTTTTAGGGGTTTTCTGCTCAATTTTACTGTCTGGAGGGACCGTGGCGGCGGAGGACGATAAAGATCCCTGTATCGCCTGTCACCAGAAGGTATCTCCCGGACAGGTGGCCGACTGGAAGGCCAGCAAACACAGCGAAGAGGATGTAGGATGTATCGCGTGCCATGGAGAAAAGCACACCACCGCAGAGGATTACAAACTGGCGGTGCTGCCGGACGAGAAGCTGTGCGCCCAGTGTCATGAGGACCAGTTCAACCAGTTCATCAAGGGCAAGCACAATCTGGGATGGTCGTCCCTGATGGCTTTGCCCGTTTCCCACCTGGAACCGAACGAGTTGATCGAAGGGGGCCGGGGATGCGGCGGGTGCCACAACATGGGGGTCAAGAGCGAGGACCAAAAGCAGGCGCAGGCGAAACTGGGCTATCGGTATCAAAATAATTCCTGCGACGAATGCCACACCCGCCATGCGTTTTCCAAAAAGGAGGCCTTGAATCCGAGGGCCTGTCAGCAGTGTCACATGGGGTTTGACCATCCCCAGTGGGAGATGTGGAGCAGCTCCAAACACGGCGCCCGCGCCCTGATCAAGGAGGTGGGCGATCTTCCCGAGGGCGCCAATGCGCCTACATGCCAGACCTGCCACATGCCGGACGGGAGCCATAACAACCACACGGCCTGGGGGTTTCTGGCAGTGCGGCTCCCCCTGCCGGAAGACCCGCAGTGGAAGCAGGACCGGATTACCATCCTCAAGGCCCTGAGTGTGCTCCATCCCGAGACCGGCGAACCCACTGCCCTGCTGGAGGCGGTAAAGGCCCTGGATTTGGCCCGGCTGACCCAGGAGGCCTGGCAGACCGAGCGGGATAAGATGCTCAAGACCTGCGCCCAATGCCACGCCAAATCCTATGCACAAAAGCAGTTGGAAATGGGGGATGACATGCTGCGACAGGCCGATCGACTCATGGCCCAGGCCATCGAGATTGTGGCCGAGCTCTACCGGGAAGGGATTATCCAGAAACCGACAAGCTACCCGTACAACTATCCCAACCTCCTATTTTTCATGCGGACCGGGGGGGGCGATCTCAGCAAGCTCTCACACATCGACCAAATCCTCTTGAAGATGTACCTCAAGCACCGGATGCGCACCTTTCAGGGCTTTTTCCATATCAACCCGGACTATGCCTACTGGTACGGCTGGGCCGGGATGGTGGAGGACCTGGGTCACATCCAGGAGACCGCCAGGCTCATGCGGGCGACCCACGCCAAGAAATGATAAAAATGAGGACTTGAAGAGGTATTGCGGGAGGCCTGTCAACCAGGAATGGGCGTAACATTCAGTGATCCCAAGGGAGTATGGAAAGGCGGCCATGAGTCTGCAGGATGAGTTCACAAGACTGATCGCGCGGTTAACGGCGAAGCATGAGATTCCTCCCGTTGCAAAGGTCTTTTTTCCCCCTTTTCAGAAAGGAGACCAGCCCAAGGATTCCGAGTTTATGGCCATGAGCCTGGAGGGCGGTGCGACCGGGATCAGCTATGTGCTGGTTCCTGACGTTCACATGGAGCGATACGTGGCCCTGAAGCCGTCATCGTTTGTTGGAGAAAGCCCGATCCGGTTTGCGCGCGAGTTCGGCCAGGGCGATTCCGTGAACGAGATGATCAGTATCGCGGCCATCAACGCCATCTGCCAGCATGTCATGCGGGTCACCGCTTTCCCCCTGGATATGGCCACCGATTCCCTGGGTCTCCTATCCATCGCCAAGGCCGACAAGATCGGTATGGTCGGGCTTTTCCGGTCATTGATTGGGACCATTCAAGAGGCCGGCGCGCAAGTGGTGGTTATAGAAAAACGGGAGGAGCTCGTCGACAAATTTCCCGACCTGCCCATCACCCTGGATCTGTCGGCATTGGCATCCTGCAACAAGGTGTTGTGCACCAGTACCACCGTGTTGAACGGTTCCCTGGAGGACATCCTGACCATATGCCCGCCGGAAACCTCTTTTTCAGTGGTAGGTCCCACCGCGGGATATTTTCCGGACCCGCTCTTTTCCCGAGGTGTGGACGTGGTGGGCGGAAGGGTCGTGACGGACGGGCCGGCGTTCTTAAAATTGCTGGCCGAAAGAAAGCGCTGGGGAAATGCCACCCGGAAGATTTGTTTCCAAAAGGAGACATATCCCGGCATCATGAACTGATTCATTTGTCATTTTGATGGGAGCCAGTCTCACGGGGTCGAATCACGGATTGCTGGTTAAGCGGACACCCGGACCGTTGCCCGCATGATTCACAGCCGCTGGCACAATCGATCCCTTCTCCTTTGCCTGGTTTGAACTTTTTCCAGTTTCTCCGGATGATGAACAGTGCTGCGATGATCACAATCAATATTACTGTGATTTCTTGCCACATGGTCAATTCCTTTTCTCAATCAACAATCAAGAGGTTCCAACCCCCAGTAAAAGACCGACCCCCCGAACCGCCAGGGCCGCACAATAGGCCAAGGCCGTTGTGTAACGAATTGAAAAGAAAAACCAATGCCATTTCCCTAAGGGGGCAGTAACAGGAAAGGATGTGTGGCCCATACAATCTCCCTCACCCATACGTTTAAGACGCCGTCGGCATAATTGGCATCCAACATATCAGACGGAGCTTAGACTACAATAACTTTGTCGATTCCGTAGGGCGTGGTACTTTCAACACCAGAAACCTGAGGACCCCATCGCTTTCATTGTACCAGCAATGGGGAATCTTCGCCGGGCTGTTGATCAGGGTGTCTTTCTCAACCTCTCTTTTCTCCTCGCCGATTTCCACTACCCCCTTTCCTTCCAGAACGTAGAAAAACACATCCACAGGCGTAATGTCGGCGCTTTTTTAGGTATTCCCCCGGTTCCAGTGTGATATGAACAACCTGGGCATGGTTTGTATCGTAAAGCTGGCTTGCCTTTACACCATATGGATTGTCAGCCAAAGGTGCCGTTTTTGAATTCACTGTGTCCGCTATAAATCTCCCTTTGCATGGCACCCCCGATTTGTGAGTCCGGGTGCGCCATGCCATGTTCGTTTTTCCAAAAATGAGCTACTTCCCTGCCGCCATGGCTGCGATATCCTCCTCAACCGTGCCGATCGGCTTGATATTAAACTTTTCCACCAGCACATTGACGACATTGGGAGAGAGAAAGGCGGGCAGTGTGGGGCCCAACCGTATCCCCTTGACCCCCAGATACAGGAGGGCCAGCAATACGGCCACGGCCTTCTGCTCGTACCAGGCAATGTCGTAGGAAACAGGGAGGTCATTGATGTCGTTAAGCCCGAATGCCTCCTTGAGTTTCAGGGCGATCACAGCCAGGGAATATGAATCATTGCACTGACCGGCGTCCAGAATGCGCGGAATGCCGCCGATATCCCCTAAATTCAGCTTGTTGTACCGATACTTGGCGCACCCGGCCGTCAGGATCACCGTGTCCTTTGGCAGGTTCTGGGCCACTTCCGTATAGTAGCTTCGGGACTTCTGGCGTCCGTCGCACCCGGCCATTACCACAAACCGCTTGATGGCGCCGGATTTCACGGCATCGATCACCTTGTCGGCCAGGGCCAGGACCTGGTTATGGGCAAACCCGCCCACGATCTTGCCGGATTCGATCTCTGTCGGCGGGGGGCACTTCCTGGCCAGTTCGACCACGGGAGAAAAATCCTTAGTCCCCCCTTCGGGTCTGTCCATGATGTGCTTCGCCCCGGGGTAGTTGACCACGCCGGTGGTAAAGAGCCTGCCCAGGTAGGTGTTGTCATTCTTGATGGGGATCAAGCAGTTGGTGGTCAAGATGATCGGTCCGTTAAAGGACTCGAACTCCTTGTTCTGGTGCCACCACGACCCGCCGTAGTTTCCTGCGAAATGACTGTATTTTTTGAATGCCGGATAGTAGTTGGCCGGGAGCATCTCCCCGTGGGTGTACACATCGACGCTCGTTCCCTCGGTCTGCTTGAGCAGTTCTTCCATGTCTTTCAAATCATGGCCCGAGATCAGGATTCCGGGGTTTTTGCCGACGCCGATATTCACCTCTGTAATCTCGGGATTGCCGTAGGTGGCGGTGTTGGCCTGGTCCAGCAGGGCCATGGTATTGACAGCTGTCTCTCCGGCCTTCATGACCAGGCCGATCATATCGTCCACCGAAAGGTCCTTGGTGGTGGATGCGAGAGCCTCCATCAGGAAACCGTAGATATCGTCCTTTTCATACCCTAAAATGGCGGCATGATCGGCATAAGCTGCGATTCCCTTGCAGCCAATGATTAGCAGTTCTCTTAGGGACCGCACATCCTCATTCTGGGCCGCTGTAATGCGAACCTCATCTGACATGGCCTTGGCCAGGATTGCTTTCTTGTCATCCGATGTCCAGACCGCACAGTCGGGAAGGGGGCCGGATATGACATCGCCAACCTTTCCCTTCACTGCGTCCCGAACCTTCAACGCTTCCTTGATCCGGGCGACGATGACATCATCATCCCATGCCACATTGGTAATGGTAGTGAAAAGGGCCTTGCAGATGAAACGGCCGGCCTCTTTGTCCACCGTGCCTTTCTCTTTCAGTTTTTCACCATAGACAGAAATCCCTTTGCACACGTAAATGAGAAGATCCTGCAGATCTGCGGTCTCCTCCGGTTTTCCGCAAACCCCTTTGATGGTGCATCCCTGGTTTTTGGCTGTCTCCTGACATTGAAAACAAAACATGGCTTTTTCTCCTTTCATCTTGTGGTTTTTGTAGGTTGATTAACGTCCTATTTGTAACCGTTTTCTGTGTGTTTCTGGGCAATAGCGCCGGCCAACCGGTCCAGGGCCTCAAAATCCTTCTGCAAGGCCATCCCTTTGCACAGAACCGGTTCCAGCACCTCCACCTTCAGGTTGGGGATCATGCCCGCGAGGGTCTCCACAGTCTTGCCTCCCCATCCGTAGGAGCCGACGATGGAGAGGAACTTGACGTTGGGCCTCAGGGCATTGGCCAGAAATGTTGCGTAGGCGGCCATTGGGTGGGGTCCTGCCAGGACCGTCGAGGTCCCCACCACCACCGTGGCCGCATCCACGAGCGACATGGCGAGCTTGCCGATATCCGTGACCGGGAGGGAAAACAGCTCCACGCGGACGCCCTTTTTCACCAGGACCGCGGTCAGATAATCCACCATCACCTTGGTGCTGCCGTGCATGGATACGTAGGGGATCACGGCCAGGTTTTTGGGGGCGCCTGTCACCCACTCCTGATAGGCCTCCAGGATCCAGGACGGCTGGCCGTAGATCTGCCCATGACTCGGGGCCACCATCCGGATGTCATACTCTTTGAGCTTTCCCAGGTTCTTCTGGATCACGGTCCGGAACGGCATCATGATCTCGGCGAAATATCGCTTGGCCGCCTCGTAGACCCTGCCCTGGTCGGTCACGAAGAGATCTGTGGTGGCGATATGGGAACCAAAAAAATCGCAGCTGAAGAGGATGCGGTCTTCCTTCAGATAGGTCACCATGGTTTCGGGCCAGTGGACCCAGGGGGCGTGAATGAACTGGAGGGTCTTGTCCCCAAGGGACAGAGTTTCGCCGTCTTTCACGACCACAAAGGCATCCTCCGGGATGGTGAGCAGGTCCATGAGGAGACCCTTGGCCTTGTCGGTTGCCACCACCTTTGCCTGCGGGAATTGTTCGAGCACACGCGGAATGGTCCCGGAGTGGTCCTGCTCCGCATGGTGGGAGACGATGTAGTCGATGTTGCTCACCCCGGCCAGTTGAGCCATCCATTCATCGGCCATGGGCGGATCCACCGTGTCCACCAGGGCGGTCTTCTCGCTCCCTTCGATCAGGTAGGCGTTGTAGGTGGTCCCGTCCGGAAGGGGAATCAACGAATCAAAGAGCCGTCGTTCCCAATCGATAGCCCCTAACCAATAAATGTTTTCCGCTATTTTTCTCTTTTTCATGATCGCATACCCTCCCTTGGCTATAGGTTGAATTTACCTGCTTAGATCCAGAATTCGGGGTAACGCCGGTTGGGCGCCAGGTTGTTAACCAGCAAGGTGATGATCAGCATCACCAACGCTCCCAGCCCGGCGGGGACGAACACATAGAGGTAGCCCAGTTGGTGGACGCTATCGCCTCCGATGACGGCAATCAGGGCGGTGGCCCCGCCCGGCGGGTGCAACGTTTTTGTCAGGTGCATCAAGGCGATGGCCACGGAGACGGCAAGGGCTGCCGCTAACCAGGGGATGGCGCCTGCCAACTGAAAGGCGGCCACGCCAATTACGGCCGATAGCATATGGCCGCCGATCAGGTTTCGGGGCTGGGCCAAAGGACTCCGAATGGCGCCGTAAACGAGAACGGCCGACGCCCCGAAGGATCCGATGATCATGGTCAGCGAGGTCTGGTCCAACAGGTTGAAGTGGATCAGCCCCACTGCGGCGATGCCGAGAAAACTGCCGACCCACGACCAGAGAACTTCGGTCGTGCCGACCCGGGGCGGGCTCTGGGTGTGTCCCTTCATCTTCGCGAAATAGATCATTTGAGCCACCCTTATCCGAGCATGCAGAAGGCATTGACGAGATTCGAACGCGTCACGATGCCGATCGGTTTGCCGGCCGTGTCCACTATCGGGACCCGATTGATCTTCTTTTCGGTCATCAGCGACGATATGCGGGCTATGGACATGTCGGCCGTGGCCGTGACAGCCGGCGCACTCATCACATCGCCTGCGGTACGGTTCACCATGGGAGCAGCCAGGCACCCCTTGTCTTTCAGACAATGGGCGATGACCTGCATGAAAGATCCTTCCTGATCCGCACCCATTTTCCGCAAAAAATCCCTTTCGGAGATCACGCCGACGACACCGCCGTCCGGACCCGTCACCGGCGCACCTGAAATGCCTTTTTCGGCCAGCAGCGTGGCGATGGCGATTAAATCAGTGTCGGTGTGGACCACATACGCCGGAGCGGTCATGATGTCGCCGGCCTTGAGTGCCTTCATCATACGCTCCCTGGCCAAGGCATATGCTGTCCGGTACACCTCCCTGAAATCGGCAGGAGTGATGTCGATATACCCCTGCATGGCTTTCATGGCAGCCATGACATCGTCGTCCGAGATAGCGACCGGATCATACTCTGGAAGGTTAGCTGAACTCATTATGTCGGCTCCTGTAAACGTCGTGCTCTAAATAGGTTATCGTTGCAAGCCATAAGGCGTTGCGGATCGTGAAAGGGCGTTTCTAAACCTCGCACGATTTTTCTTGGATGTCGATGGCCTTCCGCAGGTCTTTCAGCAAATGTCCCAATGTAATCCCATGAATGCGGGCAGCATCCTCTATGGTATGGAATGTTTCCGTGGGACATCCGACGCAGAGCATCTTTCGTTTGATAAAAACCGCTACGGACGTTGGATAAGCCGTCATCAATTCGCTGACCGTCATTTTGGAATCGAGTTGCATGATGTTTCAATCATCGTTTAAGAGATGTTTTTTGTCGTTGCGCCGACACAACCAGGGGCGCCAAATCGAAAAATATGTTTTCCGGATAGGGCATTACAGATATTTCGTTTTTAAGACATCCGCCATCTGATTCACGGCAGCGAATGCCCGCTCCACGGTCTTTTCCTTGTCCGGGTTGATCAGGCAGCAGGTGGCCGGAGACAGCATACTTTGGGAGATCAGCATCTCCCGATCGATTCCTTTGGCCCACAGGATCTGCCAGATCTCTTCCAGCCGCTGTACCAAGGAGGGGATTTCCTCCTGTGCAAAGGCCTCGAAGCCCGTGGGCACCATCCCCCAGACGATGACGCCCCCGCGGTCGAGAAATTTTTGAATGGCCCCAGCATAGGATGAAAAAATCTCCCCGTTGGTATAGACATCCAGGGAGAGGACATCGAGGTCCATCCTGAGGAGAAAATCCCAGTCTGGGTTGCCGCAGAGATGGATGCCCCGGGGCCGATCCACCTGGGCGAAAAACTGGTCCATGTCCTCCCTGGCCTTGATGTCGCCGTATCCTGCCATGGCAGAGAAGAGGAACTGAAGTCCCGGCTCGTCCACAAACATGAAGGCATTGGGATTGCGTTTTTTGAGGCGGGCCAGTTGCACGTTCACCCGCCTCGCCATGAAATCCAGCATAAACGGTCGAATGGTGTCATCAAAAAGGATGGGGCGGTCATCCTGGTCCAGCACGTTGAACCCAAAGCTGATGGGACCTTCGAGTTGCCCCCGGATGGCGGGTCGGTCGGCCAGGTCCAGTTCCAGGAAACGGTGGTACACCACGGAATAGGTCTCGCTCACGTCGAAATAGGAGGGGTCGTCAAAGTGAAGCAGGGTCTCCTCCAGTTCTTCATTGAACTTGTCCATGGAAAACCGGAGGGTCCTCTTCTCCATATCCACCACCATGCCGGGGAAATGCTCCCCGGCCTGCACATACATGTCCTCATAATAGCTGTAGTGGGGCAATTGCGGCCAAAATGGAACATCGAGCGACAGGGACATGTCCAATGCCCTTGCCACATCGGTATGGGGCATTACCGCCATGGCGGTGGTCAACAGGTTCCCGGGAATCGTGCGGCTCATGAAGGGTTCTCCGTTATGTGCGGCGTGTATGATCTCAAAAATCCAGCGCAAAACCATCCTCGATTGATTGAGATGATACGTTAGCGCCTCTCAAATTATGAACAAAATAATCTATGCGGGGACGACTGTCTTTGCGCTGGCGCAAACAGGATGTAAAAAAATGAGGAGTTGAAGCTAAAATCTGCAAGCGATTAAGGAGTTCCCCTTACATCAGGATAGATTTCAGCCAGTTATACTTCCTAAAAGATGAAATATTGCTCAGCATTTTAATGCGGATTTAGAACTGCAATTTGTTTAGAACATACTGTAACATCAAATAGTTAAATCAACAGAGAAACTTGAGCTTGCAGCTTTTAGGTTGAATGTTTCCCAAGGAGGTTAGGCTGTGTCGTTGACCGTAGCCTGAAACCGTTTATCCGGTCTCTGCAAATGTCACCAGGGCGTGGGGGTCCGTGACCACAATCTTCTCACGCCCGGTTGCCATCCAACCCAATTTTTCCCAGCGGCTGAGCGTGCGGCTCACGGTGTACAGGGTCGTGCCGGTATAATCGGCCAGGTCCTGGCGGCTGAGGCGGAAGTCAATTAGAATGCCTGATTCAATTCTACGGCCGGATTCTCTCATGATTCGTAACAGGGCATGGGCAATACGCCGTTCTACCCGTTCAGCTTGTAGTTCCAGATAGCGGGTCTGCACATCATCAAGACGTTCGACCGCTGCCTGCAACAGGTTAATGGCCAGAGGTGGATGGGCGGCCAAGAGCTTGAGGATGGTGTCCCGGTCCCATCCTATCACCTCCGTAGGACCAACGGCCGTTGCCGTCACCGGATAGTGCTTTCCTGCGAAAACGGCCACGGCCGCCGTGATTTCCCCAGGGTTGATATACCGGACAATGGCCTCTTTGCCTTCTTCATGGAGCTTGCTCAGTTTGAGGCGGCCGTTTTGAACGAAATAGCAGCGAAAAGCGGGCTCCCCTTCCAGGAACAGTATCTCCCCAGGCGGCATCAGACGCCTCTGAGCCGCGTTGAAAATATCAGCCTGTTTATCTTTCGTAATTCCAGCAAACAGATCGGATCGAGCATCTATCTCTAAATCGTCAAAAAGATTGTTCATGGGCTTGCCTGGCAGGAGCGGGTTAACCTCAATATCGCTTACAAAAAATCTCTTCCACGGTGCGTGATGAAATCCGCGCACATAGATCCAAACTTATCATACAGTCGGTGTTACTGCAAACGAACGCCTTCATATTGTAGGTTGGCAGTACCATTTGGTATGTCATGCAGGCGACAGGTTGGTACATAATAGCCACTTACCCACTGGCGGCCCAAGCGCCTGCGATCTCCTTCTAAGGGCAAGGACGCTTTCCTGACCAAAATGGATATCCCAAACAATTTTTCGCAGCCCGATGGTTGTGATATCATCTCTCGGGAAGACAAGCTGAGGCCCGTGCTATGTCATGGCACCGATGTTTCTTTAGGAACCTAAGATATGACCTTACTAATTGATATCAAACGAAATTGCCAGGTTGAGGATATATCAGCCACTAATCACCGTGAAAAGGGTATTTGGTGAGGAGTCAACCAGATAGAAATCGATTGAAAATCTGAACGTCCTTCAATCCTCCCCATTGCTATACTGGGCGGTTGTGGAAAGAAGACCGCCCCCTAAATCTCTGCCTGCTCAGCGAGGACCGGATGGAGATCCGCGCTGAACAGGT
>Ga0209270_1004424_pt1 | contig 10688 bp, 11 predicted proteins | sample MTBAKSrepl1MetaG_FD_187456 | JGI IMG/M metagenome (GOLD analysis project Ga0209270, IMG submission 187456) | Enrichment culture microbial communities from Arthur Kill intertidal strait, New Jersey, USA, that are MTBE-degrading - MTBE-AKS1... | ecosystem: Environmental > Aquatic > Marine >...
CCTTCCGTATCGAGTTCATGCCGCCGCTCACGGCCGCAGGCGAATTAAAAGCCGGACATCATTTTGACGCCGGAAGCCGGAGTAAGCCGGAGGAGAAAAAGAGCATGAAGACATTCGCAAAACGTTCCATCGGATTTTCCCTTTTCCTGCTCATTTGGTGGGCCGGTATCGCGGCGGCCGGGACGCCTCTGGTACGCGCCACGCTGGACAACGGCCTGCAGGTGGTCATTGTGCGCAATTCCCTGGCGCCGGTGGTCACCACCATGGTCAACTATCTGGTGGGCGCCGATGAATGTCCACCCGGATTCCCCGGCACGGCCCACGCTCTGGAACATATGATGTTCCGGGGCAGCGCCGGCCTCACCGCCGACCAGCTATCCTCCCTGATCGCGGCCATGGGGGGCCAATTCAACGCGGACACGCAGCAGAGCGTTACGCAGTATTTTTTTTCGGTCCCGGTGGACGACCTGGAAACGGCGTTGCGGGTGGAAGCCATACGCATGCGCGATGTCCTGGCTTCGGAAGATCTGTGGGAACAGGAACGCGGGGCCATCGAGCAGGAAGTCGCGCAAGACCTCTCCAACCCCATGTACCTTTTTTACCAACGATTGCTGGCGGACATCTTCAAGGGAACGCCTTACGCTCATGACGCCCTGGGCACCCGCCCCTCCTTTCAGAAGACAACCGGCGCCGATCTGAAAGCGTTTCATAGCGCCTGGTACGCGCCCAACAACGCCATTCTGGTGATCGTCGGGGATGTCGATCCCGAGAGCGCGTTGTCGATGGTCAAGGAGCTGTTCAAGGACATTCCGTCCCGTCCTCTGCCGGAAAGGACGCCGATTGCGCTGGGGCCGCCGCAGGCGTCCACGGTGGAATTGGAGACCGATCTGGGGTACGGCCTGTGTCTGGTGGCTTATCGGTTTCCGGGGTACCGCAGCCCCGATTTCGCCGCCGGTCAAACCCTGGCGGACGCCCTTGCCAGCGAACGGGCCGGCCTGTACGGGCTGGTTCCCCAAGGCAACGCCCTGGAAGCCGGATTCAGCGTGGACTTCCTCCCGGAAGCCGGTTTGTGCTACGCGTACGCGGCGTTCCCCCGCGGCGCGGACGGGCGCCAACTGGCTGAGACGCTCAAACGGATCATAGCCGGATATCTTGAAAAGGGCGTTCCGCCCGAACTGGTGGAAGCGGCCAAACGCAAGGAAGTGGCCGATGTCGAATTCAGCAAGACCTCCATCGAGGACCTGGCCGATCTCTGGTCTCAAACCCTGGCCGTGGAAGGCAGGCGTTCGCCGGAAGACGATATTGAAGCCATCAAGCGGGTGACCGCGGCGGACGTGGACCGGGTCGCCAGGAAATATCTGATCAACGACACCGCCATTGTGGGCATACTGCGGCCTCAGTCTTCGGGCGGCGCCAAGGCGTCCTCCATGTCGCGCGGCAAGGAATCCTTCGCGCCACGGGAAGTCGAACCGGCGGCCCTGCCGGAATGGGGAAAACAAGTCCTGAATCCCCGCCCGATCCCGGTGTCCAACGTGAACCCCACCATGATCACGCTGCCCAACGGCTTGCGGCTGATCGTACAGCGGGAAACCGTCAGCCCCACCGTCACGGTCTATGGCCAGGTCAAGCATAACGAGGACCTGCAGACGCCCAAGGGTAAGGAGGGGGTTGACGACACGCTGGACAGCCTCTTTTCCTATGGAACAACCACCCTGGACCGGCTGGCGTTTCAGGCGGCCGTGGATGAAATAGCCGCCGATATTTCCGTGGGAGCGAGCTTCGACCTGCAGGTCCTGTCCAGCCATTTCGAACGGGGCATGGAACTTCTGGCCGACAACCTGCTGCGTCCGGCGCTTCCGGAGGAGGCGTTCAAGGTCGTGAAGCAGGAAACCAAGGACGTGGTGGCCGGACAACTGCAGAGCCCCCGGTATCTGTCCAGGAGAGCGTTGATCAAGGCCCTGTACCCTGAAGGCGATCCGGCGCGGCGTTTTCCCACCCCCGAAAGTGTGGAATCCCTGTCGCTCAAGGACGTCAAGGACTATTACCAGGCGGTGTTCCGCCCGGACCTCACGGTCATCGCCATAATCGGCGACGTGACCGTCGATCAAGCCAGGGGTGTGGTGGAAAAGTATTTCGGCGGCTGGAAAGCCGAAGGGCCCAAGCCGCAAACGGACCTGCCTCCGGTCCCGCCCAACAAGGCTTCCCAGGTGGTCGTGCCCGACAAGACCCGGGTCCAGGACGTGGCGCTCATGGCTCAGAATCTTGAATTGACCCGCTCCGATCCCGATTATTACCCGCTCCAGACCGGCAATCACATCCTTTGCGGCGCGTTTTACTCATCCAGACTCTTTCGGGATTTGCGTGAAAAGACAGGGCTGGTGTACACGGTCATGTCCGAAGTCGAAGCGGATAAAACACGCGCCAAATTCCTGGTGTACTACGCCTGCGACCCGGAGAACGTCTCCAAGGCGGGCGCGATCGTGAAGAAAAACATCCGGGAAATGGGGGAGCGTCCGGTGACTCAGGATGAGCTGCGTCTGGCCAAGACACTGCTGGTTAAAGCGATCCCCTTATCCGAATCCAGCGAATCCGACGTGGCGGACAAACTGGTTGAACTGACGCTGCTCGATCTGCCGCTTGACGAACCGGTCCGGGCCGCCAAACGCTATGTGGAAATAACGCCGGAACAAATTCAGGCGGCGTTCGCCAAATGGACCCGGCCGGAAGGTTTCGCCGAAGTGGTGTTGGGGCCCGAACCGCGGTAACCGTACGGCGGCTTACATCCGCTGGAATTTCATGCGGTATTCCCGGGGCCGCAGTCCGGTCTGGCGGGAAAATATCTTGCGAAACGCGCTGCTGTCTTCGTAGCCCACCCGCCAGGTGATTTCGTCGAAGGAGAGGTCGTCGCCTTCCAGCATCCGCTTGGCAGCTTCAACCCGGACCCGTTGCTGATAGATCAGGGGGGTGTCGCCGGTGGCCGTTTTAAACCGGCGTTCCAGGGTCCTCCGGCTCATGCCGTGATCGCCGGCCAGCTCATCGTAGTCGAAATTCCTGTCGAAATTATTCTCGATCCACTGCTGAACCTTGAGGACCGGCTCGTCGCCATGATCTCGCTGATAGTGAAAGATGGCGTAGGGAGCCTGGGAAGTGCGCCCGATGTCGGAAATCAGGGACTTTGAAGATTGCAGGCCCACTTCGTGGCCGCAGTATTTTTCAATCAGGTAGAGCGAAAGATCCGTGCCCGCGTTCATACCGCCCGAACAATACAGGTCGCCTTCGTCGGTGATCAGCCGTTCCGGTTTAAGGTCGATTTGGGGATACCGTTTTCTGAATTCGTCGGCGGAGCCCCAGTGGGTGGTGGCTGTTTTGCCGTCCAGCAGTCCGGTTTCGGCCAGCACAAAGGCGCCGGTGCAGATGGAGGCGACGCTGGCGCCCCGCCGGTAGTGTTCCTTGAGCCAGTCCAGCGCGGCGCTCTCATATTTCAGCGTTTTGTCGATGTTTAAAATGGCCGACACCACGATCAAATCGGTTTCCCGCACGTCATAAATGGAGCCGTTCGGCAGTATGCGCAGCCCGCTCATACACTTGCAGGGCTCCCCGTTGAGGGTGACCACCTGGACTTCAAAATAAGGATTGAGTTCCTCCCCCTTGTAGTAGTTCCATATGACCCCTGCCTGATAAAAGGTATCCATGGGCCCTATCACGGCCGAGGCCATGGTGTTGTACAAGGCCAAAATGGTGACTCGTATCATCGCGCGCCCTCCTTATGGCGTAATCCACCTCTTATATGTCGAATATGCCACTGTGCGCCGAACGACGCAAGCGGTATTTTAGACTCAAATGAATGTATCGGAAAAATATCGGCTGAGACGCAACCATAAGGAGGACGCGCAACATGTCAAATAACTATGAACGGTTGTTACGGGAATACCGGGAGGCTGATTTTCATCGCCGGTTGCACATCTACCTGGAGCATCCGCCGCTGAGAGCCCGATTCAGCGAAATCGACCGAACCGAGTTAAAACTAACAAGGTCCGCAGGCGGCGTTTCGCGTGAAGTGAAGCCGCGCGGACTGTTCAGTTCTCTGGCGGGCTGTATGAGAAGGCTTTTCAGCGGCGCCTCGTCGGTTTCATACTGAAGCGCGGTCAAAGAGAGGTATCAGGGAGGAGCCTTTTTAAAACATGGCTATTACTCTTACTCCGAAATAGAATTTACCGCTTGCGCGATAAGGCCAATCCGACTTGGTCACAATTGTCTGCCGCCTCATCCATGCGCCTCAGCAGCAGCCTGTTATTTCGAGCGCAGCGAGAAAACTCTATAGGGGGCGCGGGGGATGTGAATCCCCCGCATTACTTATCAACCCTCATCCCGACCTTCTCCCAGAGGGAGAAGGAGACCATTTACTCCCTTTCGGAGCTAACGACCCAACCACATTTTCAAAAAGTTCCCTCCCGCACAATTCAAATTCCCTGCTTTCGGCGAGCCGCGCCTTATTTTATTTGACCTATCGTCCTGTGCGGGCTAATTTCTGGTAAACGCGATTTCGAGTATCGATTTTCCATTTTTTTTCCTTAGCGACGGACGCCCTCTCCAGGGCGGGGATGCGGCCGATGGATCCGAAAGATTACAGAAGAAGGCTCGCGGCGATTTTCGTGGCCGATGTGGCGGGGTACAGCAGTCTCATGCGTGATAACGAAATGGAGACGGTCAAAACCCTCAACCTCTACCGTAAGCTTATGACCGACCTCATTCATCAGCATCACGGCAGGGTCGTCGATTCGCCCGGCGATAATTTGCTGGCGGAATTCGCCAGCGTGGTGGATTCGGTGCAGGCGGCGAGCGCTATTCAAAAGGAACTCAAGGAACGCAACCTCAAGCTGCCCATGAGCAGGCGCATGGAATTTCGCATCGGTATCAACCTGGGAGACATCATCGCCGAAGAAAACCGGATTTACGGCGATGGGGTCAACATCGCCGCCAGGCTGGAAAGCCTGGCCGAACCGGGCGGAATCATCGTATCGCGGACCGCGTACGACCAAATCGAGGATAAACTGCCCTTGGGCTACGAATACATCGGCGAAAAGTCCCTGAAGAATATTTCCAGACCGGTGCCGGCGTACCGGGTGGTGGTGGGGCCGGTTGATTTCAGGGAAAAAGTGCGGCGGTGGACGACCGACCGAACGCCAAAAGGAGAAATGTTCGGGGAAGCCGGTTCGTCCGGGACGGACCGGGCGGCGCCGGTTAGCAGCAAAAAACGGTTTTTATTGGTGTGCATCTGTTTGATCGCGGGCGTCTTTGGCGCGCATCGCTTTTACGCGGGCAGGCCGCAAACGGCGAAACTTATGCTCTTCACCATCGGCGGTCTCGGTATCTGGTATATCGTGGACCTGCTCATCGTAATCTTCGGCGAATTTTCCGACGGCGAAGGAAAGATAATCTCGGAATGGTTCTAGGCGAGTGGTTATTGTTAGGGCGCGCACAGGATAAAATTCAGTTACACAAATCTCGTTCATTCATGAACAGGAGTATTTCCCTCCGGAGGTCCTTGTGTCTTGTCCGGCGCGCGCTGTTTTTATCGGCATTTAAGGCTCTTCTTAAACCGTTCCAGGATCTCGACGCTGATATGTTTGGGATTATTTTTATGAATCCGTCGGGCGATTTCCCATGCGGCGGCGCCGGAAATCCCGCCACGCTTCTGTAACTCGATCAACAGTCGCAGCCCCCACAAAATAGGAACGCTTTCTTCTTCACACTCCTTGCGCAACCTCTTGTCATTTGTCACGCACGTGAATCCGTGACGTTTCGCGGTGAGAAGGCATAAACGATCCTGAAAGGAAAGCGGGCCGGGACCGCCGGCCGCGATGAACGCGTCTTCCATATCAGCTTCCACAATTTCGAGGCCTAGCTCAATTAGTTCCTCTTCCGTTTCGATTTCACGTACTTCATCGACGATCAAACCGATGACATGAACAGGCCCGACATAGTTCACAATGAGTTCAAGCAGGGAGCGATCCGCCCTGATAAAGTCAATCAGGACGCATGCGTCCATAATCATGAGCGCGCCGCCGGCCGGTTCGACGCTCAAAGAACAGATCCCCAGTTTTTCAGGAGGTCCTGCATCTCCTCTACTCCGATCCGCAGGATTTCCGCGCCGCGGCTCAATGAAATTTTGTCTTCCTCTACCGCGAGTCTGGTCAGGCGACTTATACGGTCTTCATAGAAATCAAATGGCTGCAAACGATAGGGCTCGGAGGGTTCAATCCCCAGGGGTTCTTCCTTGAACGCCAAGGTGCGCTTGAAACGACTCTGATAGGCCAGATTAAACTTCTTCCAGATGGAGTCATCCGCGAGTCCGTATTCCTTCAATCGGGTCAGCACGGTTTTGTAGCTAACGCGGAAAATACGCTTTACTTTGAATACACGGTCGACCCAATGCAACCCGGCGGCGTCATTCCATTCGCGGCGAAAGCCTTGGTCGGGCAATAGAAAACGCCCCGCGAACAAATCGGCTTCCTGTTCCTGTTCCTTGTTTTCCTCGGTCTGGTCGACTGAATAGGTGTCTCTGTGCAGCATCAGGTGCCCGAGTTCATGGGCGGCGCTGAAGATGTGACGTTCCACGGTGATTCTTTCCCAAACATTCACCACAATGGCCGGCCCGCCATCCTCTTCGGCGATGGAAAGCCCGAAAAATCCCTCGGAAGCGCAAGACAGCGGATATATTTTTATGCCCGCATGTTCCAATAAGCCGCAGAGATCATGAATAGGTTCGGTCGGCTTCAGGCCCAAGAAATTCCGGCATAGCTCCGCCGCCGCGGCAATATCATCACGTGAGCATCGCACGCGCAGTTCCTTCAAAAGGAACGGCCGATGTTCGTCCAGAATCTGTTCGAGGTAATTGAAGTCATCCAGCCATCGCGATACTTGGGCCAGTATGTTTTCCCGGTTTAACATGCGTTTACCGGAACGAAAGCGGACGGTCCGCAATTCGCGAACAGGAAGAAAAAGCTCTTGGATGGGAACGTCCAATGCTCGGGCAATCGCCTGTACAGTCCTCATGCGAGGTTGGGTCTTGGCCAGTTCCAGATTTTTAACCGAGGGTGGTGAAAGCGCGGCGCGCTCGGCCAAGGTTCTCTGGCTCAGGCGCTTCGCGGTTCTCAATCGCCTGATATTTTTCGCGAGACTCTGCAGGTTCATAACAGCGCTCCTTCCTCCTCTGCTTTCTAAAATATACCAATTATATAAATAATGTCAATTGGTATATTGTGGCCGCAAAAACCGTCGGGCGCCCCTCAGCCATAGTTCGATAGCCTGAGAATCGGTCGCTTTTCACGGCGCTTGTCGGCGTCAAGTCTTTGAATCTGCGATTATGCGCGCAAAAGTGAAGCTTTCCATGCGCATAGGAAGGGCCTGGCGTGGAGGTATTCGGAAAGGCTATAGAGCCGGACGATAGGCCAATCCACCCACTTTTTATTGTTCCGCTCACTGAGAGAGGTAGCCGATGGATGGCCAGGCAGGGAAGATGTCAGGGGCTCAGTGGTGTAATTTCTTCGTTGAACATATGTTCCGAAGTGGAGTAAAGGTTCGCATCGACGCGAGACCGCCTATTTCAACTTAAGCGCCCGCCGCAGGGCTTCATCCATGGCGCGGGTCTGGATCAGCCCTTTTTCCCACCGTTTTACGCTGGCCGCATCCGCGCCGGTCAACCGAGCCAGGTCTTCCTGGGACAGCCCCAGCCGCGCGCGGCCTTCAATGATTTCATCGCCGGTCAGCAGCCCTTGCTTTTTCCGGTACGCGTCGCCCATGACCCGCTGAATATCGGCGGCCTGCTTCGTATCCGCCACCTCAACACCGCAATCGGGGCACACGTACCGTTCGGACGTGTAGGTGATATCCACTCCCTGATGCTTGGAATCCTTGGTGACAATTTTTTTTTCCATGGCCTTGCCGTCGCCGGGGCATTCAACAGCGCTCATGCGAACACCTGCTTTCCATGCTCGGGATGGTCCCGGTGGAGCGATACGATCCACAGGTCTCCCTTTTTTATGGCGAATTTAAAGTAAAGCTTGTAGCCGAGATAGGAACTGAACCAGTGAAAGGCAAACAATTCCAGGTGGTTTATCCGAGGTTCGTAGGACCTTTGAGGAGGATTCGCGCCCGCATAGTTGTCCGCGGTTATTTCATCCAGGATTTTGGGCAGGAATTCGCCAAGTTCGTCCATCGCGTACCCTATGTTCGCGATGTCCACAATGAGAACGTCGGGATTCACGATAAACAACTGGTTTTGCAAAACGGCTTGCTTTGCCTGCTGTATCTTTCCGTCCAGTTCTTTATACGTCGGCCGCAGCATACCGCACAGTAGTGTCCGGGCCCCCTGTTGTCAATCCGAGGCGGCCTTGCGCCGGGGGGGAAGGTTTTTACACTCTGCAAAAAAAGCTGGCGTTTTTGCCCGCAAAGGGCCGTTCCCGACAGGAACCGCTTCTTGAATGGTTAATGATATAAATACCTTATGGACGGCCCCCGGCATATTTCCCATGGCGCCTTTCTTGCCCATTAAACCAATGGATACGGTATGCGATCCACACAGATAATATGTTTTCAGTCAACAGGAGGGTTGGCGATGGAACTTGTTCCGTGGAAACCGTTCGGCGCCGTCGGCGTTTTGCGCAAGGAAAAGGAAGACTTCTGGGACAAATTCTTCGGCGGGCGGCTCTGGCCGGCCATGCCGGAGATGGAATGGTTCCCTTCAGCCGATGTGTCGGAAACCAAGGACAATCTGGTGGTAAAGCTTGAGCTGCCGGGCATGGATTCCAAGGATGTCACGGTGAGCGTGACCGATGACCTGCTTTCCATAAAGGGAGAAAAAAAGCAGGAGCAAGAGGAACATGACGAACGGCGCCATTCCGTTGAACGGTACTATGGCTCCTTTCAGCGGTCGTTCAGGCTCCCGCGGGGCGTCAAGACCGACAAGATAGAAGCCGGTTTTGACAAGGGCGTGTTAAAGATCGTTGTTCCCAAATCCGAGGAAGCCAAGAAAAAGGAAATAGAGATCAAAGTGAAATAAACAAAACGCGCGCGCCGGCCGGTGAATCCCCGGACGGCCGGGAAAATCCCAACAGGGAATTTTAAGCGCTGAGCGGAGAAAACTGTACCATGGAGCCGCATCGAATAAAGAAATGCATCCAAGCTTTGAACAGGGCTGTTTTGAAGACTCAAAAAAAACTATATGACAGCGTAGTCGCCAATGATCATCATAAACAGGAAGTATTGGGTGGTGTTTTGGACGAATTAGTGCGGCGCCGGCTTACCCTGACCCATCTTTTTCTCAATTGCCGGGAAGAAAACCCGCCCGCGGAAGAAGCGGGGACTCGCGTCCATAATCCTGCGCCGGCGCGCGCCGTTTCGCCCGGACATCTTCACGCGTAAACGCCAGACTCCATGAAATAAGCGAGGTTTCCCATGTACAGGAGAATTCTTGCGGCGACGGACGGTTCGGAGCAGTCGAGCAAGAGCGTCAAGATAGCCGGCGGATTGGCCGCCAAATACGGCGCCACGCTCTACCTGGCTCATGTAGTCAAGGATTATACGATTCCCGATTACGTGAAGGAGTACATACAAGGCGAAAAGATTCAGGAAGCCCCCGAATATGTGTATATTCAGTCCGTGGGCGAAAAAATCATTCAACAGGCGGAAAAGGAAACAATCAATTTCGGTCTGAAGGATGTAAAACCGATCCTGTTGCGCGGCAACCCGGCTGAAGAGATCGTTAAATACGCGCAGGATAACGAGGTGGATTTGATTGTCATGGGCAGTCACGGTCTGGGCTATGTAAAAGGAATACTGGTGGGCAGCGTTTCCCAGAAGATTTGCCATCTTGCGCCCTGCGACTGCTATCTCGTCAAAACATGACGCCGAACGCCAGGGAAAGCGGCGCGACGGTATTTGAAAAAATCGCGTCATGAGGCGGAGGTTTTTGCTTTCTTGCCGTTTGGGGAAAAGCTCGCGCGCATGGTTTAGGCCACGCTTCCGTACCTGACGGCTGAAACTCATGGTTCTTTTGACATCGTAAGGATGATTTCCCGTTGTCTGGGGGTTTTACCCAGTAAAATGCAGAGAATCCCCTATGGATAAATAAAAGGAATACTACTATTGTAAGAAACATCTGAAGTGTTCGTGCATCTGTTGAAGGGACCGCCTTCACGCGAAGTAAAGGACAGGATCCAGTCAGCACAACGTCATTTTCGGATACCCGCTTTATCTTCTCTTTTTTTGAGCCGTTCTGGCGTTGCAGGCGGCTCTTTTTTTTGCCTATTCGACGAGTTTTCCTTGAATCCATGTTTTTCTGTCGTGTCAACCGGGAACAATGCCCGCATTCTACGATTACCACCTCATTTTCCGCCGCGCCGTTCGATTATTTTCCTTGATCGCTTCCGCCGCCACGGGCATGATACCCGGACCGAATCCGACCCACGGCGTATCGCGCGATCGGCGCCCGCATGGAACTCTCTGACAAGCAGGCAGGGAAACAATGTTTGAAGAACTGGAAACCATAAACGCGCGTCCGGCGCCCTTTGCATACTATACGGCGGACGATCTTTGGACCGACGAGCACACGTCAAAACAGATGCTCTCGTATCACCTGAACGGGGACGTCGACGTTTCCTCCCGCAACGCCGCTTTTATCGGGCGGT
>Ga0209270_1004425_pt1 | contig 10685 bp, 8 predicted proteins | sample MTBAKSrepl1MetaG_FD_187456 | JGI IMG/M metagenome (GOLD analysis project Ga0209270, IMG submission 187456) | Enrichment culture microbial communities from Arthur Kill intertidal strait, New Jersey, USA, that are MTBE-degrading - MTBE-AKS1... | ecosystem: Environmental > Aquatic > Marine >...
GGCGGATCCCTGTATAATAACCTAAAAGGACCCCCTCTTTTATCAGGGGAAGAAGCGCTGCGGAGGAGTTTGGTTCCCTAGGTCCCGGCATTTCCTGTCTGGGTTGCCTGGAACGATCCAACATTCCTGGACCCATTGAGCCATTCCAGGGGGAACCCATTCTCATACCTTGCATTCCACGGTTGGAAAAGAGCAGGTTTTTTTGAGAGTCGTAAACCATGAAGGGAATGTCAAAGGGAATGGGAAGAGTCTCCGTTGAATCTGGAGATGTAACTATTGTAAGAGCAAGATCTGCCAGTTCTTTTTGTTTCTGTAAATCCCACCTTTTTTGTGATGTTCTGAATCCTGCTTCTATGGAAAGAGATAAAAAAAGGAAGAGAAAAAGGAAAAGAGATACAAAGGTGGTGAATAATCTTCCAAAAAGAGAATTTATCCGCGGGAATTTCATTGAGGAACTCCAGAAAAACGGTAACCAAAACCGCGAACCGTTTCGATCCAGGCGGGATTTTTCAATTTATTCCTAAGGTTCTTTATATGGGTGTCTATAGTCCTTTCCGATCCCTCGGCAAGATAGTCCATCTCTCCCAGGAGCCGCTGGCGGCTTACCACGGTCTTACTGTTTTCTGCCATAAAAACAAGAATCTTCCATTCGGCAGTAGTTAGGGAGAGGATTTTCTTGTTAATTTTTAATATAAATGCTTTTTGATCAATTTCTAAGGTCTCCTTTCCTAAAACCCATTTTTTTGATTTTTCCCCATCCTCTCTTGGCGGGATCGTTCTTCTTAGGACTGCCTTTACTCGTAGAACCATCTCCTTTGGAGAGAAAGGTTTCACTATATAGTCATCGGCTCCAACGTCGAAACCCATGATTCTATCCGATTCTGAAGACCGGGCAGTAAGAAAAAGTATCGGAGTGGAATATTTTTTTCTTAATCTTTTCGCAAAGAGAAACCCATCCCCGTCTGGAAGCATTACGTCTAATATTAGCAGATCCGGTTCTTTCAAACTAAAAGCTTCTTCGACACCATTTAGTCGGTCGAATTCCAGGACCGCATACTCCTCTACCCGAAGATAGGAAGCTGCTGCCTCGCGGATCGCACTATTATCCTCTACGATGAATATTCTTGTCATAAAAATATTATAAGGAAAGGAGCTTTAATTAGCTACAGTTCCTTTTTTCTCTCTTCTTCTGCGGGAAACAAGAGGGAGATCTCCTTTTCATGTTTCAGGAAGGCCTCCAATACCTGGGGGTCAAAATTGGAGGGCTTTATTCTGTTATCCCCCTGGAGGATGATCTCCATGGACTCCTCGTGTGAAAAAGCCGGTCTATAGCTGCGAGGAGATCTAAGGGTATCATAAACATAGGCAAGTGAAATTATTCTTGCGGATAAGGGAATCTCGTTCCCCCGTTTTTTCAAAGGATACCCAGTGCCGTCCCATCGTTCAAAAATACCCTGAGCAATCTCCTTTGCCAAAGCGAGCCTTGGAAGATCATCCAGAATAACAGAGGCAAGATCCGGTAGATGGTGTACCTTATCCCATTCCGATGGAGAAAGAGGCTTCTCTTTTATGAGAATATTCTGATCAAGTAGTATCTTTCCAATATCAAAAAGGGGAATTGAATCTATAAGGGAATCTGTATAACCCTCAGTAAAGCCGAATTCTTTACAAAGAAGCGATGTAATTCGGGAAACCCGGGAGTGTTTTCCTGGAGCATCATCCTGTATTTCAGCAATTTTAGTAAGGGAATTCATTAAGGAGAGATATTCCGACTCTGTTTTTCCCATTTTAATAATAATGTAAACCAAAACCCGGGTGTATCTGATTATATGTTTAAGCCAGCTTACATCAAAGGGAGTTATTTCCCGCAGGAAATTGGTCATTAAAAGCTTTACATTTTTATTGGAAAAGAGGATGAAATTGTTGCAGAAGCCGATTTTTTCTGTAAATTCTCTAGGCAGTTTGGTATAATAATTTTCTAAGGAATCTGTTACATCCTGCCAGTTGGAGATAAAGATTGAATCTATCCAATGACCAAGGGAGGAGTGGGATAGCTTTTCCAGGTTGATATCCATCTCCCTGCTCTGAATCTCTAAACCCTGTTTTGTTTGATAGCAACCGGAATATTTATAGTTCTCGGAATCTATATTCAGATAAATTCCCTCCGGTTTTCCTTTATTTTTGTTCTCTTCCCGGAGATTCACCTTTATTATGGTATTCAATAATTTCTTAATATTCTCTGAAGTATGCCTGTTTTTCTGATTAAATTCCCAGGAGAAGGATTCTATCTTTTCTGATAGAACCTCGTCTCTTTCCATAAATTCATTAAGGGTCTTAATTTTTAAAAGGCTTTTAATCCTGACCAGAAGTTCGTTTGTATCTACTGGTTTTGTTATAAATTCATCTGCTCCGTTCTGAACTCCTGTTTTTATATCCTCTCTGCTATTTAGCGCTGTAACCAAAATTACAGGGATGTTTTTAGTAGCCTCCGAGGATTTGATAATATTGCATACTTCAAAGCCGGAAATCTCCGGCATCATGACATCCAGAAGAATGATATCCGGTTGCTCCTTGGCAATCAAAGAAAGAGCCTCTTTTCCGTCCTTAGCCTGTTGAGTTCTATATCCCTTTATAGTAAGGGTTTTTTTCAACAGAAGTCGGTTAATAGGTTCATCATCAACAATTAAAACCAACTCTCCAAACACATCAAGCCTCGTTATTAGTTAATCAGTGATATTATCAGCGAAGAATAACACAATATCATAAAAAGGTTAAGAAAGGGTTCTGCAGGATGTAGAAAAGATCGAGCTGGAAGACCTTTTTACATAATTCCAAGTAGCTTAAGCAGAGCTTCTAGAATTGTTAAAGGATGGGGCGGACAACCCGGGATATACAGATCCACAGGAAGTAAACCTTCCACTCCACCTGATGCTTCCGGGTGGTCTGCAAATAACCCTCCGGAGATAGCGCAGGCACCGAGAGCTATCACTACTCTGGGGCCCGGTAAGGCATTGTAGGTCTTTAACATGGCTTCTTTCATGTTCCCCGAAATCGGACCTGTTACAAGAATAGCATCCGCATGTCTTGGAGACGCCACAAACTGTATTCCGAATCTTCCAAGGTCCCAGGCAAGGGTACTTAATACATTTGTGTCCGCCTCACAGGCATTACAGCCTCCGGCGCTGACCTGTCTTATTTTAAAAGAGCGCCTGCAAAGGGAAAGGAGGTTTTGTTTAAGAGGCTCAAGGTTTGGGATCTTATTGTTTGCAGAAATAAATAGTTCTGTTCGGAGATTAGAAGAAAGAGAATGAACCTTTGTAAATTCTATAGTGTTGACCGGAAAGTTCTTTGAACAATCCGAACAGAAGATACATCGCCCTAAATCCAGGGTTAGATGACTGCTCTCTGCGGAGTCTTCCTTTCCATAAAAAAGAGCCTTTGTTGGACAGGATTCCAAGGCAAGGGATCCTGGTTCCCTTTTCTGGCTGGAATTTATCTTTGGAAGTCCTCGGAAATGTTTAGGCAGAACTGGAGGTTCACCCTTTGGAAAGTTTATTGTTCTATAACCTTGGGATAGTCGAGCGCCTAAACTCTTGATCATCTGTTCTTTCTCCTTTTATAAATCATGACCACAGTAGGAAAGATTAAAACTTTTATTGCACAAGGGGAAATCTGAAATTTCCTGCCCTCTTAAGGTCAGAGCCAAACCGAACCAATTATGAAAAGAGGGGTCAACAACCTTGTAAGCCCTTATCCCTCCCCGGTCATCTGTAACAGCAGCATGGCAGATCTCTCCCCTCCACCCTTCTGTCAAGGAGAAGACAAGGGAATTATTTTTTAAAGTAATACTAGGATTATTTTCTGCTTGCCTAAATTTCCTGTGCAAAGAATCCTTTAACAACGCTTCAAGGAAATTAAAGGAGTTTTCAATCTCTTTCCAACGGATCCAGGCTCTGGAAAAAACATCCCCCGTTTGGCCAAGAGCCAGAGGTATTCCCAGTTCCCTGAATACACCAGAGGGAAAATTTATCCTGCAATCTCTGCTTAGTCCTGCGGCCCGGGCAGCGGGACCGACAATTCCCAGGTCTCGGCAGGCTTTATCTGTTAAAACTCCGCAATGTTCGAACCGGGCTAGTACGGAGGGAGTATTCCAAAGGAGTGAAACAGCCCGGGTCAATTCCTTTCTTATGGATTTTAATTTTTTAAGAAGAGTCTCCGTGTCCTCTTTTTCCAAGGCAAAGGCTGTTCCACCCGGAATTATAAATCCTCTGCCAAACCGGTTGCCGCAGAGGTGGGCGGTAAGGTTAAGTAAATCTCCCCGGATTCTTCCGCAGAAAGATTGGGTTGGGAGGTAGCCTACGTCTCCAGAAAGTGCACCCAGATCTCCCGTATGATTTGCAAGCCTCTCCAATTCCAGGGCAAGAGCCCTTAAAATCTCGCTTTCAAAGGAGTTTGTTTTTCCGGATAAACCTTCCAGAATTCTGCAAAAGGTTGTGGTGTGTCCTATGGTTGTATCTCCCGCAGCGGTTTCCATATAGTGCCTGCTCTTTTCCAGAGAGGACCTAAGCAGAGCTTTTTCAATACCCCGATGCTGGTAACCCAAAGAGATCTCCAGATGAAGAACCTTTTCCCCTCGGCAGAGAAAGCGGAAATGACCTGGTTCAATTATTCCTGCATGTACCGGCCCGACTGCAACTTCGTGGAGATCCTCTCCTTCTATGCTAAAGAAGTCTGTTACCCCGGGAAGGGTATCCGGGCTATTGCCATTAAATTCGTGTTCCACTGGTTTTGTATAAGGCTTGCTGAATCGGATTGGTTTAAGCCAGGGATGATTTCGGGGTAATAGATTCCAGGTTTCGCGGATCTCCCTTTCAAACCAATGCGCCTGGGGTACCTGTGGGGTTAAGGACTCGAATTGTTCCTTTACCCTTGTACAGAAAAGATAACTCTCCTTTTTCTGTTCCAGGCTCATTACTGCTAAGAGTGTGAAATGGTCATCCTCGGGTAAAGCAAAGAAAAGGTTCAACAAACCTCCTTCCTTATGGAGAGATGAAATCTCCTCTTTAAACAGTTCCTCGGAGGATATTTTAAGAGAAGTAATCGGTATTGGAACTCCGATTTCTATTTTAACTGCAGCGGACATTATAGAGATCCTCCTAGATAGAGAACTGCTTTTTCAACAACTTCCGCAAGGGGACCCGGGAAATAGATTCCCAAGAGAAGGGATAAAACAAGAAGCAAAAGGGGTGCTGCCAAAGAAAGAGGATTTTCCTTTTTCCCAGGTTCCCAGGAGCCATCCTTTCCAAGAACCATAGGTAAAAATACATAGGCAGATCCAATAAAGATCAGAGTAAGGGCTAAAAAAAAGATAATAGAAACTAGAACTCTTCCATATTCCAAAGCAGTTTTTGCAATAATGAACTCGCTGAAGAAAAGACCAAAGGGGGGAAAGGCTGTTATTGCCAGGAACCCGACAATCCAGAGAATTGCGGAACCAGGATGCTTTTGCAGCAGGAATCTTACCCTTGGAGCCTTCTTTGTTCCGTATAGGGCAAGTATATTCCCTGCAATAAGGAATAGGGCTCCCTTTATAAGGGAATGGTTCAGAAGATGAATAAGAGCACCGTAAACACCGCGACCGCCCAAACCAAACCCAAGGGCAAGAATACCCATATGCTCTATGCTGGAATAAGCCAACAATCTTTTATAATCCCTTTGCCTAATCATAAAAATCAGAGCTGTTAAAAGGGAGATTAAACCGAATAAGATAAATATCCTTTGAATAAAAACGGATTCTCCCCGGGCTGCATAGATAGTTGAGACGCGTAGAATTCCTAAAAAGGCTCCATTCAACAGAGCCCCGGAAAGAAGGGAAGACATAAAGGCCGGTGCTTGACTGTGGGCGTCTGGAAGCCAGGTGTGTAGGGGTGAAAGACCAATCTTTGTTCCATAACCCACAAAAAGAAAAATAAAAGCGGTTTTGAAAAGAGACTCCCGTGGTCTCCCAGATACTGCCAGGTCTCTTATCAGAAGGGATACAGTACTACCTGAACCGGGATCGTTTATAGAAAGGGACAAAAATATATTTCCAATAAAAGCTAAAGCAATTCCTACAGAACAGATAAGGAGATACTTCCAAGTGGCTTCTACCGACCTAGGGTGGCGATGGTAGGATATAAGGGGAGCGCTGGCCAGGGTTGTTGCTTCTATAGCTATCCAAAAAAGCCCGAGGTGTTGGGAGATGGTAGCAAGGGTCATGGACTCGAGAAATAAAAGCATCACAGCCAGTGTCTTTTTTTCTGAAAGTATCTTTTTACCAGTTTTGTCCCTGTTTCTAAGAATTACTGTATGCTCCAGGTGATTTGTTGCGGCAATAGAGGCACAGAAAAAAAGCAGGGACATTAAAGAAAGGATAAGCAAGCCAAGGGAATCGAGTTGCAACCAGCCTTTGAACAGAGGAGAAGGCCTTTCAAACCAAAAGATGGCGACAATAGTAAGATGTATTGCCCCGGTTATATGGAAAAGGATCTTTCCCAATTTTTTATTAGGAAGAATCATTATAGCTGCGGAGGAAAAAAGAGGAGTGAGTAAAAGCGGGACTAATAGGTTCATTTATCCTCCCTTTGGGCATTTAATTTGTCTCTTGCGGAACCCTTTTTCCAATCTCCCAGCATGGCTAATTGATGAGAATCTATATGGTCAAATTCATTATTTATTTGGAAAACTATTATTCCCATGATGAAGACCCCCACAAGAAGGTCAAGAAGAATTCCTACCTCTAAAAACCAAGGGTCCTTGGCAAGGGTGCTTATTCCAAAGGTTGAAATTCCGTTTTCTAAAACTAGATAACCGATAACCTGGGTCAGGGCTTTCTTTCGGGTGATAATAAGAAATAAGCCTGTAAAAATTGTAAAAAAAGCCACAGGCAGCAGAAATCTATGATCCGCGGAGATAGGGAGAGCAAGCTTATTATCCAGAATAAAACATCCCACAAAGGCTAATACCCCTAGAAAGAGCGATGCTGTAAATCCTATAAAAGGCTCTACTTCCCTTTTAACCCCTACCTTAAGAACGGTTCTCTTTATCATCAGCGGGAAGACGATACCGCGAAGAATCAGAGCAAATATTCCTAGAAGGAGCATATGCAATTCCAGGTCCTCCTGCTCTATTAAAAAAGGAAGAATAGAAAGAAGAACGCCCTGGAGGGCTAAAATCCGGATGCAGAGGAGAATCCTGCTACTGGCTAAGAGCAGGAGATTAGATAAAAGGATGACCAGGATAAGGATTTCTATTGAAAAATACATTTTATTACCTCGAATATCTTTATAGGGAAAGAATGAGTGCAACCAAAGATATTAGGATTGCACTAGCAAGAAAGTGTGTAACCTTTCTTAATGGGAGCCTTGCCATGGAGGATTCTACAACGCCTACTCCAAGGGAGATTGCTACCAGAGAGAGCGCTACTATCAGAGAACCTGCCCAGGGATTAGATAGGGGCCAGGGAACCAGACCAGTAATAAAAACAGAAAAAAGAGCCAATTTTAAACCCGCGGAGTATGTGATTAATCCCAGATCTGGCCCACCATGATCAAGAACCATAACCTCGTGAATCATAGTTAGTTCAAGATGAGTATTGGGATCATCCACTGGTATTCTGGAATTCTCTGAAAGGAGGATTATGCTGAACACCAGAGCAATCAGAATAAGGCTAATAAATTCTTCCCGCCACAGCGTGTAATCTAGAGAGGCATAGATGGAGGAAAGGGATAAAACCTCGCCGTGTCTTGCCAGGGTTATGAAAGATACCAGCAAGGCCGGTTCTGCCAGAAAAGAAAACCAGACCTCCCTGCTTGAGCCCATTCCTTCAAAACTTGAACCAGTGTCCATGGCAGAAAGAACAGTAAAGAATCTTGCTGTTCCAAGGAGGTAGACGAGGAGAAAAAGATCCCCGGGAAAGGAGATTAAGGCCGGGATTTTTCCAAAGGGGATCATGGTAAGAGCAGTTAAAAGAGCTACTAGAGTTACCCTTGGCCCAAGGAGAAAGGCTGTTGTAGTGGTTCTGCTATAAATCCTTTCCTTTCTTAAAAGTTTTATAATATCAAAATAAATCTGAAGAAGAGGAGCTCCCCTTCTCCCTGCAAAAAAGGCCTTGGTTTTGTTGATGATTCCCAGCATAAGGGGTGCAAAGAGTAGAATAAAAAAATAAACAATAAGAGAGTATATTTTCATAACGGTCTCTTTAGAGAATCCAGAATAAGAGAAATATGAGGGTTACAAGGATGTATAAAATATAAAGTTGAATCCTGCCATGCTGTACCCATTTAAGCCGATGGATAAAAAAATGCAGGTATTTGAAAAGGGGAAGCAGAGCTTTATATACCGGATCTGCAGACCTTTTATTGTAGAAGGATTCCTTTGGAAAATACTCCTTAGGCAGTGATTGATCTGTTTTTATATGGAGGAAGGATCTAAAAAGGGTTTCCAGGGGTTCCACAAAAGAGGAGCCTGTATACTGCATCCTTGGTGTAGGAGCTATATACCCGCAGCCCCAGGTCTCTTCGTAATCCAGAATCCTGTTTCTTATCCTATAATGGCGGATACAGAAAAGGATCGCGAGTAGTATAAGAAAACAGGTAGATATCAGGAGAATGCTTAAAAGCATCTCTCTAAAAACCGAAAACTCTTCCTGCAGTAGTGGGTTTGATATTGGAGTAAAGAGCAGCAGAGGTTTTTCCAAAAGTGGGTATAAAAAGGGAGTGGAAAAGGCGAGCAGTGGACCTAAAAGGGATAAGATAAGGGCGGGAATATAAAGATCCTTATGAACTTCTGTCGCTTTTTCCCCTTCCCTAGCCCTTGGTGATCCCAGGAAAGGGATGGAGAAAAATTTTATAAAGGCTGCAAGGGTTAACCCTCCCACAAGTACCAAAAGAAAGATCAGAAGGCTGGATACCGCTGCGGCAACTGTATTGCTGCTGGTTATGCTGCGAAGGTATGCAAGATACAGAGCTGCTTTTCCAAGAAAACCATTCAAGGGCGGTAGGGCACAGATTGCATGAGTTCCAAGGAGTGCCGCTAAGGCAGTAAAGGGCATTTTCTTAAATAACCCACCGAGTCTCTCCATGTTTGTCGTGCCAGTTCCTTGTAAAATTGAGCCTGCGGTAAGAAACAAAGCCCCTTTATACAGAGAATGATTGAGCATATGTAGGAAAGCCCCAGTGAAACCAAGAATTAATAGAGATCCGATTCCAAGACCGGCCCCAAGCACACCCGTACCAATCCCAATAAAAAGTATGCCCATATTTTCTATGCTGCTGTAGGCTAGGAGGCGTTTCAGATCTTTTTGAATAAGAGCAAGAATTATTCCAAACAGGCTGGAGATTATACCTAGAAGAATGATTACTATCCCCCAAGAGGCAGGCAACGTCTTGAAAAAACTAAGGATTCTCAGGAGACCATAGATTCCCATATTCAGCATTGCCCCGGAAAGAAGAGCTGATATGTGTGAGGGGGATGCAGGGTGCGCCTCTGGTAACCAGATATGCAGGGGCATAATCCCTGCCTTAAGACCGAAACCAACAATTGCCAGAATCAGGATAATACCAGATCCTGGATTCTCAAAAGCGAGAGTGCCGATCTGAAAATCATACCCATCCCAGTATTTCCCAAGAAGGATGAACAGAGGAATCAAGGCCGCGATGCCGATATGAGAGGCGCTAAGGTATAGTATTCCCGCTTTTCTTACCTTTCTTATTCCGTGGTTGTGGAGGATAAGAAAGAAGGAGGAAAGGGTCATTCCCTCCCAGGCAAGAAGGAAGAGAAGGGAGTTGTGGGCTGTAAGTAGAAGCACCATACTGCTTATGAGAAGATTATAAAAAAACCAGTGGGTCCTTCCTGAGCCTCCATGACTCTGAAGATAGCGGTGTCCAAAAATAGAACAAAAAAAGGGTAAAATACAGAGGGGCAAAAGAAACAGGGCAGAAAGCGAATCCAATCTAAAAAAGAGAGATCCCAAGGGAACCTGCCAAAGAAACCGGACTCCCCCAGGTATCTCCACTGCTCCCATAAGGTTTACGATAGATGCATATCCGAGAAGCAGGGAAGCTGCACCGATACTGATTACAATAATTGTTTTCTCTGTCTTTCTAGGTAGTCCGGGAAGGAGGGAGACAAGCCCGCTGAGAGATAGAAAAAGGACACTCCATAAAATAAGGTTCATGGATTTAAAACATTTGATAGTACTTAGAAAAAGAGAATCGGTCAATCAGAAAAGATCTTTTCCAATCCAATACTCCAGATCAATTATCAGATCAATTAGAGAAGCCTTTCGGGATAGAAGATCAACCCGGGCCTTTTGTCTTCTTACGTCAGCATCCTGCAGGGCAAGGAGATCCTGCCTGCCGTAGTTGTACTCTGTTAAGGCGATTCTGTAGAACTCTTCTGCAACCTCCAGGTTCAGGGTGTATACCTCGATATCCCCTTCTGCTTTTCTTATCCGGGCTAGCAGGTTTGCCACAGTAGCTTCCCCCTCCTGCAGCAGGTAGTCCAGATCAATCCGGCTCTTCTCTAAGGACTCCTCAGCTGTTTTTATCCTCTCCCTTTGAGCAGAAAGGGGGATAAAATCAACAAGGTCTGCACTTACAGTCACGGAAAGATAGGAGCCTCCAGACCCTCCTGATATGGTGAGG
>Ga0209270_1004426_pt1 | contig 10684 bp, 7 predicted proteins | sample MTBAKSrepl1MetaG_FD_187456 | JGI IMG/M metagenome (GOLD analysis project Ga0209270, IMG submission 187456) | Enrichment culture microbial communities from Arthur Kill intertidal strait, New Jersey, USA, that are MTBE-degrading - MTBE-AKS1... | ecosystem: Environmental > Aquatic > Marine >...
TATATACTGCATGTTTTGAAGATAAATTGTTTTATGATAAAGGAAGCGGTAGAGGCAATGAAAGAAATTGATAAAATTCAATTTATGGAGAAAAGAGCATTCCAGCGCTTTTTACTCGACAAAGATCTCTATTCTTTCACACATGCTGGCAAAATACTTGGCCTGATCAAGGATATCAGTATAAGTGGCATGACTGTTCAGTACGTCGTTCTAAATGAGCGCCAACCGATAGACATCCTCTTTGATCTTGTCGACATCTTTATGATAGGCGGTCATTTCATCGTTCGAGACACTCCTTGCAGAATAATCTACGATCGGCACTGCCCCCAAGAAAATCATTCATTCGGACTGGTGGAGACGCGACGCATGGGCATTCAGTTTGGTCGTCTTTCAGCGGACCGCCAGGCCGCCATCAAGACCCTCATCGAAACATGCGCCCTGAGAGTTGCCCCGGAGAATTCCGGTCCGGAATTGGCTTAATAGGCCGCGGGAAAAATCACCCGCTGCTCAAGATCCCTCTTTCAGAGCCTACTTTGTTTCCATCCGGAAAGGGTCTTTTTGTCCAATCTCGGCGTCAATCTGCACGTTTGCTTGTGCGGCGACCTGCAGGTTGCCTCCGCGCAACCACTTGATTTTCTTGATATTGGACAAAAATTCTCATTTCCGGATTGGAAACTGACTCCTACCGCGAAATCATTTCCGGATGGATACTACTTTACGACTGCAGTAAATCTTCATCCAACCTCAATCGAGGAAGTGGGGCAGCGGCGGGAAGACGCCGCTCCGGATATTGATCACGATCTCCTTATCATACGGATCGAGCGGCAGGGCTCCAGCCTGATCCAGCACAGATGAAAACGCCCCCTCTGCTGTTTGAGTGGTAACTGGAGGTACATCCAGGGGCCCCGACAACCGGGAGGCATCCAACTCCTGAGGAGGAAGGATATTTCCGTCAATCCAGGCAGCCGATGTGGAATCGAAATACCAGATTGCCGCATGCCCCCTCGTACTGTTTGGAGCGAGACGATAAACGTTATTGACGATATTGGCTCGTGCACCCATGGCCAAAAGTGTTCCGTAGCTTCCCCATTGGTACATAACATTATTCCGCAAGTCGAAAACGCCTTCATTCAATGAAGGAAGCCTTGCACCGCTGTTGTAGAACAAGTTGTGATGCATGGTTATATTGGTTGTCCCGTTATATTTGATAAGGCTTTGCTTCCACGTATTTGCGAGAATACACCACGAAACAGTTATATCCTTGCTTGCACCATAGCTATAACCGCTAATATCCAAATTGCCATCGCCGGAATCAGCGATAGAACAATGATCTATGATCATATTGCGGCATGAATTAATCTGGACACAATCGAAAGGGAAACTGGATTTCCTGACCCGCAATCCTCTAAGAATGATATTTTCCGAACCAATGACGTAAAGCGTCATGCCTGAGAAAACGACTCCAGACCCCAACCCATCAAGGGTAACATTCTGCAACTGGTCCAAGTGGATATCTGAATGATAGCTCCAATCACCCGAAAGCCGGATGGTTGCATTTCCACCCGCTGAGCAGGTAGCACTGAGGATGGCATCCAATTCTGATGGACTGCTGGCCGTGAATTCCTCATGTCCCCACCCACCGGTCGTTGCAGCGCCGAACCCTTCGGCAAATCCTTCATAGGCGGGCTCCTGCATCACGACGACATCGACGGTATCCGAGGAAACTGCGCCATCCGAGAAAAGAATCTCTACGTGTACGGTATACGCGCCTTCCATGCCGTACCGGTGCACGGGTTCAGATTCTGTTGACGTACTTCCGTCTCCGAAATCCCATGCAAAGGAAACGACGGGATCGGAATAAAAGGAAACAGCTCGAAAATGGACGTTTTCCCCAGGCACCACGGCCTGCGGCTCCGCAACAGCCCTCACCGAATCCTCGCCAGGAAGACGGTATTGAACGTACAGTACAGCCGCCTCCGATGGATCTCCTTCGAAGGCTCGCAGGCTGCGGTAGGAGGAACTACCGTTGTCATAGACAAGAATGCTGATGGGGTTGCCCTCCTGCCATCCCGGCAATTCGATCACGCTCTGCAGCAACTGCCTCAGGTTCGGGCTTGAGTTGTACACGCCCGATTGCCAGACGGGGTTGCGGTCAAGCACCGATTCGCTGGTGTAAAGCCTTGAACTGATATCTAACGACCTCCAGCCGAAGGGCTCGGAATAGGCTGAACGCTCGGCGACGTACTTGAGATTGACGGCGTTTTCCACACCGGATACGCAGGCCATCAGAAGGTGGGCCTTTTCAACCGCCGCGTTGGGAGGAATCGGACAATTCAGAAACCGGAAGCCGGCCGTTTGATCCTTTCCGGTTAAAATCACGCTGTTATTTGACACAACGGCCCCGTTGTAGGTCTTTTCGAATGAATCGTTCTCCCCGGCCGTCACTGAAAGAAACGTCTCCTGAAGAAGGCCGTCCGGAGGGATATACGTGATGTGGCGCGAAGCGGTCCCGCAATTGCCTGACCCGTCCCAAGCCCGCACCGTAATCGAGTTTGCTCCTTCGACCAAGGGCACATCCAGGATGGACCACTCACCTGTACCGGTTGCGGCCGCCTTGTATCCGGAACGGGTCTCACATTCGACCTTCGTCACGAGGATATTGTCCCAGGCCGTACCTTCCAGATCGATCCAGGGTTCCGATCTCTTCGTATCGGCAGGAGGCGTGAGGATGCTCACATCGGGGGGCACGGTGTCGTTTGAAGGGTCGGAAGGATCATAAAGATAGTGTATGACGAGTTCAGCCGCATGGGCCGTGACGTAATCGATATGGTCCACCTTGCGAATGCCTTCACTACCGTGGTCCTCGACGAAAAGGGAAAGAGCGCCTCCCTGGGCCCACCCCGGGCGGGAAATAATCTCCTGCACGATATCAGACAGCTCAGGACTCGCGCTGAAATCGTAATGGTTCCAAGCCCCCGGCGTATCGATCACTGCTGCGCTCGTGCGATTCCGACCACTGAGGCCATGAGGCGTGGTATCAAACGGCATCGAGTCATCAGACGCATCGCCCGTATACCGGAGCGTGATCGAACGCGTCTCATATCCGGAGGCATATTGGAACAATTGGGCGGATTCGATGATCGCGTTCCTGGGAATTTGAACACTGTCAAATCGATAGGCAAGCAGATAGTTCTTCCCCGCGTAGGTGTATTTCTTGTTTGTGGCGACAAACCCGCTTTCGAGTGATTCGACGGCATCATCCAAAGATGCCGCCACCCGGCACCTGGCAACGATTTCATTCTCCTGTGCCGAGGTCAAAGACGCGGGCAGCCAGACGCTCAGTAACAGGAGAACACACGCAGAAATTGCCAAGCGGTGCAGAAGATCATTGCTTTTCCTCGTTTCTCTCTGAAGTAACATCATCAATCACCTCCAAAAGGGACGCCCACCAGGAAAGAAGCCCGAATCGGGAACGCAGTGAAATCAAAAAAACATTTCCTGCTAGACATAATCATCCTAACAAAGGGATTTCTGAATTAAAAAAGCAACGCAATATAAAAAAACAAACATTAACATAGCAAAACTTTCATATCTCTACAGTTACATACAAATCACATTTCATTAACTTTGATAATAAAACATGACATAATGCCATAAGTACATTCCATATTAAGCCACATCTATCGGATATGATTTTTTACATATTATAAGTCATTTGTCAATCGATAAAATCGCATCATTATATTTTTTATTCGTCTGATAAATTATGGTAAAATTATTATTTGTAATTATGCTGAGTGATGAAATGCGCATCGCTGTAAATTAAAAATAAAATAATTATGCTGAGTTCATCATCTGAAGAAGAATTCCATTATGAGCTTCCGGCATAAATCCCATTATAATTATCCTGATCTTCTCAAATGATTCCAACACGGAAGCCATTAATCTCACTCGAACAGTCTACGACTCCATCAGGTCGTCTAAACTTAGGGATTCGCAGCTGATTTGAACCAGTCAATCAATTCCGATTCCCGGATGGACCTGCCTAATGCTGACAGTCCATTCGTTTCCATCCGGAAATGGTCTTTTTGGCCAATCTCGGCGTCAATCTGTACGTTTGCTTGTGCGGCGACCTGCAGGTCGCCTCCGCACAAACGCTGGATTTCCTTGATATTGGCCAAAAATCCTCATTTCCGGATTGGAAACTGGGTTCTACGGGAAATGGTCTTTTTGGCCAATCTCGGCGTCAATCTGTACGTTTGCTTGTGCGGCGACCTGCAGGTCGCCTCCGCACAAACGCTGGATTTCCTTGATATTGGCCAAAAATCCTCATTTCCGGATCGGAAACTGAGTCCTACCGCGAAATCATTTCCGGATGGAAACTAATTCAAAATTGGCATTCAGTAATTCTACAAACTATTGGTTAGCGGAGAAACATCATGAAAAACTTGCATGGAGGATCAAGTTTTAATAAGATATTGCATAAATTTCTCTATTCAGACCTTACCGATCAATCAGGCTTACGTCCCAAGACCCTTGTTGCATACCGCGATACCCTCAGGATATTTCTGGAATTCATGGAATCGCACTATTCTAAGGACGCATCCGATCTGACCCCGGCTGATGTGAGCGCCTCTGTTGTTATTGAATTCCTGAAGTATCTCGAGACGGTTCGCGGCAATGTCCCGAAAACGATCAACATCCGCCTGGCGGCTCTGCGCTCTTTCATGGCATTCGCCGCCGCTCATGACCCAAAGGCCCGTCTAGTCCTGAAAGACCTGCAGACAATCCCAGTAAAGCGTCTCAAGAAACCCGAAATGAGCTGCCTATCTCACGAAGAAGTTATGGCGATCATACAGGCCCCGAATCCATCCACCTGGTCGGGAGCTAGAGATCGCGCAATGCTTGCAACCGTTTACAACTGCGGTGCACGAGTATCGGAGATCGTTTTGCTGCGGCGATCCGATGTCTACTTGAACTGCTCTGGAAGCATTCGGTTGCATGGAGGGGGGCTGAAGGAAAGAAGGATTCCCCTTTGGTCGATGACTCGACATCACATTCTCGAATGGTTGGGAACAGAGCGCATAGGGCCCGACGCTCTTTTGTTCCCGAACCGGAAGGGCCAAATATTGACTCGCTCCGGTGTCGAGGACCGTTTGCGCAAGGCTGTGGCGGGGGCGACCACGCGGATGCCATCCCTCGCGCGCAGATCTATTTCCCCTGAGATGATTCGACGGACGACAGCCGTCCATCTTCTCAAGACAGGCGTATCGCCGAACGCCATGGCTATCTGGCTGGGCCTTTCGACCAGCGCGAGTGTCCGCAAATACACCGAAGCGGCAGCAGCGGTCCACGGCGACAGCTCCGTCGATCCCCCTGAAATCCAAGGGAAATTCTCATCCCACTTCCGGTATCAGGACCTGCCTGCTTTCTAGGTTCGTTTCCAGCGGAATGTGGCCTTTTAGACCAATCTTGGCGCCCATACGCACGTTTGCTTTTCTACGATGACCCGCAGGCCGCTTCAGTACAAACGCTTGATTTCCTAATGTTGCTTAAACCGGGCCTTACTCCAAAGGGGTAGAACAGCGCACGCGAAAAGTGTCAAAAAACCTGGAACCACTCCGCATTGGTGGGATTACGCACGCGCAGCGTGTGACAAAAAATCCTCACCTCCCGAATAGAAACGGGGATCCGCCGGAATCTCATTTCCGAATGGGTTCTTGATGATGCAGAGCTCTTCTGGTTGCGCGCAGCTGTTTTCATAATTTCTTTGACATATTATGTAAATTCAGATATATGATCAGGCTTGACAATCGATATCCCGGTCCACTCCCATACCCAACCCTCAAACTTACCGCTATCTTGAGGAAAGATCATCATTCCGAACTTTTTGAACCTCACCTTAGCTCCGATATAGAGAACCGCTGTTTTCACATCGTGTTCTGGAGTACGTAATCCCCCGCTTTTTCAAAAGCGAAGTCTACCTCTCACGGAGGATTCTGATACGAGTATCGATAGGGTATCTCTCCCTCGGGTGTCTTTGCGTCCGGAGACTTCTTCCGCGCGTTCTCTCTAGCTGTGTATTGAAAAATCTCTTGTGAGCAGGCTGTAGAAAAGCGGCCGGATGCAAAGCTTGCGAAATTCCGTGAAATCATGAGCTTTTATCGGGTGCTGGCCTTACACGGGATAAGCGTAGCGCTTGAGATAGGCGATTTTCATCGGCCTATTACACGGGCCACGGCAGAAACCGGTGGAATCCCGGCCCGGCAATTCGCCCTATCTCCTCCTGTTCGCTAACGTTCGCTCAAAAACGCACCAGGCTGAAGGACATTTTCCATGCTCTAGAAAAACAGCCGATCCCGTTCTGAAGGACCAGAGTCCCTCAGCATTCGCACCGATCGGCTGGCCCCGATTGGGGATTCGATGCGGCTTCGAGGCTATCCTATCTGCTCCCGTTTGATTCACCGGCTTCAGGCAGCAGAAATCTCCAGATAGAGCTCCCTGGACATAATCACGAGTGAGGGAAGCTATGTTACGCTACGAGGAAAACGGTCCCAGAACTCATTGCTCCAATGGTGATAAACACCTCCGGAACAACATCGAAGATATGCTCCATGCCGTTTCATCCATCCCTCACATCCCGTTCAAACAAACGAGGATCCTGGACCTATACGCCTTTTATTTTCACTGCTTCACTGGCTTCGTAGTGCTTGATGAAAACCTCTGTGTCACCGCCTGCAATCCAGCCGCATGTCTGCTTTTTGGAAAGCGAGACTCCGATCTCATCGGCAAGCCCTTTGATTCCCTCATCGGGCAAGAAGCAAAGGTTCAAGTGAACACCTGTCTGGAGAGGCTAAGGAAGAATGGTAAATTTTCCGCCGTCACGGTTCCCTACCAATGTCCAGGAGCGAAGCCAGCACCCCTCCATATATATGCATTCATGTACAAAGAAGCAAGAGGCCGCCATGTAACCGCATGCCTGCTGTCCACTCAAACCGCCGCATCGCCCATTGAAAGCGACACCGAAACGCGACACGCGCGGATGGCTGAGCTCTATATCACCCAGAGGAAGGAATTGCATCAGGCCCTCAAATATTGGGTCGATACTCGAATTCATCTGAAAGCGCCAACTTCTGCACAGACCGTACATTCTCAATCAGCACATAAACTTTTGAAACTCATCGAGCGCGAGCGGCATGAAATGGGTTCCGCTTTACACGACCAATTCGGCCAACTGCTGGCGGCGCTTAAGATGAACTTTGAAAATTTTCTACTCGACATGGATAATATTGATGCTTCAACGACTTTAAAAGCTGATAAAATTATCTTGCAGATCAATGAATTGATTTCAGTGACAAGAAATATGTCGCACTGGCTACGGGCTGACTGCGTTAATAAAATTGGATTGAAATCTGCTATTCAAGGATTGCTTGATGAATTCGTGTTAAAAACCGATATCAGCTGCAAATTTTTCACGAAGAAAGTCTTCGATCAAATCAACAGCGAGGCGGGCATTGCACTTTTCAGAATCCTTCAGGAGTCGCTCACCAACATCCTTAAACATGCCAGGGCCACCCAGGTCTGGGTCTCTCTCCTGATGGAAGGTCCATTCGCCTGCCTGAGTATAGAAGACAACGGGATCGGATTTGACCCTGAAAAAATCTTTTGCAGAGATTTGGAACCAGGCTCTCCCATGGGTGTCCTGATTATGCGTGAAAGAGCGGAACAATTGGGCGGAGAACTGGAAATAGAATCCGAACCCGGACAGGGAACGCTCGTGATCGCGAAAATACCTGTTCATCCCATTCAAGTTTAAAAGCATTCGCGAGTGTCCATCCGGAAATAAAGCTTTGAAAACGAAATACTTTTCAGGATGGAAGGAATGGTTTTTGTCCAAAATCAAGGAAATCCATTGGTTGTAAGGAGGCGACCTGTAGGCCGTCGCACAAGCAAACAGATGGATGCAGAGATGGAACAAAAAGACCATCTCCGAACGGAAACTCATGAGAAGGCCAGCCGTTTCAGCCAGGCAAAAACGGTCATCGGAAGGGAATGCATGATGAAAATCGGCAGGGTTCTTCTAGTGGATGATCATGAGGTTGTTTTGGAAGGTTTGAAGCAGACATTGGAATCCTCTGGGGACTTTGAAGTTATCGGTGTGGCGAAGGATGGTTCTGAGGCGGTTTCAATGATCAGGACACTCAAGCCTGAGTTTGTCATCATGGATATCTCCATGCGTAATCTGAACGGTATTGACGCCACGCGCATGATCAAGGAGTTCGATCAACAAGTCAAAATCATCATCTTTTCCATGCATGTTGAGCGGATCTATGTCACATCTTTATTGAAATACGGTATTTCCGGCTATCTATTAAAAAGCGGTCCCCTGTCAGATATATTTTTGGCGCTTAAAACGGCAGCAGCAAATGGTACATTTTATAGCTCTGAAGTAAGATCAATTCTACAAAAACGTTTATCAGATTTCGAAGTAATTAATGGCAACAACATAAACGGATTGATTGCTATCAAAAGACTAAGCCAGCGTGAAAAGGAAGTTTTCAGACTCTTAGCTGATGGTCTGCGCCCTAAAGAAATTGCCAAAAAATTATGTATCAGCCAAAAAACCGTTGAAACGCATAAATACAACATTATGCAGAAATTTGATGTCAAATCAGTGGCTGAATTGACAAAAATAGCCATAAAAGAAAATCTGATAAAAATTTAGAAATGTGCGATTTTCAAGATAGGTTCAGGACCGGTGCGTCCTTAATCCGCTTGTAGAGTGCTTTTCTAGAAATGCCCAATGAGCGGGCTGTCTGCGAAATATTGCCACCGCAAGCATGCAGCGCCCTATGGATCGCTTCCATTTCCAAACGCCAGAGCGGGAGAATCTCCGTTGAAGCACCAGGCTGGAGCAAGGCATCGTTCAGTTCTGGCGGAAGATGTTCCACATCGAAGGTGTCACCCCCCGCCATAACAACCCCTCTCTCGACTACGTTTCGCAGCTGCCGCACATTACCGGGCCAAGAATACCCGAGGAGTCTCTTCATAGCGGCATCCGTAAAATGCATCTGCTTTTTTTCCCGCCTGCAAAAATCCTGCAGAAACATCCTCGCCAACTGCTCCAGATCCTCCAGCCGTTTCCGAAGGGGCGGAAGATTGATGTTCACTACATTGATACGATAAAACAAATCCGTTCTGAAGTCGCCCTTTGCCACTTTCGTCCTTAAATCTGTGTTCGTCGCGCAAATCAGACGGAAATCCGTCCGCCGTCTCCTGTTGCTGCCGAGTCTTTCGATTTCCTTCTCCTCCAAAACTCGGAGGAGTTTGGCCTGCAGGCTCACATCAAAATCCCCGATTTCGTCCAGGAAAAGCACCCCGCCCGATGCCTTCTCGAACTTCCCCACCCTGGCTGCAACTGCACCTGTAAACGCGCCCTTTTCATAGCCGAAAAGTTCGGCTTCGAGGAGATCCTTCGGGATCGCGGCGCAATTGAAGGCTATGAAATCGCTATTGCTCCTTCTGCTGTTGGCGTAGAGCAGTCTTGCCACCAGTTCCTTTCCCGTTCCGGTCTCGCCCGTGATCAGGACATTGCACTCGGAATCCGCTATCGTTTCGATGATCCTCATCACTTTGCGGATTTCCAGGCTTCTCCCTATCAATTTCAACTTAGGGGTTTGTGCTCCTCCATCCTGTGATTCCTTGACCATTTGATGGAGGCGGTGCACCTCGACCGCCTTGGCGACCGTCTTACGCAGCTTCAGGTAATCAGGCGGTTTCAAAAAGTAGTAAAACACACCTTCTGTTATAGCATGTACAGCCGAATCCACCGTTCCGTAAGAAGATAAAAATATCACAGGAACATCCGGGTATTTGCTTTTCATGTAGGAAAAGAGTTGCTGGCCATCAAGGCCCTGTATTCGCACGTCCGTTATCAACACATCTAAATCGTTTTTTTCAATAATTTTGATGGCCTCTTCACCATCACGAGCTTGAATCACTAGGTGATTTTCTTCAGAGAGAATCGCAGCCAAGACTTCTCTTGAATTCGATTCGTTATCAACCAGGAGAATTCGACCACATTTGCCATCATCGCTCATGGTATGCCTCCAATTCTCCTGTCTGAACCACCATGGTATTCATGGCGTTATCCCTTCATGGGCTGCACCGCAAACTTCTCGCTGCAAAGCGTGCTCGTAATCAACACACATCTCTTTGCAGCGATCTTTCCCTTTCTTGGTCCTCCTTCGAAAATGGTCTTTTGGGACGATCTCGGCCTCCGTCTTCACAGTTGCCTATGCGGCGGCCTGCAGGTCGCCTCCGTGCAGACACTGGATTTCACCGATGTTGGCCAAACCGGGAACCCGACCCGCAGGGGTGGGATTGAGCACGCGCAGCGTGTGAGGAACCGGGAGCCGCCGCGAAAGAATGGGACTGAGTTCACAAAGAAGGTGAAGCATCCGGCACCCGCCCCACGAGGACGAGACTGAGCACGCGCCGCTTGGGAGGAAAAATCCTCATTCCCGCGGGTTGCGCTGGAAAACCGTCTTCCCATGGACACTCATCAGGTTCGGAAGCCCTTTGTGACCCGCTGTACTCAAAACAGACTGATCTCTAGCTCAATCAGTTCCCATTTTACCCTGATCGAATTATAAATCACATGATTAAAATACTTACAAAGTAA
>Ga0209270_1004432_pt1 | contig 10669 bp, 8 predicted proteins | sample MTBAKSrepl1MetaG_FD_187456 | JGI IMG/M metagenome (GOLD analysis project Ga0209270, IMG submission 187456) | Enrichment culture microbial communities from Arthur Kill intertidal strait, New Jersey, USA, that are MTBE-degrading - MTBE-AKS1... | ecosystem: Environmental > Aquatic > Marine >...
CCCGCCGGAGTACGCGGCGACCACCGACCCCGAAGGCGACGACCGAGAGGCCGAAGCCTCCACCAGCAATTCGCTGGTGCCCTCGTCTTTCGGGTTCACGTTCTGCGTCGACGGATCGGCAAAGGCCGTCGAAGTTCGCGCCAATTGGGGAAGGTACGAACGTACCGAAAGCGAGAGGATGAACGAGAAGACCGGAAACCCCCTCCGCTGCTGGAAAAGAATACCCTCGGGCGGCATGGCGACCGTTTCGTTGAATCGCCGGATCGTCGCCCCGATCGTCATGGACAGCGCCTGTCCCGATGTGGTCGTCCAGGGAACCGTCGGCGATCCCCTGCCGAACGGAGATCGGTTGGTGACCCTTTTCCTGGTGAACGGGCAGACCAAGCCGAACGAGAATCAGGACCGGGCGTGGGTTTTTCAGCCCGAACTGATCGTCCGGGACAGAGAGGGACGATCCATCTTCAGGAAGAGACCTTTGCTATCCGATATCGGCTGGGACGAAGAGCGCGAATCGCTGGAGATGATCTACCGACGTCGGGTGGAATTCGCCGTCGGACACGGCGTTTCCGTGCACGCGACACCATCGGCGGACGATCCGGAACGGGCGTCCGAGGTCAGGACTCGTGTCCTGCCGCGTCACGAGGTCTCGGTCACCGAGACACCCGGAACCGCACCGGAGGACAGACCCGTGATGAATCGGCTCGTCTCGGACGGCTCGCTCGACATGCTGCGTCTGGCGGAAATGGAGCGTGCCGATCTCGTCGCCGTCCTCGATGCACTGGCGGACGACTACGCAGAATGGATCGGAGAGCTGCGGGCGAGGATAGGCGTCGACGTCCAGGGGTACGATTCCTCGGCGACGGTCGCCCTGGACAGATGCGAAGCCATTCTCGAAAGACTTCGAGAAGGGATCGGTGTCTTGGCATCGACCGACTCGGCGCTCGAAGCGTTCCGTTTCGCCAACCGTTCGATGGCGTCGCAGCGTGTTCACAGCGTGTATTCCCTCAAGGTCAGGCGGGGGGAAACCGTCGATCTCGCGAGCCTCGACGTTCCGGAAAACCGCTCGTGGAGACCGTTCCAGTTGGCCTTCATCCTACTGTCCATCCCGGCCCTGGCGAATCCGGTTCATCGCGACCGCACGGAACCGGTCGAAGCCTATGCCGATCTTCTGTGGTTCCCGACCGGCGGCGGAAAGACGGAGGCCTACCTCGGGGTGGCCGCTTTCGCCATGGCGATCCGTAGATTGCAGGGGAAGCTGGGCGGACTCGACGGTAGCCGGGGGTTGGTGGTGATCATGCGCTATACGCTGCGATTGCTCACCATCCAGCAGTTTCAGAGGGCCACCACCCTGATGTGCGCCATGGAAGTGCTGAGACGGGCGGACAGCGCCAAATGGGGTGCTGCACCCTTCTCGATCGGGCTCTGGGTGGGCCAGCGCGTGACACCGAACACCACAGAGGAAAGCCACGAAGCCATCGAGAGGGAAAGGGACGGAAAGTACGGGACCGGTTCGACGCCGGCGCAGCTCACCTTCTGTCCATGGTGCGGCTCCGAGATCGTACCCGGGCGAGATATCAGGGTGGACCGGGGCATCGGCCGAACGTTCATCCACTGCGGCGACAAATACGGAAACTGCGAATTCGGGAAGATCAAGTCACCGAACCTGGGCCTGCCGGTACTCGTGGTGGACGACGAGATCTACCGTCATCCGCCCTCCATGCTTATCGCGACGGTCGACAAGTTCGCCATGATGGCCTGGCGCGGCCAGGTGCGAACGCTGTTCGGAAAGGTCGATGCGGAATGTCCGCGTCACGGTCTTCTCTGGCCAGGGGCCGAGTGCAGCGGGACGCATCACAAGAAGGGGTCTCTTCCGGCCACGAGGCCCCGGTCCACGACGCCGATTCGCCCTCCCGACCTGATCATCCAGGACGAGTTCCACCTCATCGGCGGTCCATTGGGCACCATGGTAGGTCTCTACGAAACTGCCGTGGACGAACTTTCGGTCTGGACCTTGGACGGCAAGACCGTGAGGCCGAAAGTGATCGCGTCGACCGCGACCGTTCGCAAGGCCGACGAGCAGGTCAACAACGTCTTCCTCCGTCGCGTGGCCGTCTTTCCCCCGCACGGCATCGACGTGGAAGACAATTTCTTTTCCGTGCAGCGATCGATCGATCGGAAACCCGGACGCCGGTACCTGGGCATCTGTTCGCCCGGCAGCTCGCGTCCCGCCGTCCTCATCCGGGTCTACGTGGCACTGCTGACGGCCGCACAATCCCTGTTCGACCGATTCGGGCAGGCCGCCGATCCGTACATGTCCCTGGTAGGGTATTTCAATTCTCTGCGCGAATTGGGTGGAATGCGTCGGCTCGCGGAAGACGACGTCCAGACGCGTTCCTACCGTGTCCAGATGAGCGACGTGTCGCGACCGGGGCTGAGCCAGCGCTCGATTCGAAACGTGGACGAACTGACCTCGCGCGTTTCGAACAAGGAGATACCCAGAAAACTGGATCAACTGGAGGTGAAGTTCAAAGCGACCTGGGCCAAGGGCGAGACCCGCGCCATCGACATCGTCCTCGCCACGAACATGCTCTCGGTCGGTGTGGACGTGAACCGGCTCGGCCTGATGGTCGTGAACGGGCAACCCAAGAACACCGCCGAATATATCCAGGCCAGCAGCCGTGTCGGTCGTGTCTTTCCGGGGCTGGTCTGCACGGTACTGACGTGGTCCCGTCCCCGTGATCTGTCCCACTACGAGACCTTCGAACACTACCACGCGACTTTCTACAAACACGTGGAGGCCCAATCCGTCACGCCTTTCGCGCCACGGGCACTCGATAGGGGCCTGACGGGAACGATGGTGAGCGTCATGCGCCTCTTGAACGACCCCTTGAACCCGAATCTCGGGGCCGGCGCGCTCGACAACTCGGGGCGACCGGAGGCCTCAGCCGCGAGATCCGTGGTCTCGGATCGTGCCTGGAAGGTCAAGGACAGGGCGGCCCGGCAAAGGGCGGACACGATGGTGGCGGATCGCATCGATCGTTGGGTGAAGGAAGCTGTCAAGCCAGGGAGACGGCTCGGCTACGAGAGCGCCAAGGACGATGTCGTGGGTCTGTTGCGAAAACCGGGAGCCACGGCATGGGACGAGTTCACCGTGCCGTTTTCCATGCGGGAGGTCGAACCTGACGTCCGTCTGGTCATGGACATGGCGAAGCTCTCCGACGCTCCAGAGTGGTGCGCCAGAGCGATAGACACGGAAGGCGACGGAGGGGAGGCATGAGTACCTATCTCGTGGGGCAAGTCCGCCCGAGTCAGTTGCTCTGGACGTACGGTCCCGGAGCGCTGGTCGATCTTCCGAACCTCTCGGTCGTGACGATGGGTCTGGATCGGTGGGATGTCAACCAATGTCTGCCGGTGGAGGAAGCCAGATTGCTCGCCGCGGTTCGTCGGGTGCTCGGCCCACAGGTCGAGCGTCTGCGGGTCCCTCCTTTCGTCCGTGAGGAAGGGGCCAGCCCCATGTCGGCGGAGGGCAAGATCGGCGTGCCGGTGAGGCCTTTCCCACGATGGTTGCGCTGCGTGAAATGCGGATTGCTGGCGGAATACGACTCCGGCCTTTTCGACATCAAACCGGACCCATATCGACCGGAACGGACACATTTCGTGCATTCGAACTGCGAAAAAGGAAGAAACGCGGACGCGGTCCCGGCCCGTTTTCTGTTGGCCTGCAGGAACGGACATGTCGACGATTTTCCTTGGCACTGGTTCGTTCACGGAGGGCCGTCCGAATGCCGGGGGACGCTGCGGTTTTTCGAGAGAGGGGCTTCTCTCCAGACCGAAAACCTCTGGGTGAAATGCGATGGGTGCGACGCCGCGCGCTCGTTGGTTCACGCATTCGGCCGGGAAGCCAGGGAAAATCTACCGGCCTGCAGGGGTAGACACCCGCATCTGGATACCTTCGACGCGTCGTGCGACGAGCCACCCCGGGCGGTGCTGCTCGGAGCGACGAACAGTTGGTTTCCCATGAGCTTGTCGGTCCTGGCCATACCCTTGGAGGACGATCCGGTCGTACAGGTCGTGAAAGACGGGTGGACCTATTTTCAGGACGTGGAATCGGCCGAAGAAACAGGCTACGTCCTCAAGACGCTGAAGAAAACGGGGACCCTTCCAGGAATCCAGGTGTGTGAGCCCGAGAGAACCTGGGAGATCATCGAGGCGAAACGCGAAGGCACCCTCGAAACGTCGGTGGCCGTGGAGGACCTCAAGTGGCCCGAATGGCAGGTGTTGACGGCCGCGGCGCCTCCCACCGACTGGCCCCAATTCATGAGCCGGGAAGTGAGCCCACCCGCCCCATACGTCGGGGAGATAACCCGTGTCTTGCTTTTGGAGCGGTTGCGGGAGGTGAACGCCTTGATCGGTTACACCCGAGTCGAGGCCCCCGAAGAAAGCGGCGATCCCGACGACCGCCCCGAGAGGGGGCCTCTTTCTCGAAGGAGGCCGGAATGGGTGCCGGCGTGCGAGGTTCACGGCGAGGGGATTTTCGTTAGATTCGACGAGGAGTCCGTCGAAGCTTGGGAATCCCGGCAATCGGTGAAGAGACGGAACACGAAACTGGAAAACGGGCATCGAGGATGGCGTAACGCCAGACGGCTGCCCCCGGACGAGGGCTATCCGGGTGTCCGATACGCCATGCTTCACACCTTCGCCCACCTGCTCATCCGCGAACTGGCCCTGGAATGCGGATACAACGCAGCCAGCATTCGTGAACGCGTCTACGCGAGTTCCGATAAGGAAAAACCCATGGCCGGCATTTTGATCTACACGGCGGCGGCCGACTCGGACGGAACTCTGGGCGGACTGGTGGAGTTGGGGAATCCGGAAAATCTGGGCCGTCTGATGACTCAGGCACTCGATCGGGCGCGTATCTGTTCGTCGGACCCGTTGTGTTCGGAACACGATCCAGGGATCGACCGGTCCCTTCACGTCGCCGCTTGCCATGCATGCACGTTCGTGTCCGAAACTTCTTGCGAGAGAGGCAACCGTTATCTGGACAGGGCCTTGCTCGTGCCCACTTTCGAGTGCCGCGATGCCGCTTTCTTCGGACGAAGGGGCGAGGACGATGGATGAGCTGTGGCGAATCGTCGCCGAACTCGGACTGGAGCTGCACCCCGACCGCATCGCTGCCGTCGCCACCAAAATCGAATCGGCGGGTTCGATCGAACGGTTCGCATCGGTGAAACCCGCCTTCGGTCCCAATGCGGACAAGTCCATGATCGGCCGTCTGGACGCCGCCTGGCGGGATGCGAAGGGCGTGACGCCGAAGGAATTGGCCGCCGCGTTACGGGGCGCTTCCGCGACCGCTTCGATGCAAGAGGGCCGCAGCGCCGTCGAGATGGTCTGGACGGGCCCTTCCTCCGGCATGGTCCCTGTCCGACACACGGAACAGGTCCTCTGCGAGGTTGTCGACTCGGCACGCAATCGCCTCTTCATCGTGAGCTTCGTGGCCTACGAGGTGGGCTCGATCGTCCGGGCGTTGCAGGAGGCGACTCGACGGGGGGTACGAGTGGACGTTTTGCTCGAATCCTCGACCGAGCGAGGGGGAAAGGTCACGGTGGACTCGGTCAAGACGATGAAAGCGGCGGTTCCGTCCGCCGATGTCTATGTGTGGCATACCGGAACCCGGAACGAGGGCGTCGGCGCCACGATAGGCTCGGCACATGCGAAATGCGCCGTAGCCGACGGCAACCTGGCGTTCATCACCAGCGCCAACCTGAGCACGGCGGCGATGGAGCGAAACATGGAACTGGGCGTCCTGGTCAGAGGCGGACACCTGCCCGATGAACTCCACAGACATCTCGAGGCCCTCGTCGCGACGGAAACGGTGGAACGGGTTTGAATGGATACGGTCGACAGAAAAACGAGATCGCGGATCATGGCGAGCGTGGGGCAACGCGACACCGGTGCGGAGATGGGGCTTCGGCGTGCGCTTCATAAGCTCGGGCTGCGATATCGCCTGCACGACCGAAAGCTGCCGGGTTCACCCGATCTCGTGTTCCCGCGGTTTCATGCGGTCGTCTTCGTTCACGGTTGCTTCTGGCATGTCCACGAAGGCTGTAAGTACGCTACCATGCCCTCTTCGAGGAAGGCATTCTGGCGTGAAAAATTCGAGGCGAACAAGAAGAGAGACAGAAGAAATTACGACGCCCTCTTGGCTGCCGGGTGGAGGGTCCTGGTCGTATGGGAATGCGCGATCAAAGGAAAAAAGGACGAGGAACTCGATAAACTGGGTGCACACGTGCATGCATGGCTATCGTCCGAAGAGCGGTGCGGTGAAATCGGTAACTCGGACAAGATGCGGGTCCTTGACCGAGGAGTGAAGAAAAACTCCGTAAGGTGAGACATCTCGAAGAGGGAAAGGTGATGAGCGATAACGACCATCCATATCGAATGACCGTCGATCTCAACGTACTCGATCATTTGGCAGACGGACTTTACAGTAGCGTCGCCGCCGTGATCACGGAGACCGTGGCGAACGCCTGGGACGCCGAAGAGCTCGAGCGAGCGTTGTCGAGAGGAGTGGATGCCCTTCTACGACTGCTGGCCGACCGGGACTCTTTGGAGGCGTCGTTTTATCGAGATATCGTGCACAACCGATTGGAGATAATCCAGGAGCTGCAGGGGTTGGTTGACGAGAATTACCGGGAACGCGTTCTGCAAAAGTATCTGTTCGATCACCTTTGGCTGCTCGACCCCGCGTGGGAACGCGCCACAGGCAGTGAGGAGATGGAGCGGAGATTGCGTCTGCACGATCCGTTCCGCGATGACGATAGGACTAAGGACGAGTATGGTCGGGTCGACATTCGGTACAGCACTTTGGCTGGCAAACACGTGATTGTAGAGTTGAAGAGAGCATCGGTTCGCGTCGGTGTCTACGAACTCGCCGGGCAAGGGGCCAAATATGTAGACGCCATGAAGGAAATCTTGCCTCCGGAGGAAAAAGACCGAGCCCAAATCGAAGTCGTGTTCGTCGTCGGCAGGAACCCTCCCGATTCCTCTCAACGGATCGAGGACGCTATGAACAGTGTATCTCCCGGTTCGAGAATCTTGACTTATGAACTTCTGACCGGCAGGGCTCGGGCCGCATACGCCTCGTATCTCGAAAGCGCGAAAGCGGCGGATCGAATCGATGGGTTGTTCGCCCAGAGGGACGGGAGTGCTAATCCAGAAACGTCTGCGGAGGGATGATTGCTTGAGGCATGGACCCACGGCAACTGTTCATCGATAAACGTCACACCGGCATGTGTGTTTATTGTGGCACCTATCCAGATACTGGTGACCACGTGCCCTCGAAGGTCCTGTTGGATGAACCCTATCCGCTGGAGCTGCCGGTCGTCGGTGCTTGCCGAAGATGCAACGCCTCGTTCTCGCTGGATGAGCAATATCTGGCTTGCTTTGTGGATTGTGTCATCTGCGGCGATGCTGAGGCATCAGATGCCCATCGTCCCAATGTAAAGCGGATTTTGGAAGATAATCCGGCGCTGAGATACAGGATAGAAGATGCCCGGAAAAGGGACGAGGCGGACAACTCGCTTTGGGAAACGGAAGCCGATCGGATTAGAAACGTGGTCCTGAAGCTCGCAAGAGGACACGCTGCGTATGAGTTGTACCCGAAACTGGAGGAACCGAGCATAGTCGGTTTTGCACCGTTACAGATATTGAGCGATGACCGAATATTCGCCTTCGAGCAGGTTGCCGGCGGCGACAGAATCGGGTTGTGGCCGGACATCGGCAGCCGGTCGTTCCGCAGGGCGTTCGGGAAATCTCCTGATCGACTCCCGTTTACAGGTGGTTGGGTTGTGGTTCAGCCCGATCGTTATCGATATGTAGTGGTCGAGACCGGTGGCGTGCTTGTGCGAATGGTCCTTAGTGAATACCCGGCCTGTGAGGTCGTATGGGATTGTTGACAAAATGAGCCTTTGCGTAGGAATTCCTTCGATGGAGATCAGTCTGATCTACTTTGTAGCGACAATGAGATGTAACCCATGGCCGGACCTTTCACCCATTTCCTGATTGCTGATGCAGCCAAGCGAAGGCTCGCTTCTCGCCCTTTTCTATACAGGATTCTCAACAGGCACTCCGAATTTCTCTATCTTGGCGCGGTGAGTCCAGACTTGCCCTATCTGAGCCTCAAAACGGGAACTGTCAATTGGGCGGACCTGATGCACTACAAAACGACGAATGGCATTGTTTTGCACGGTTACGCCGACATCAAAAACACCTGGGCCGAGGGTCCTCTCGGTCCCACGGATGAGCGTATTCTAGCCTGGTTGTTCGGTTATGTCTCCCATCTCATTGTGGATGCGACTATTCATCCCATTGTCGAAGCCATCGTCGGACCCTACGAAGAGAATTCGAAAGAGCACCAATTATGTGAAACTACCCAAGATTCCCTGATATATCATCAGGTTAAAAAAATGGATGTCAGGTACACCGAGTTTTCCTCTGTCTTGAAATTTTGTGGTCAACAAGAAGAGGATTTCGAGGCCCTCATGGAATTCTGGCGAAAACAGACCCAGAGAACCTATCCCGATACGGGTGAGGAACCCAAGCCGTCTCTTTGGTTTATCACTTATTCAAACGCCATCGATGCCGCAGAGGGTGGATCGAGCATCGTCGCGCTTTTCCGCCATGCCGGGATCGCCAATAGACTTTTGTACAAGACACGCGACGAAATCGCTGCCAAATTCCCTGAGGAACAGGAAAAATACTACATGAAAGTCAGGATGCCTGGAGGTGCGACAGGAAGGTTTAAATCCGTGGGGTTCGAAAGGGCTGTGAGCAATGTGGTGGGTGCATGGCATCGGATGTACGACGGTTTCGAATCGGCTGTCCAGATTGCGGAGGTCATTCGGAATTGGAATCTGGACACGGGTGTCGATATGGATTCAAGCGACCAAATCAAGACCTATTGGGTGTGAGACGAGAATCGGGTTGAATGCGACGATATGGCTGTCCCTCACGGTCTTTTTGATTTCTTCTTGCGCCACCCTCGATGAGCACCGCAAACAGGAGTACGGAATCCTCAAATCGGCGGTGACCTTTTCGAGTGACAAGGTGATCGGGGAATATGGCGATCAGATCCCGGTGGATTTTGACGACAAGCGGTTTATTGAGTTTGTCAGAGACAAGATACCAGGAGATTACCTCGATGCACTCAAAAAGCACAGATTGGAAGTCGATCCTCGTGGGTGGTATTATCTCATCAAGGTTTATCGAGACGGAACCCTGATCCTTTTCGATTACAGCTGCACTATCGAACTGGATGGTCCGGTTCTGGACTGTCCTGACGTATTCGACCTGAGCAATATAGATAACTACGATAAATGTAAATAAAGTCGAGAAGAGCTTTGAACGAAGTCAACTCGAAAAAGGACGGTACAGGTGTCGCTTTTCACAATAATCTGACGTTTTTTTTCTGATTATCTTGGACGATTGGTCTTCATTTTCGGGGTAATCTGGCCAGAGGGATTTTGGATGATGGTCTTGGCCTTGGCGATGGTTCTATTGATATAGGCATTTTTCCTCCGTTCGCCCTGGTGATGATCCCAGGAGGTGCGTTGCTCGATGAGGAGGGAGCGGATGGCGTGTTCGGAGTACCCGCGTCTGAGGAGGGCGAGGACGTAAGCGAAGTCGGTTTCGGATTCGGTAGCGCGCAGATATCTGGAGCGAGATGGAGGGAAAGAAGACACACAGCCCCCCCCTGGGGGTGGAGGGGGAAAGGGTTGAGGGGAAGACGGAGTCATTTCCTGGAAGAGATGCTGAGGGATGATGGCCGAGGAGTTGTAGTCGACCCAGATGAGGCGAGAGAGTGGATATTGCCCGTCGGGGGTCCGATGGCAGGGTTTGCGGTTGCGGAAGCCGGGGCACCTGCCGAAACGGTTGCTGGGATGGGCGGCCGGATCGCTGTGAAGCATGTGGAGGAGGATGCGTTTGAGGTGGAGATCCAAGGGGTGGGCAGAACGGATCCAAACCTGGAAGTTGTGAGAGGAGGTTTCGACGACCATGCGACCGGGCCTCCAGGTGTTGTCAAGTTGGCGATGGTGACGGCAAACCGTCTCCCAGGACAGATCATCGGCCAGGAGATAGCGGGATTGTTCAAGGGGTTGGAGGAGGATGTGGCAGCCTGAGGCGTTGAGGGTCTTGAGATAAGGGATATTTTTGGGATGGGGCTGAACGATCCAGCGTCCTTTTTCCGGATGGAGAACCGCCAGGTGCCATTTTTGGCGAAAGAAGCGGTGGAGTTTTCTAAGCACAGCGTCCATGGGGGTGAAGAGGGGGGCTGGCCGATGACCAGCCCCGGCTTTGAGGATCAGAGGAGTTCGGTTGCGGCGACACGGACGTGTTCGGCGGCGACCTGCTGGATCTTTTCTGCGGCCGCAGCGATGAGGGCGCCGCGGGCGAGATGGTTAGCCCGCCTGAGGATGCCGCCCGAGCCCTGGTGGATGGCGGTCAGGGCCTGCTCGGAGAAAAGGGGGCGGGTGATGCCGGTGATCTTGAGGTGGTGCAGGAGATAGGTACCGAGGGTCTCCCGGTCGATCCCCTGGAGATGATAGCGGGCGATGATGCGGGAAGAGAGGGGAAGCGAGGTACGATAGGTCAGCAGATCGGCCAGGTG
>Ga0209270_1004443_pt1 | contig 10641 bp, 4 predicted proteins | sample MTBAKSrepl1MetaG_FD_187456 | JGI IMG/M metagenome (GOLD analysis project Ga0209270, IMG submission 187456) | Enrichment culture microbial communities from Arthur Kill intertidal strait, New Jersey, USA, that are MTBE-degrading - MTBE-AKS1... | ecosystem: Environmental > Aquatic > Marine >...
GCCCGAGTGTAGCGTGATCCGACGCCGTCGACTTGGCCCAAACCCGAACAGTCGCCGGGGCCATTGTAGGCAATGAGCCCGAATCTGCAAGGAAGGGAACATGGCCATGAGGTATGTAGGTATCGATGTTGCCAAGAAAACGCTGGATGTGTGTGTGCTGCCGGATAGCGCCGAACGCCAATTTGCCAACGACCGCCGCGGATGGACGAGCTGTAGTCGGTGGCTCGGCGATCCCCAGGACACGCTGGTGGTCTTGGAGGCCACCGGCGGCTACGAGGCCCAGGCCGCCGATGCCTTGCGGGCCGTGGGGTTTGCCGTGGCCGTCGTCAACCCGCGACGCACCCGGGATTTTGCCCGGGCCTGTGGCCGCCTGGCCAAGACCGACCGCCTGGATGCCCAGGGCATTGCCCGGTATGCCCAGATGCTCCAGCCGTCGCCCCGTGAGGCGCTCGACGCGTCGCACCGGCGGTTGCAGGCCCTGGTGGCCCGCCGCGACCAGTTGCTGGCGATGCGTACCGCCGAGACCAATCGCCTGGAACACGCCACGGATCGCGCCATTCGCACCAGTCTGCGTCAGATCGTTCGTGCTCTGGAGCGGCAGATGGCCCGGATCGAGGCACAGATCCGCCAGACGATCGACGAGGAGCCGTCCTTGCGGCAGGCCAAAGAGACGCTGACCTCCGTGCCCGGCGTGGGCGAAACCACGGCCTCGATGCTGGTGTCCGATGTGCCGGAGTTGGGGCGGTTGAATCGCCGTCAGATCGCGGCGCTGGTGGGGGTGGCGCCGTGGAATCGAGACAGCGGGATGTTTCGGGGCAAACGCATGACCGGCGGCGGCCGGGTGCGCGTGCGGACACGGCTGTACATGCCGACGCTGGTGGCCATTCGGCACAATCCGGTCATTCACGCGTTCTATGAGCGTTTGGTTCAAAACGGCAAGGCCAAGATGACCGCGGTGGTGGCGTGCATGCGAAAACTGCTGACCATTCTCAACACGCTGGTGGCCAAGAATGAAAAATGGAAGCCAAGAATCGCTTGACAGCCAAGACAGTCGCTACCTTTCATGCCCGGCTCCCTTGTTCCTCCCGCGAACCCAACGTAGCAGGAGAACGAGCCCCGTACACAGGTTGAGAGCACCCACGATAACCAGATTGGGCTCCCCCTTGGCCCAGCCTAGCCCGGTCAGGCAAGCGGCAGCCAAAAGAATGAAGATATCTATGCCCAAAGATATAAGCTTGCGAGAAGCAAGGGCCTCAGGAATCATCTCTTGGTCTCGATCCGTTGTGAACGCGAAACGCACATTGCATGACACAGTATTGGCCGGTTTCTCTAGTCCCTCAGCGCCGCGCTGAAATCATCGTCTGAATCCTGTAAATCCTGTCCAATATCCATTATGACCCGGCCTGTTGCGGCAGTCAAGCGGCTTGCGACAGATCGTGTTTCCATCGTCCGCATAGGTGCGGGCAGAAGCGCAGGGTGTCGGGAGGGAATGGCGGTTCCTGGGGCGCGGGCAAATGGCTCAATGTCTAGCAGGCCGTCGAAAAAGTGTCACCCCGGATCCCGGATCGAGTCCGGGGCAGGCTTTGATCCGGGGTATAGGCTCGATAGGTGGTGGTTTCTGGCCGCAAAGCGTGGATTCCCGCCTTCGCGGGAATGACAAGAAAAGCCCCTTTCAGTGGCCCGTACGTTTTTCAACACACGTTTATGGCGTCCGGCGTGGGCGGCCGTCGGCCCAGGCGGCCTCAATGATCGCCGTGCACAGGGCCGGGGCGTTCAATCCCGCCTGTCGGGCGGCCATCGGCAGGAGGGAATGGCTCGTGAAGCCCGGCAGCGTGTTGACCTCGAGCACGTAGGGCACGCCATCCTGGCCGAGGATCATATCCACGCGGCCCAGGTGCCGACAGCCCAGGGCCGAAAAGCACCGCTCGGCGATGCGTTGGATGTGGGCGACCAGGGCCGCGTCGTCGATGGTCCCGAAATGGTACTCGGTCGTGTCGTCCAGGTACTTGGCCTGGTAATCGTAGAAGGGATTGCGGCTTCGAATCTCGATCAGCGGCAGGGGCCGGCCATTGAGAATGCCCACGGTGATCTCGCGGCCGGGAATGAACGCCTCCACCAGGCACGGTCCATACCGCTCCAGGCACAGGCCCGCCGCCTCGACCGCCGCGTCCGGGTCGGCGACGATCTCCACGCCCACGCTGCTGCCTTGGCCGGCCGGCTTGACCACGAAGCGGTCGCCCAACGCCGCGACGCGATCCTTCAGCCCCATCCGGTCGGAGGGGTCCTTCAGGTGCACGTGTCGCGGGACGGATGCGCCGGCGCGGCCGAACACCTCCTTGGCGGCGGCCTTGTCGAAGGCCAGCCGGCTGGCCTGGGAGCCCGAGCCGGTGAATACTAGGTGCCGCCGTTCGAGAATCTCCTGGAGCTGTCCATCCTCGCCGAACTGGCCATGCAGCGCCAGGAAGAACACGTCGATGCCCGGCTCGTCGAGGATATGCAGATCATCGGGCCGGATGTCGGAGGTCAGGACCTCGAAGCCCGCGGTCGTCACCGCCGCGGCGATGTGCTTGCCGCTTTCGAGCGACACCTCCCGCTCGGCGCCGATCCCGCCGGCGAGGACCGCGATGCGTCGTTCGAGCAATGGTTTGTCCGGGGCGATCCTTGGATTCATGACCGTTCCGTTTGGCGGGCGCTCCGGGCGACACGTCCGGCGGCCGGCTACCAGATCTCCAGCTCCAATTCCAGCTCGATGCCGAAGCTGTCCCGCACGCGGGACTGGATCATGTCGATCAGCTCCAGGACGTCGCGGCTCGTGCAACCCGCCTCGGCGAGGATGAAGTTGGCGTGTTTCTCGCTGACCTTCGCGCCGCCGACCTGCGTGCCTTTGAGGCCCGCGCGGTCGATCAGGGCCCCGGCGCTGAGCTGCCGGGGGTTCTTGAACACACAGCCGGCGTTGCGCATGTTCAGCGGCTGGGTGTTTTTCTTGTAGATCCAGATCTCCTTGACCGTCCGCAGGATCGTGTCGGGCTCGGCCTCGCTCAGTTGCAGGGTCGCCGACAGAATCACCGGGGCGGTCAGGTTGACCCGGCGGTAGTCGAACGACAGATCGGGCTTGACCCGTTCGAAGACGCGGCCATGCGTGTCCATCAGTTGCACCCGCTCCACCGACGCCCCGATGTCGCCGAAGTTGCCCCCCGCGTTCATCTTCACCGCGCCGCCCACCGAGCCGGGGATGCCCGTCAGCGGCTCCAGGCCCGCCAGGCCCTTGCGGACGCAATCCAGCACCAGGCGGCTCAGCGCCGCGCCGGCCCCGGCCGTCACCCGGCTGCCCGCGTACTCCACCTGTGCGAACCGGGGCTGATCCAGGCGCAGCACCACGCCCGGCACGCCCTCGTCCCGCACCAGGAGGTTCGAGCCGTGCCCGAGCACGCGCAGCGGAAGCGCGTTCTCCTCGCACCGTCGCATGACCTCGGTCAACTGCTCGACCGTTTCGGGCATGACGAAGTAGTCCGCCGGCCCGCCCAAGCCGTACCACGTGAAGCTCGACAGCGGGCAGTGCGCCCTAACGATTTTCTCCAAGCCACTGAAGATACTCATCGGCAACCTTCCAAACCGGCCCGGCCCCCATGGTGACGACCAGGTCGCCGGCGACCACGTGGGCCTTGAGATACGCCACGATTGACGCGAAGTCCGGGATGAACACGGCCTGGCTGCCGTGCTCGCCAATCCGCTCCACGAGGACCTCGGCGTTGACACGCTGTCGGGACTCGACCGTGTCGCGAACGAAATAGATCTCCGGGACGATCGTCACGTCGGCCCGGGCGAAACTGTCGGCGAAATCCTCCAGCAAGAACCGCGTCCGGCTGTATTGGTGCGGCTGAAACACGCACCACAAGCGGCGCGGCGCGAACCGCTCGCGGATGGCCTGCAGCGAGGCGCGGATCTCCGTGGGGTGATGGGCGTAATCGTCCAGCACCGTGATCCCCGCGCGGCGGTCCTTGAGCATCAGTCGCCGATCCACACCGGCAAACGTTCCCAGCGCCGGCAGGATGGCCGCCGCGTCACAGCCGCAGGCCCGCGCCGCGGCCAACACCGCCAACGCGTTGCTCACGTTGTGTTCGCCGGGCACCGCCAAGTGCACGACGCCCAGTCGTCGCGGGCCCTCGAACGCGTCGAAGCGATACAGCCCATCCGCCAGGCAGAGGTTGCGGGCGGAGTAGTCGAAGTCTCCATCCGGGCCGAATGTGATGATCCGCCGTCGGCCATCCATCGCGCGACGTACCCTGGCGACGTTGGCGTCCCGGCCATTGGCGATCAGGACCCCGTCCGGCCGAATCCCCCGCGCAAACGTGGTGAACGCCTCGACGATCTCGTTCTCGTCGGCGTAGTAATCCAGGTGGTCGGCCTCGATGTTCAGTATCACGCCGATCCGTGGGTGAAGGTTGAGGAAACTGCGATCGTACTCGCACGCCTCGGCCACGAACCAGCCGCTCTCGCGGCCGACACCGCTGCTGCCCTGCAGTTGCGGTACATCCGCGCCGATGATGAAGCTTGGTGCGACCCCGACCTGTTGAAGCACCCACGCCAGCCAGGCGCTGGTCGTGCTTTTGCCGTGCGTTCCGCAGACCGCGATGCCCTCGTAGCGGTCCATGAGCCGCCCGAGCATCTGGGCGTATTTGACCACCTCCAGCCCGGCGGCCTGGGCGGCCTGCAATTCCGGATTGAGCGGCTTGATGGCCGCACTGATCACCACGGTATCGCAATCGGGCCGCAGATGTGCGGCGGCATGGCCGATATGAATCGTCGCCCCGCGGCGCCGCAGATCGGCCGCCACCGTGCTGTCTTCCATGTCCGAGCCGGCCACGGTAGCGCCGTTCTGCAAAAGCAGCTTGGCCAGACCGCTCATCCCCACCCCGCCGGCCCCGACAAAATGGTAGGCTTTGCCCGCCAATGCCGCGCCGCCGCCCGCCCCGGCCGCATCACAAGCCTGGGCCGAGCGGCTCGGAACGGCATGCGTTGTGGTCCGAATGCGGCTCATCGGAGTCCCTGCAAATTGCTGTGAAATTCCCTTTTCCTCACGCCGCGACGAGTATACCCACCCCCGCGCGGCCCGACAAGTGGCCCGGCTGATTTTGCACCGGCCGCCCCGTCCCGACCAGGGGGCTCGCCTGCTGGGGCCTGGAGAAACCCCCGGAACCGGTCCGGGGTTGAAATTCGGGGCCCAATATCGTACAATAATGGGTGGACGGGCGTCTGGTGACAGGCGACCTCGGTCCCGCAGGAGGGGAAAGGGGGTGTTTCTGCGCCGGCACGCAGAGCGAGAACCAACAGTATCGCCCGAGGACCCTAACGTGACGCATCTTACCCATCGCACCCACCTGTATTCGTTTGCCCTGTTTGCCCTGCTTATCGGCGGTCTTGCCGCAATCGTTGCCGCCGAGCGCCTCACCGCCGACATCACCGGCGACAACGCTGTCGACCTGCACGATCTGCGCGCGCTGGCCGAGGACTGGCTCGATCCGGCGTGTGAGATTCCCGGCTGCCCGGCCGATCTGGATGGCCAGAACGGCGTTGACCTGGCCGATTTGGTTCTGCTGGCCGAACAATGGCAGCGCCGCGCCCAGTCGCTGGTCATCAGCGAGTTTATGGCCAGCAACGGCAGCAAGGAGCCCCTCGAAGCCGGCGAGCTGCTCGATGAGGACGGCGATTCGTCGGATTGGATCGAGATTCACAATACCGCCGAGGTTCCCATCGAGTTGGGCGGGTGGTACCTGACCATTGACCCCGATGAGCCGGCCGGCTGGCGATTCCCCGATGGTGTGTTCTTGCAGCCCGGCGCGTTTCTCGTGGTCTTCGCCTCGGGCAAGGACCGGGCAACCGCGGGCGGCGAATTGCACACCGACTTCCGGTTGAACGCCGACGACCCGCACTACCTGGCCCTGGTCTATCCGGATGGCCAGACGGTCGCCCACGAATACGAGCCGACTTTCCCCGAGCAATTGTCCGATATCTCCTATGGTCTGCATCAGTACTCCCGCACCCTTGTCGCCACGGGCCAGCCCGTGGCCTACCGCGTGCCGAGCGAGGCCGACGCCGGCCTTGACTGGACCTCTTATGACTACTCCGACGCCGCCTGGCCGCGTTCCACGGCCGCCTTGGGCTTCGGCCTCGGCGCCGAACCGATGGTCGCCTACAACGACTGCATCTGGCGGGAGGATCAATACATCGGCGACCACGTCACCACCTACGGGATCGGCAGCGCCTTTCCCGGCCTGACCAGCGGCCCGCTCGTCGATCACAACACCGGCCAGGAGATGCCCGTCACGGTCACGTTCACGCAGACCGGCGGCGTGAACTGGCAGCCCGATGCGGCCAACGGCGGCCACGATTGCGCGCCCGGCACCGATGCGTACAACACCTTCCACGGCATCGCCGACATGACCGGTGTGATCTACTACGGCAACGTGGGCTGGACCATCGACCTGACCTTCAGCGGCCTGGATCCGATGACCGAGTACACCTTCGCGACGTCGGCGGCCCGGTGTAACTACGATGATCGCACCACGATTTACACCCTGCTCGGTGCCGACAGCTATGCCAATGCCAGCACGCCGGGGGTTGACGTGCTGGCCGACAACCGCGTCCGATTCAACACCGGCGACAATTACGAAGAGGGCTACGTCGCCCGGTGGAGCGGCATCCGCGCCGCCGATGGCGCGTTCACCGTCCGCGCCGAGGCCGATCCTGGCAGCCCCGAGGGGCGCAAGGCCTACAGCTTCGACGTCTTCATGCTTCAGGGCGGCATCCGCGGCTCGGCCCTGCAGGACGAGATGCTCGGCGTCAACGCGTCGCTCTGGTCACGGCAAGCCTTCGAGCTCGACGCCGGCGAACGGGACCTCTTCAACACGCTCACGCTGCGTGTTCGTTATGAGGATGGCTTTATCGCCTACCTCAACGGCGTGGAGATCGCCCGGGACAACGCCCCGGCAACCGCTGCCTGGAACGCCCACGCCCCGTCCGACCGGCCCGAAGAGCAGGCCCTCGACTGGGTCAGCCTCGATGTCTCGGACTACCTGCATCTCCTGCGGGAAGGCACCAATGTTCTGGCGGTCCACGGTCTGAACGATGCTGCCGCCGACGGCGACTTCCTCCTCCAGGCTGAATTGCTGGCCGCCAGCGGCCTGGGTGTGCCGCAGTATTTCACGCAACCCACCCCCGGCGCGTTCAACGTGTCCGGCGCGGTCGGTCTGGTCGGTGACACAAAGTTCAGCATCGACCGCGGCTTTTTCGAGAACCCCTTCCAGGTCGAGATCACCACCAACACTGAGGGCGCGACCATCCGCTACACCACCGACGGCAGCGCACCGTCCGAGACCCACGGCCAGGTCTACGATCCGGCCCAACCGGTCGCGATCAGCACCACGACCACGCTCCGCGCCATCGCCTGTAAACCCGGCTGGATCCCCAGCAACGTCGATACACAGACCTACATCTTTCTCAACGACGTCATTCAGCAGCCCGCCAGCCCGCCCGGTTTTCCGTCCTCGTGGGGCTCCGCCGCGGCCGACTACGCGATGAACCCCACACACGTCAGCGCGCACGCGGATACGATGGTCTCCGACCTGCGCTCCTTGCCGACGATGTCCCTGGTGATGGACCGGGACGACCTGTTCGGTCCGTCGGGCATTTACTCGAACCCGCGCAACAGCGGCACGGCGTGGGAACGGCCCGGCTCCGTCGAGCTCATCCTGCCCGATGGCTCCACGGCGTTCCAGGCGAACTGCGCGGTGCGCATCTATGGCGGCGTCGGCCGGTATGAACAATTCAAGAAACACTCGTTCCGCCTGCTCTTCAAGCGCCCGTTCGGTCCGACCAAGCTGGACTACCCGATCTTCGGCGATGAGGCGGCGGACCAATTCGACACGATCATTCTACGCAGCAACTTCAACGATGCCTACGTCTGGGGCGGCGCCGCGTCTCAATACATCCGGGATGAGTACATCCGCCGGCTACAGGTGGCCCTCGGTCATCGCACGGCCCTGGGCAATTTCGTGCACCTGTACGTGAACGGTCTGTACTGGGGCCTGTACAACCCCTGCGAGCGGCCCGACACGGCGTTTTCCGCGACCTACTTCGGGGCCGACAAAGACCAGTGGGACGGGATCAACTCCGGCAACCCCGTCAATGACAGCCAGACCGCCGCGTGGAACACCCTCATGACGATGGCCAACGCGGAGCTGGCCACCGTCGCCGGCTACCAGAAGATCCAGGGCAATAATCCCAACGGCACGGATAATCCGCTCTTTGAGGATTACCTCGACGTCGATCACTACATCAGCTTTCTGCTGGCCAATTTCTACGGCGGCAACAACGACTGGGGCAGCCACAACTGGTACGCCGGCCGGCTTCGGGGACCCGACAGCACCGGATGGAAGGCCTACACCTGGGACGCCGAGTGGGTGCTGAACATGAATTCCGGCGTGTACGACAACAGCGTCAACGACACGACGACCAGCAACTGGCTCAACAAGCCCTACACCTACCTCCGCGGCAACGACGAGTTCTGCCTGCGCTTCGGCGACCTGGCCCACAAGGCCTTCTTCAATGAGGGTCCTCTCTACGTCGATCCCGATACCCCCGAGCACAACGTGCCCGCGCAGACCTACGCCGCCATGGCGGCGGGGGTCGAACGCGCCATGATCGCCGAGTGCGCGCGTTGGGGTGACGTCGTCGAAAGCCCCGGCTTCACCATCGATCACTGGCGCAACCAACGGGACTACCTGCTGAACACGTATTTCACGCAGCGATCGGCCATCGTGCTGGACCAGCTCAAGGCCGTCGGCCTCTATCCCAACGTCGCGGCGCCGCGATTCCTGGTCAACGGCCAGGCCCAGCTCGGCGGGCCTATCAGCAACACCGATCAAATCATCCTCGATGCCCCCGCGGGCACCGTTTACTACACCCTGGACGGAACCGACCCGCGAGTTCCGGCCGGCCAATCCTCGCCGGCCGATCCGGTACTTCTGGTCGCCGAAAGCGCCTCCAAGAAGTACCTCGTTCCCAACGGCCCCGTGACGGGCCAGACGGTTCCGGGCACGATCCTGCGCGAGGTCTGGACCGGCATTCCGGGCGCGTCCGTCGCCGATCTGGTCGGCTCGCCCGCCTATCCGGACAACCCCACGTTCACCGACGAGTTGACCTCCTTCGAGGCCCCCACCGACTGGGCCGAGGAATATGGCACGCGCGTCCGCGGCTACCTCCATCCGCCGACCACCGGCGATTACACCTTCTGGGTCGCCTCCGATGACGGCGGCGAACTCTGGCTCAGCGAGGACGCCATGAGCGGCAATGCCCGCCGCATCGCCTACGTGCCGGGATGGACCAGCAGTCGCGAATGGACCAAGTACACCGAGCAACGGTCGGAGCCCATCCACCTCGTGGCCGGCCAACGTTACTATATCGAGGCCTTGATGAAGGAACAGGGCGGCGGGGACAATCTCGCCGTGGCCTGGCAAGGTCCCGGCATCGGCCAGCAGGTCATCCCCGGCCAGTACCTCTCGCCGGCCGCCACGGAATGGACCAGCTCGAGCTTCGACGACGCCGACTGGTCCGACGCCGCCGGGCGCCTTGGCTATGAGACCCCCGGCGATCCCGACGGGGACTTCTCCGATCTGATCGACGCGGACGTTGCGGCGGCCATGCAGAATCATAACGCCACCTGTCTCGTGCGCATCCCCTTCGACATCGGCAACGCCGAGTACGCCGGCCTGACGCTCCAGGTGCGCTACGACGATGGGTTCGTCGCGTACATCAATGGCCGTCAGGTGGCCTCGGCCAACTTCGCCGGCCCTGGCTCGCCCGACTGGGACAGTACCGCCGACGCGGCCCGCTCGGATGCCGCCGCCCGGCAACCGGTCCAGTTCGACGCCGCCGACGCCGTCACACTGCTGCGACCGACGGACAACGTCCTCGCCGTCCACCTGCTGAACGTCGCCGCAGACGATGCGGATGCCCTGCTCGGTGTCGAGCTTCTGGCCATTCCGGTCAGCCAGGGCGATGTCTCGGACCGCGCGATTGAGTACACCGGCCCCTTCACGCTCGACAAGAGCGCCCGCGTCAAGGCCCGCGCCTTCGATGGCCAATGGAGCGCCCTTGAGGAGGCCACCTTCGGCGTCGGTCCCGTCGCCGAGTATCTGCGCGTCACGGAGATCATGTACCATCCGCCCTTCCGCGGCGACCCGACCGATCGCGATGCCGAGTTCATCGAATTGACGAACACCTCCCAGACACACACGATTAACCTCAACCTGGTCCGTCTGACCAAGGGTGTCGATTACACGTTCGGCGACGTGACACTTGCTCCGCAGGCAGCCCTTGTCGTCGTCAAGGACCCGACCGCGTTCCTCCGCCAGCATCCCGATTTCGACGGTCTCATGGTCGGACCCTATGAAGGTCGGCTGGACAACGCCGGCGAGCGTATCCGTCTCAGGGACGCCTGCGATCAGATCATCATGGACTTCACCTACAAGGATGGCTGGCACCCCATCACCGATGGAGCGGGTTTTTCGCTGACGATCGTCGATCCGTACAACAGCGATTTGACCGCCTGGGACCGCAAGGAGTCCTGGCGGCCCAGCGCGT
>Ga0209270_1004446_pt1 | contig 10632 bp, 9 predicted proteins | sample MTBAKSrepl1MetaG_FD_187456 | JGI IMG/M metagenome (GOLD analysis project Ga0209270, IMG submission 187456) | Enrichment culture microbial communities from Arthur Kill intertidal strait, New Jersey, USA, that are MTBE-degrading - MTBE-AKS1... | ecosystem: Environmental > Aquatic > Marine >...
CAAACCATTTGTGCACTGCAATAATCGGCCGATAGTTCTGCTGAATCTGCTTTTCCCGAAGCGCCAAATCAGCGATAAACGGTATGTCGAAATTTTTTTCTATCATGCGCCTATGTTGCCATTCCTTTTTCTATAGGGTCTGTGCTGCAAAACGCCGCGCCTCACAGGCCGCGAGGCAACGTTCGGTCCTCGTGCAGGCGCATGTTCGGATGCCATATCCGCCTGAGTTTCCGGAATCGTGTCAAGCTGCCTTGGCTTCGGTTAGGTCAAGGACTTTGGCCTGAACGGATTCGAGAACCGAGTCTCGGATGAACATGCTCGCACCAAGAATCTCGATGCCTATGAGCTCGCCTTTGTCGTTGAGTTCCGCTGTGATATTCGGGCTGACCTCCACACTGCCCGCCTCGGCTTCTTCCGAAATAGCGAGATGCAGAACGTCATCCTTCTCGAAGTATGCCAACCGTGCCTTACTCATTCTTAAACCTCCCAGATTTGAGTCGAGAGTTGATTTGTTGCCGATTCGTCGCGTGTATCGTCACGGGCGTCAGCGTGCCACCCTTCCGTTCATACGGGATCATGACGAGGAGCTTCACGTGTCGGCCAATCGCCACCAGCCGCCCTGTCACCGTGTCTACATACCGCTCGGAGGAGTACCGCAAAATGTGCTCGACCGTATCAAGATCATAGCCGCGCAATTTCAGCCGGTATTTCATATAGTCGGTCCAGACAATCTTTGTCTCCCCCATCTTTCCTCCTCATCCGAACGTTGCTAATCAGCCGCGCGGCTTTTTGCGTCGGCTGGAAGCGCCTTGTTAGATCAGTATTCATTATGCATTTGCAAATACTTGCATGTAAAAATGCTCACTAACTTCAACAAGTGTTTTGGGAATTAACGGAACCTTTTGTCTCAATTCCTCTGGAGAAGAACGCATTTCGACCGGGGGGCCGAAAGGAGTGTCTTCCTTTTTTATATTCACAATAGCCAGTTGAGCATTTGGTTTTAAAATTCGCTTTATTTCTTTTACAAATCCTTCAATTTGAGATTCTGAAAAAATGTGAAACACCGTTGAAAGGTAGACTAAATCAATTGAAGCGGCTTTCAGCCTGGTTGGTTTTGTAATATCGCCAACAAAGGCTTCTATATTGGTCTTTTCAACTTCTTTTTTTAGATTGGCAATAGCTCCTCTATCCGGGTCAAGGGCATATATCTTTCCGGTATTTCCCACCAGCTCCGAGAATTTTTTGGCCATATAACCGTTTCCACAGCCAGCATCGAGAATTGTGTGGCTGGCGCATATATTCAAATTTGCCAGTATCGTTTCATCGTTTAATAAACCTTCTGAAAACTTGCCCATTTTAACCAGACTCTCCTCATAGATCTAACGCAAAGGTCTGGTCTTCCTTCGGGGTTCCTGGATCTCACCGTAGCCGCTGAAACACTACATCGATGGATGACTGACCACTCCAACACGGACCATATTGGTGTCTATATAGACCATACACCGTGACAGGTGATCCCCGCTTTCTACGACTGTTGCATGGTAACGATTCAACCCGTTAAATTCGGAGACCATTTAACCGGGGGCTTCCCAGTAGGCGTCTTTTCGATTCTCTGATTGTACTCCTGGCCTGTTCCTCAGGCGACCAACTGCATTGAGTTGGGAATCACATCTCTTTTCCCAGTATCGACAACGAGCAGGTGGACGTCTTTTGTAGTAACCATGTAATTCAGGATCGTCAATTTGTACCGCTTCTTGGCCTGATACAGCCATTGCAAATAACGGCGGCGATCCTTCGAGAACTTGAGCAGAAATTCTCGTTTATGGCATCGATGCATGACCTGCCCAGTTAAATGCAAAGCCTATTTAACCGGGGTGTGCCAGATGTAGCCCGGAATAAAATGTCTCTTTGCTCTCGCCATAAGGTTCGGAGAAAAACTGCCTTTTTGCCCTCGAAAAGGTCAATATAGGCCTATTTTAGAGGGCGGAATCAACAATTATCCTTTCAATAACGAGTACTTAGTGTGGCCCGACCCCCATCCAACCAGAATTGCCGTGCGATGCGGCTGATTGTGGGTCAAGGGGACCAAATTTTGAATTGTCATTTAGCATGTGCTCTGAGACAGCCCTAAAAACCTGATAGTGTCTCCATCTTTATCCTGACCCCTATCTTTAGGCATTTTGGCCCTCACTTTGCCTTGAATTCTCTCAAACGGGTGCATTCAACAAGGCGGTTTAGGGTTTTTGCAGTAAACACTTTCCCTCTTGTTGAAAGGATCATCTTTTTCATATCCTCCCTGCGAACCCCGAACCCACGGCCGCCGATACATGCTATAACCTCATATTTCGGATTGTTTATGGTCCGTCCGGCCAGACTCAATTCCCCAAGATGTTGAATGCGTGTCACCTTATCACGAGCCGTACCGTCATCCTCGGTTATCTTCGCTTCGATAATAACTTGCGGATTGAATTCGCTGGGTATGATGAAATCAGGTGTCTGGTCGAAACCTTCGATCCGTTCCGCTCGTTTGGTCTTTCGAAAACTGATGGCTGCCCTGGTGAGCACGTCCTCAATCGCAGATTCCAGGATGTCGCCAATGATTTCGCTTACAGAGTCACGGTGGCCGGCAAAAGGTCTTCCAAGAAACCGCTCATACAAAATCATCGCATAAGGGACGCCTATTCTGGAAAGGTTTTTGATGCCGGCGATGCCCTGTTTGGTATCTGCCTTGTTTAACCGATGCAATTGATCAATATCCACTTCAGGAGCACCGTCTGATAGCAATTGACATGCGGTTTGGATCATCGCCTCAAGTCGTTCCTTCATAACGCCATTTGTATTAAGTCCTGTTTCAGGCGCCATTCGGACTTTCCGATCAAGGGAACGCACAAAGCCTTGAGTAACCTGCACTCCCGTTCTTTGGGTAGTTACATATCCCCACTCTGGAGGTGTAAATCCAAGCATGGCTCGCAGAACCACAATCGAAATCGGCTCCGAAACCGCCATGGGATATATTTTATCAGGATCAAGCTCAGAAAACCCCTCGGTAGCCGATTTCAATGCTTCGTAGCCGCGTTCGAAAACCGGATATTCCACAAACCCTGACCCTTTGGGCATTACGAGAAATTCCGATTCCAGGCATGAGAAAACAGAATCCACATAAATGTCAGGATCTCGGAGAATTTCCTCTGGTGTGGCTTCAAAAGGGAACGTCGGCATATTTTTCTCCATATTTTGCATCATTTTCATGCACTGAAAAAAACTGTGTATCATTTGGCGCCAATTTCTGGGCCTGGTCCATGCATTTTTCGACGTCAGACCATCCGCCGAAGCCTCGGAGCCAATCCGACACTTCGGCGATACGTGATGCTGTGGGTCTATTTTTGTTCCAGCCGATCCGCAAGGACCAGATCGACAGGCGGATTAGATGCCCATAGGTGACGCATCTGATATCGCCACGCGTCGGTTTGACATTTCCGGATCTAAGACAGCTCAAGTCTTCTTCCACAATTCGGGAAAGCTCGGATGGCGTGTCCGCCAGCCACTTTCGTTGCATTACGCCTGTTTTCCGACAAACAAAAACAGTGTCGATGATGGATGATCCGGTTCCACTGATATGGATGGATGCCCCCATTTCGGCAGGACAAGGAAGCGACGCAGAGCACGTCAGACCGGCATCAAGGATCGCTACCGCTATTGGGAAATACGCTTCGATAGTGTTGTGATGATAGGTAAACGCCAACGGCGCTCCAGGTTTTAATGCCGCCGCCATTTTTTGATATACCGCGGAAATCCCTTCCGTAAAATGAACCAGGCCCCGGCCCATATCCACGTTACCAGTCAGTTCATCAGGGGTGCGTGTAGAGTCTTTTTTGAATGCCTGGGAATTCTTCCCGATTAACTTTTTGAGCCAGACGTAACAGAAATCCATGAGTTCCGCATATTGAACATTGCCGAAATAGGGTGGGTCCGTGAATACAGCGTCCAATCGGGCATCTGGCAGCTTGCAGGCTGCTGCATCTTGACATGAGAGGTTTACAACCCTTGGGGATCGAGACTTATTGCCATTTGGATTATCGCCGATCCATTCCCCGCCAATTGAAATGATTCTTTTCGAGGATCCCTGGTGTCTAACCTCAAATGGGTGGTCACAATAGGATTTTGCCTTCTTGAATTTCTCGATGATATTCGCCCAACCTCCACTGCCGACACACATATCACGGCCCGGCGTCATGACACCGAGAAAATTTGACTCGCATTGGATCAGTCCAACCGGAAACCCGTGAACCGAAAAAATGTCGAGTGACTTCAAAGCCCTGGTGTCATATCGACACAACATGTTCTGATAACGGAGCAAGTCGGAAAGATTGGTTGCCAGCGCATTGCGTACACGCTCATTATGAATGTCCGCTATGGTACGTGCGGACAGTTCCAACCCCAAAAGCTGCCGGGTATTGAACATCTCCTGGTAACGCTTGTACCCCCAGCGATGGAGCCGGTCTGTCTCGTCACCACTTGGGATATCATCGTCCGGGACATACTTCTTCAAAGACATCCCTGACCAATGCGCCTCTGCCTCGTTGATCCGCGCCAAATCATGGACGTCGGGCTTTTTGAAAAACCTTCCATCATGGGTTGTCTTGCATTTCGGGCAGTAATATTCTATTGCGAAAAGCCGGTGACGGGGTGCACCAAGACGGGCATCAGGATAACGATTGTCTGCACCACAGGCCGGACATTTGCAGTGGTTTCGCTTTGCCGGTCCATCAAGAACCAGTTCAACACCGCAATGATCACAGCGGCCGGGCTCTTTTCGATCTAATGTCTCAGTCAGTTCTCCGCAAGCCTGGCAGACAAAAACGTTTTTGGGATGCCGGGAATCTGCGGATAGAAGATAGCCGGGGAACAGGTCAATATCCTTCCCGCATTGATGACAAGGGATGACCTTGACCCAAAGGAAGTATTTGACATGGGAATCGCCCGAGCCACACAGCACGCATCTTGTCCGATAGAGCTGACCGATATCCTTTTCCAGTGTCGCACGGAGGGCCTTCGCAGCCTGTGCATACTCATCAAGGTTAAGATGATCGATTTCCTGTTTGACGATCCAGTATGACATCGGGTTGATGTCAAATCCGGTGACATCGCATCCAATACGGTTAGCCTCTATAATCGGGGTGCCGCCGCCCATGAAAGGGTCGGCAACATGGCAATCCGAAAGATTGTTCGTTTCGTAAAACACTTCCCGAAGCGGGCTGTCCACGAACTCCGATAAGAGCAATCCACGAAACAGAGTCCCTGGCCTGCGTGCAAACCATTTGTGCACTGCAATAATCGGCCGATAGTTCTGCTGAATCTGCTTTTCCCGAAGCGCCAAATCCGCGATAAACGGTATATCGAAATTTTTCTCTATCATGCGCCTATGTTGCCATTCCTTTTTTTGTTCCGTCTATGTGGGATAACGTGTCCCTTGAAAAAGCATTTTTTGGGGGTGTAATTGGCGTTTCTTGCGATGGGATTCTCCGCTTTACGCTGAAAATCCGATACCGGCTAAACCCATCTCCAGTTCTTTGGCAAGTGCCGTAGGAGATATACCCAATTCAAATTGAATTTTAAAAGAGCGTCCCAGAAGCACATAGGGGAGAAAAACACCCGGCTACCCGATTCGCCTTGCCTCATTCTGCTCACCCCCGCCAGTGCCATGGTTTCCAAACTGCATCAAACAGGCCATGCCTTGACCGCCAACTTAGCGAGGTTTGCCTGTCTTCTACAAATGGCGTCGACGTTCCACTCTGGCACACTGGCAACTTCGGCAGTTAATGTGTAAGCATGTTCGGCGAAGTGCGCTCGCTTGTCTTCCCAAGAGGCGCTCTTAAGGTCCGAGTTGACTTTGTGATGAAGCAGGACCATATTGCCAATCCGTCTCAAGTAGCTGTCAGCTTCTTCTTGGGTGAATTGAGGCCAATTGCCCTCCGGCTCCTTGGGCAAGATGTGCTCAAGTGTCACGGTTTCCTTGTCATTGGTGAGTGTGAAAAGCGGATCTGGCTCTCCCTTCGCAACCCTCTCCATGGCCCGAAGATAGTAGCGCGCGAGCTTGGCAGTGGATACCGTTGCGATTTCGAACGCTTGGCGGAACCTCTCGTCGGAAGGGGTGATGTCGCTTAGTGCGCTCTTAAGGTCCGTGGCCGTGGAAATGCCGCCTGTGAATATGTCGTGAGCGGTTTTCGCGAAGGACTCCTCCACAGACCCAGTTCGAGTGCTCGATGCAATGAGAAGCCGAACCCCGATGGAAATCATGAACTCCAACCCTTTCACACATTCCATTGGTGTGAACTTGGCCCCGATGGCGAGAAGAACGGGGCGGAACGGATGGATGTTGAAAAAGTTGACAGTTTCGATAGCAGGCCTAAGGGCGTCAGGATAGGGGTTCCACTTCTCATGATCGCGGTAGAATGTGGCAACGTACGGACCCGAGAGGGACTCCGCCTTGCTCAGGAATCCCACAGCCCTTTGTGCACCCTTGCCATGGCGTTGAACTGCTTCATATACCTCATTCGTTCTCAGGAAGCCCTGGATGCACATGAGGGCATGCCGAAGGAACGTGACTGTAACGTCCTCTTTGGCCTCTTCCTGTAAGGATTCGAGGGCACCGCGCATCAGCGACCATGCGTGTTGGGCCTCGGGCAGGCGGTCGCCGGATTGGCCGAAAAGGTAGTTCTTCACCAAGTCAGCCTGGGTCGTCTTGAGACCACGGTCGTTGAGCGTTTCGAACATCTTGTACGCATTGCCGCCGGAGGGAACCTGCAAGAGGATCACATCTGCGCCGTGTTCGACGAAGTTAATCCATTTGTTAAGAATGTCGCCGTGAACCTTCGCGTCAAAGCCAGCAACGATCGTCCCGATGTAGCGCGATATCTGGTTGAATGCACCAGCGATCAGTCTGTGTGACTTGCACATAGGCTCAAGTGATGTAGTCTGAGGTCCGTCGGCCAGCATATTTCCGAAGAACTCGTTGTCAGAGTGATTTAGGCGCAGCCGGGGAAGGACTGCACGTTGGTTGCGGTCGGTGTAGTGAAGGAAGGACTTTATGTCGTCGGCAATGATGTCGTCCTTGCCCATCAGATAGCGACGAATCTGGCAAAGAAGTATAGTGATGGTGGCAAGTCGCTGCTGGCCATCTATGACCTCCAGTCTCCCTGAGTCACCAGGGATTGTCACGATCGTTCCAAGGAAGTACGCAGGCTCGTTATCCGCTATGGTCTTCGCCAAGTCCTGGAGAAGCGTCTTAACCTCCAGTTCCGTCCAAGAGTAGTCCCGCTGGTGAGAAGGCACTTCGAGTGTGAAATCTTTGAGTATTTTCGCAATGCCTACCTGGTCTACCCTCATGTGTGCTGCGTGATTAGTCATGCCTACTCCCTCGGTTTTCTGGTCGTGCCCATGGTGTCTTGGCATACGCCCGGCTTGAGATGTGCGAATGAAGCGAAGCGGAATGAGCATCCGTCTCCAAGCTGATGTTAAGTCTTGGTTCTAGAACAAAATGTGGTGTTCAAGATTGATCTGAATAGAATTCTCGTGTGTCATCCAATTCATCATGTCGAGTTTTATTTTCTCTACAGAGATTCGTTTCGAAAAAATCTCTAAAAGATCGGACCAGAACTTTTCCTTGCTGGAAGTAAAAAACCCCGGTCGATCACAATGCACAACTAATGTTCCAAGAACAGTATTGTCCTCACTGAGCACAGGGTAAACTACCGAGGATTTGATTCTTTCTTTTTGAGTTGAATAAAGTTCTGCATATTTAGGATCAGAAGTGTTGGAAACAATTATTGGGTTTGGTCTTCTAGCCCTGTAGATTTTCGCCGTTTCAGTCTCATCATAAATATTCACATTTTCTTTTCTAAGTATCATGCTTCTGGGCTTCCTCCCGCTTCTATTGGCTGAACATGGTATCGTTATACGTGTATCCTGATAAGAATTCGTCATAAAAGTCACTTCGAAGTCTATACGATCACCGCTCCTCTCTTGATTTCCGTAGATAGATTCAAATGTGGAATAAGTATCATCTACAATTTCTTGTATTCGATCAATACTCGCAATTAGATTTCTAATTCTAATTTTGGGATCTGCGAAAGATTCCTTAATGATTTTATGCTGTTTGATAATTCTTCGATCACATAAGGCAAAAGCTCTGAATAAAGCTTTGTGTTCCTCTTCTGCCTCCCCTCTATATTCTGTATAATAAAAACAGAATAGACGATATATAAAAACGATGAAAGTTATTAAAACTCCAAAGATGACAAAATGTATAAAGAACGTCATTTCCGTTGTGGCGCTGTATGCTTTGGCAACGGATGAAGACAGAAAAGCTGCAAAATAGAAAGGAAGGCTGACAGAGAGGGCCTTAATGAAAATGCGAGGCCATACAGAAAGACTATCGTACCAATTAAACATAGCCTTTTTCATTTTGACAATTCCTCCAATGGGAAGAAATTATGCAGGAAAGTTTTCACTTCTGAACTATCAAACGCACTCGCGACCTGGGCTAGCCTTTTGCATTCTAAAAGGAGAAGATTGCCACGGTTAGAACGCACACCCTTTGAAATGAAGGATTCTTCAAAATCTTCTGAAGAGATTACAATTGATGGTCTGTTTAATCCCATTGCAAGGCCAAACTCATAGTGGGAGCCATGGCTAAATCCTAGTAGTCCGATAAATACATCAGACGCTCTTACAGCACTTGTACATGAATCGAAAACCTCATCAGCCTCCAAAATCCTTTTCCCCCACTTGTTAATATCCCGATGAGGCAAAATCACTGAAAAGCCCATCCTTTTCATGGCGCGTGATATGCTGTTTAAAGTATCCCTGAATAACCCCTTCTCAATGATACCATGGGGAAGATCAAAATCAAAAAGCATTCCCGTAGAGCTGGATTTCCTTACCGCTGGGTTCGCGGCGGAGGTGAAAGGTGCCGCTATATACGCCATTGGGTAGGATGGGGTTCTAATAATGCGTTTTTTGAACTTGGCAGCTGAAACAGTTTTCCCAACCGGAATGACTTCTTCTATTATTTCATATGGTTTAGAACTGCTTCCCTGATTATAGAATCCAGGGAAAAAAAGCTGATCGGGTGGAGTTTTTGGTTTTGTCAATATTGACATCACTTCTTCAGCGATTTTTTCTACAATAGCGGGTTTTCTAAAGTCATGTTTTTCGGTGTTAATGCGATACAAGGGAGAAATGCTGAAGCTCTTGATCCAAGATTGATATCTATCATATATACCTGATATGTGTCCGTAAGGGTATAATGCACTATAATCTTTCTGACGATGAGAAAGCCTTTTTCTGATCTCCAAAAGGGAACATTCGCAGTATATTAGAAAAGTCGGATTAGGTATTTCATTCAAAAAATGTTCAGATAGTTCCTTATAAGTGGAATAAGATCTCTCATCTATTTTTTTTGATAAATAGAAGTGGAGAGCAAAAACATTGACATCTTCAAAAAGAGATCTATCCAAAATTACATTCTGCCCAGATTGGATGTAACCCTTGATGCGAACTGCTTTCTCACAGAGGAAGCTAATCTGAGTATCAAATGCCCATCGTTTTTCATTATTGAAGAGATCATTTAGATACATCCTGCTTCGGAGTTCCTCTGGCAAGAGAACCCATCCCAGGTAATTCGACAATGAACGAGCTAGTGTTGTCTTGCCGCTGCCCATCATCCCCGCAATGGCTATAACTGACCCAAGCATAAAACCATACCATTCGTGCAAAACTCGTTTCTTAGTTCAACTCTTCCGATGAACAGCTGTTGAACAAAGAAAACGGCTGTTACTGTTTCTCTATCTGCATAACTGCACGGACCGGGTGTTATTAAGAAAACTGGATAACTCCAATGAAATCGATTTATGTTGAACCTTCCGAACAGCCCACAGAACCACAACGCGCATAATCGAATTGATTGGGCAGAGCCCAATTGCCATTACCCTTTGCTGTTAGGGTGTCTCATACGGTCCAAGAAACCGTTGGCCGTCAAAGTGTATTAAGTGGGATGGGGGATATGGCCCATCCTAATGCCGCGATGATGCGCTGCTGGTTTTATTATGGTGTCAGTGGTTTTGTTTTCTCTATTCTTTTAGCGAGTAGCTCGCGCACGGTTGGGACAAGATCGTTGGGAATATCCATGAATGTGTGGGATGGGTTTTCCCACGCCGCTTCGTCCTCTGCCACGGCTTCGTCTCCCATCAACGTCCCATAATGATCAAGCACACGTTTTACGCGGTCTTCATCCCATTCTTCGGGAAATTTGCTCTGCTTCATTGACTATGTTTCCCATTATCCCGCGTGTATTCCAAAATCGAAATTATCTCAGCGTTAGAATAGAAGAATGAAATGGATAATGTCAACAAATTTAAAATAAAATAAGAATGGTTTGGTAGACTATTCCAAGGCTTGGAACAAGGGCTTGGTTGGCTCTCTTTTCGAGGAGTGGGTGGTTGATCCTCAATAATCATGTATTATCATATTTTTATGAAATTGAAAACCGGGCGGTTTTTGGAGTTGATTAAGGAGCCTTTCCCCCCGCTTGTTTCTGATTCCGGCCCAAAGCTCCATTAAAACCACCCCGGA
>Ga0209270_1004449_pt1 | contig 10626 bp, 4 predicted proteins | sample MTBAKSrepl1MetaG_FD_187456 | JGI IMG/M metagenome (GOLD analysis project Ga0209270, IMG submission 187456) | Enrichment culture microbial communities from Arthur Kill intertidal strait, New Jersey, USA, that are MTBE-degrading - MTBE-AKS1... | ecosystem: Environmental > Aquatic > Marine >...
CTGACCGACCTGGACGGCCAGTACTGGCGGCGGCCGGACCTGGAGATGATCAGGGCCCTCAACCAGTTCAAGGTCGAGCTCAGAAGGTCGGGCTACCGCGTGGCCGACCGGATAATGATCGCCGGGGCCTCGGCCGGGGGCAAGTTCGCTCCCAGGTTCGCCTTTCTCCACCCCAACTTGGTCGAGGCCGCAGGCATCATCGCCTCGCCGGGCTCGCCCTGGCCCCTGGCCGAGCTCCAGGGCCAGAGGCTGACCTATCCCCTGGGCGTGGACGACCTCCGGCTCTTCACCGGCCGGCCTTTTAGCCTGACCCTCTTGAGGCACGTCAGGTTCAAGACTTTCCTGGGGGCCCTGGACACCAACGACTGCCTGACCCAGCAGTGCTGGACCAGCCAGCAACTCTCCTTGCTCCTGAGCCTCTTCGGGACCACGCCCCGGGCCAGGGCGGCTCATTTCGACCGGACCATGCGCTCGGTGGGTCTGAGCAGTCGGCTGGCCGTCTACCCCGGCCTGGGCCACTCCCTGTCGCCGGAGTTGTGCCAGGACGTCTTCGAGTTCCTCTTCCCCAGCGCCTCGGGAAGCAATTGAGCCGGCCCCGGCCCCGGCCGGCTGGGGGCCGTGTTGCGCCGGGCCGGGACTTCTGTTAAATTGGAAACTTCCGGAGAACTTACCCGGCGAGGCAGTGAGCCGGACCCGGCCGAGGTTGAGCCGATTACCTTGAGCCCCGAACAGCGACGCCCGAATGGCATACGGCCCACCAGGCCGTTCCTGGCCGGCCTGGTTCTGGCTCTGGTCCTGCTCCTCTGGCTGGTCGCCGGTCCGGCCGGGGCGGCGGAGAATCAGGCCGCGACCCCGGACGATACCCTGGCCACCCTCCAGGCCATCCTCAGTTCCATGGACCGGCTCGACGAGCAGGTCAGGGAGACCCAGAAGCAGCTCAAGGCCCCCGAGGCCCAGGGCCAGCGCGACAGGATCCTCAAGGACATCGCCCAGCTCAACGCCCAGCAGGAGGGACTGGAGCGGAACTTCGGCAAGATCGCCTCGGGCGTGGACCTGGACAGCTTCGAGGCCAAGCCCAAGCTCCAGTTCAACTGGACCGAGGAGCTTCAGGACCTCCTGGGCCCTATCATCAACGAGCTCCGCTCCCTGACCGCCCGGCCCCGGGAGCTGGAGCGGCTCAGGCGGGAGGTGGACTACCACCGCCAGCGCCTGCCGGTCATCGACCGGGCCATCGAGAACGTGACCCGGCTGAGGGCCCGGATCAGCGGCCGGGCGGAGCAGCCGGCGGACAAAGCCGTCCTGGCCCGGCTCAATGCCCTGGAGAAGGACTGGCGGGACAGGCGGCAGCGGGAAGCCAACGACCTGACCGTGGCCGAGCACCAGCTGGCCGAGAACCTGGGCCAGAAGAAGTCCTTCTGGGAGTCGGCCCAGGGTCTCTTCGCCCTCTTCTTCAAGAGTCGGGGGCGCAACCTGATCGTGGCCCTCCTGGCCTCGGTCCTGGTCTTCCTGGGCTTCCGCTTCCTCCACCGCCTCATTTACCGCCTGAGCCCCTACCACCGCCAGAAGCACCGGGCCTTCTACGTCCGTCTGGCCGACGTGGTCTACTACCTGCTGACCTTCCTGGGCGCCAGCGGCGCCTTTGTCCTGGTCCTCTACCTCTACGGCGACTGGGTCCTCCTCGGCCTGGCCATGATCTTCCTCTTCGGCCTGGCCTGGGCCGCCCGCAACGGCCTGCCCCGCTTCTGGAAGCAGGCCCAGCTCATGCTCAACCTGGGCAACGTCCGGGAGGACGAGCGGGTCGTTTACAACGGCCTGCCCTGGCGGGTGGAGCAGGTCAACATCCACACCCAGTTAGTCAACCCCCTCCTCCAGGGCGGGCGGATCAGGCTGCCCCTGCGTGACCTGCTGGACCTGCGCTCCCGGCCGATCGAGGACGACGAGCCCTGGTTCCCCTGCCGGGAGGGCGACTGGGTCATCCTGGCCGACGGCACCAGGGGCAAGGTGGTCAGCCAGACCCCGGAGCTGGTCGAGCTGGTCCTCCTGGGCGGCAGCCGCAAGACCTACCCCACGGCCGGGTTCCTGGACCAGAACCCGACCAACATCTCGGTCGGCTTCAGGCTGGCCGTGACCTTCGGGGTGGACTACCAGCACCAGGCCTTAAGCACCACTGAGATCCCGGACAAGATGAGCCGGATGCTCCAGGAGCGCCTGGCCGCAGAGGGCCTGGCCGAGGACCTGGTCAACCTCAAGGTCGAGTTCAAGTCGGCCGGCTCCTCCTCGCTGGACCTGGAGATCCTGGCCGACTTCTCCGGACGGGCCGCGGCCAGGCACGAGGTCCTGTCTCGGGCCCTGCAGCGCATCGCCGTGGACGCCTGCAACCGTTACGGCTGGGTCATCCCCTTCACCCAGCTGACCGTCCACAGCGCCCCGTCCGGCCCGGAGCCGCCGGCCGAGACCTGAAGCCTCCCTCCGGCCCGACTGACTAACCGTCTGTCTTGACTGAAAAAGAACCCTTCTTTGGAGTTGACGCCCCGGCCGGACTCGCTTAGGATTACAGGCGAACATCGCGCCTCGGGCTCAGCGAGCCAGCCGCGCGGCCAGAGTCGTCAGGGAGCGAGGTCTTGTCCGGGAACGGTCCCACTCGCCTCTTGAAGAAGACCCTGCCGCCCGCCCTCCTCGGGCTGGGCCTGATCTTCTGCGCCGCCGCGGCCTGGGCTCAGGCCGGCGCGGCCGGCAAGCTGGTTCACCTCAGGGGCCGGGTGGAGGCCTTCTCGGCCCGGGAGCGGGCCTGGCAGGCCGCCTCGTCCGGCCTGTTCCTGGCCCCGGGCGACGCGGTCAGGACCGGGGCCGACGGCTGGGCGGCCGTGCTCATGGCCGACGAGTCGCTCATCCAGGTCAGCCGCAACAGCCACCTGGTCCTCAAGGAAGTGGCGGCCACGGCCGGCTGGTACCAGAAGACGCCGGTCCTGCCGGCCGGCCTGTCCCAGAAGCGCTCGGTCTACCGGATCGAGTCCGGCGAGATCTGGCTGCGCAACAAGAACCCGGCCGCCAACCTGGAGCTGCAGACGCCCACGGTCTCGGCCGCGGTCAGGGGCACCGAGCTGGACCTGGTCGTGGCCCCGGACGCCACGGTGGTCCTGACCGTCCTGGAGGGGCTGGTCGGGGCCTGGAACGACCAGGGCGCCGTGGCGGCGGCCGCCGGCGAGCAGGTCATCGCCCGGCCGGGCCAGCCCCTGGTCAAGCGGCTCCTCTTGAGCCCCGAAGACGCGGTCCAGTGGACCATTCCAGTGCCGCCGCTCCTGGATTACCGCGACGTGCCGCTGATAAGCTCGGACGCCCGGTTCCTGGAGCAGGAGCGGACCAGGCTGGAGGCGGCCCTGGCCGGCCGGCCCGGGGACCTCGAGCTCAAGCTCCGCCTGGCCCAGGTCTGCCGCGACCAGGGCCGGCCCGAGCGGGCGGCCGAGCTCTTTGAGGAGATTCTCCGCCGCCGACCGGGCAGCGGCCCGGCCCTGACCGGCCTGGGCTTCACCCGGCTGGACAGGGGCAGACCCCAGGAGGCCTTGAAGGCCTTCGAGGCCGCCCGGCCGCCCGAGCCGATGACCTGGCTGGGCCGGGCGGCCGCCCTGGCCCAGCTGGGCCAGCCGGACCAGGCGGCCCGGGTGATCGAGGAGGGCCAGCGCGTCCGACCCGGGGTGGTCCTCCTGGACATCCAGGCCGCCTACCTGGACCTGACCTCGGGTCGGATCAAGGCGGCCCAGGAAATCCTGGCCCGGACGGCCGAGGCCCGGCCCGAGCAGGGCCTGGCCTGGGGGCTCCTGGCCCTGAGCCGCCTGGTCCTCAACCAGAAGACCGAGGCCCTTAAGGCGGCGGAACGGGCGATTCAGGCTTCCCCTGGCTCGCCGACCCTCTGGCTGATCAAGGCCTACGCCCTTCAGGCCGCCTTTGACCTGGAGGCGGCCCTGGCGGCCACGGATCAGGTCCTGGAGCTGAGGCCCGATTTCGTCCTGGCCCTGGTCAACCGGGCCAGGCTCCTCTTCGGCATGGACTACGCGGCCAGGGCCTGGCGGGCCGTCGAGGCGGCCCGGCGGCTGGCCTCAGAGGACGCCGAGGTCCAGAATCTCTCCGGCTTCCTCCTCCTGGCCAGGGGCCAAACCGGCGAGGCGGCGGCGGTCTTCAGCCGGGCGGCCGAGCTGGACCCCGGCCTGGGCGAGCCCCGCCTGGGCCTGGCCCTGGCCCACATGCGCCGGGGCCTGGTCGATCCGGCCCTGGAGGAGATGAGCGCCGCCGTGCTCCTGGAGCCCCGCCGGGCCCTCTTCCTGAGCTACTGGGGCAAGATGCTCTACCAGGTCCGCCGCCTTGATAGGGCCATGGACGTCCTGGAGATGGCCCGCCGCCTCGACCCCAACGACCCCACCCCCGAGCTCTACCAGGCCATCATCCTCCGCGACAAGAACCGGCCGGCTGAGGCCATCCAGGCCATGAACCGGGCCGTGGCCCTCAACGACAACCGGGCCGTCTACCGCTCCCGCTTTCTGTTGGACAAGGATCTGGCCGTCAAGAACGTGGCCCTGTCGATCCTCTACGACCAGTTAGGCCTCCAGGCCTGGGCCTTCAACAAGGCCACCGCCTCGATCAAGAGCGACTACATGAACTCGGCCGGCCACCTCTTCCTGGCCGGGACCCTCTTCGACCTGGAGGGCCGGGACCGGGCCGCGGAGAGCGAATCCCTGCTCGCCCGGCTGCTGGAGCCGGCCAACCTGAACTCCTTCAACCAGTTCAACGAGTACACCTCGCTCTTCGAGGCCCCCAGCCTCAATGGCACCTTCACCGGGACGGTGGGCAATCTCCGGACCCACGAGGCCAAGGTCACCGCCGACGGCGCCCTGCCCGCGGCCAACCTGGCCTTCCGGGCCGAGGCCGCCTACGACGAGACCGAGGGCTGGCGGGAGACCAACTACGGGCGCTCCAGCCAGGTTGAGGCCAGGCTCAAGTGGGACCCCAGCCCGGTCCACAGCTTCATGTTCTCCGGCTCCCACCTCAACACCAAGCAGGGCGACAACTTCTATCCCCGCTACGAGTACGACGACCCGGCCGACCCCTTCGACTGGATCAAGACCCTGGCCAACCGGCTGGAGCTTGGCTACCGCTGCCACCTCAAGCCCCGGACCGATCTGCTCTTTGTCCTGACCTACTACGAGGCCACCGGCGACTGGGACCAGCACGACCAGACCGGGCCGGTGGACTTCGGCCTGGGCGAGACCTACATCCACTCCTTCCAGTCGGTCTCCACCCGCGAGCCCTACTACCAGGCCCAGGCCCAGCTCCAGTTCCAGGTCCGGGAGCACCAGTTCGTCCTGGGCACCATCCAGTACATGGGCAGCCACCAGATCTCCAACTTCCAGGAGGTCTACCTGGACCTGGGCCTGCCCCAGGCGATCTGGTTCGGCGAGTTCGAGACCGACTACGACCTGGACAAGGGCTTTCACAGCTACTACCTCCAGGACACCTGGAAGCTGAGCCCCTCCCTGACCGTGGAGGCGGCGGTCTACTACGACCTGATCCAGGCCACCAGCGCCTTCCTGGGGACCGAGTGGAACCTGGCCGAGCTCGGCCCCAGGCTCGGCCTCATCTGGACCCCGACCAGGCGGGACACCTTCCGGCTGGCCGCCTTCCGCTACCTGCTGCCCTTCTACACCAGCCGGATCGACCCCATGGACGTGGCCGGGGTGACCATCTTCCGCAACCACATGGAGGCCTCCCTGGCCCAGGAGGCTGACCTGGTCTGGGAGCGGGAGTGGCCGAGCGGCCTCTTCTGGGCCAACCTCTTCAGCGTGAAACGGGAGTACAACTACCGGGTCAGGACCGACGACGGCACGGTCAAGGTGTCCGAGAAGGGCCGCATGAGCGGCCTGGAGCTGGCCCTCAACCAGCTCCTCTGGCCGGGCCTGGGCCTGGAGGCAAGGTACCGCTACCTGGACGTGGAGGACGAGGGCCTGCCCTCGGCCGACCGCTGGGACCACCAGGCCAGCCTGGGCCTGTCCTGGGTGGATCCCTCGGGCTTCTCGGCCAGGCTCCGCCAGACCTTCCGCCACCAGGACCTCAAGTCCGAGGGACGGCCCGACGAGTCCATCTGGCTGACCGACGCCCGGATCGCCTACGAGCTGCCGGGCAAGAGGGGCAAGATCAGCCTGGAGGCCCGCAACATCTTTGACCAGAAGTTCAACTGGATGACCGACTACTTCGTCACCACCGGCCGGGTGCCCGGCCAGGAGCTGCTCCTGACCGTTTCCCTGACCTTCTGAAGCCGCGGCCCTGGCCGACGCCGCCTTGTCTGAGGAACACCGGACCAGGATCAGCCTCAAGAGACTGCTGAACCGCTATCGCCTCAACTTCTAAGGAGAGAAGATCATGTTCGCGCCAGTCAGGATTCTGGGACGACTGCCTCTGGTTCTGGCCCTCAGCCTCGCCTCGATCCATCTCGGCCTCGGCCCTGACCTGGCCGCCGGGGGCCGGGCCTCAGCGGCCGGGGTCATCGAACCGGCCACCCTGCCGGCCCGGCTGGACTTCAAGGTCATGGTTTCGACCTACGAGAACGCGACCATGACCCAGAACCGGACCGGCCTGCTGGTCATCACCAGGGCCGGAGCCCGCTACGGCAATTTCGCGGTGGTCGCCGGCGGCCGGCTCAACTTCAACATCCCGACCAACGCCGCCACCCGCTGGACCCTGAGCGCGCCCGGCATGGACCCCCGCCACTTCCGGGCGGCGGTGGTCAACGGGGCCCTCAGGATCTACAACGAGGACCGCGATGACCGGGCGGTGACCTGGTCCAGGAACGAAGACGGCAGCTACGCCCTGGAGTACTACCAGGAGCGCCTCTACATCTGCAACCAGGGCGACCTGAGCGGGCCCATCATCGGCCGGCTCAAGACCGGCGATCCGGTCAGCGGCTCAATCTACGAGTTCCAGGACGGCGAGGAGCCCCGGCCCGGCTTCCCCTGGGGCGGGCCCGAGGACAACTTCGGCGGCACCTACAGCGCCGACGAGGTGGTGGCCGGCGTGGTCAGGAACGTGCGCAATTTGCCCGGTTCGGCGGTGATCTCCAGGCAGTTCAACGAGGCCATCCGCCAGCGGGTGCGCTTCAACGACAACCGGGTCATCCCCTACTCCTTCGGGGCCGCCGGGGCCACGCCCAGCTCCGTCTCGCCCCAGACCGTGCCCGGCCTGGTCTTCCAGTGGGTCTACGCCGGCAACAGGTCCAGACAGTGGCAGCTTAACATGCCCGCCACCGGCGGCGCCGCGGCCAGTCTGCAGTGGCGGACCCTGATGGGGACCAACGCCACCGCGGCCCCGCTCCTGGTCCTGCTCAGGCGCTTCGCCAGCCAGTTCCTGACCGGACTCAGACCCGGCAGCCACACCCTGCGCTACTGGCTGGTGGACAGCCACGGCCGGCGCTCCAACGTGCGGAGCGAGGTGGTCACGATCCAGTAGCGGCCGGCGTGGGTTTGAAGGGGCAAGGCCCCGGACCGCTCAGCCGCGGGCGGTCCGGGGGGCCGGCCGGGCCGGCAGCGGCGCGGGCGAGGTGAACCACATGGCCGTGGCCCCGGCGACCAGGCCGGTCAGGAGAACAAAAAAGGCCAGCCGGTAGGAGGCGGTCAGGTCGAAGATGAAGCCGCTCAGCCAGGTCCCCAAGGCCCCGCCCATACCCTGGGCCAGGGTCAGGAGGCCGAAGGTCTGGCCGAACCGGGCGCCCTGGAACAGGTCGGCCGCCCGGGCCGGAAAGATGGGGGCTATCGAGCCGTAGCCCAGGCCGAAGAGGATGCTGAAGCCGTAGAGCAGGGCATCGCGCCCCGGCCGGGCCAGCATGAGGCTGAGCACGCCCAGCCAGGCGCAGCCCAGGCCCAGGGTGAAGGCCCATTGGCGGCCGATCCTGTCGGACAGGTAGCCGAAGACTATCTTCCCGCCCGAACCGGTGATGCCGGCCAGGCCGAAGAAGAAGGCCCCGGTCTGGGCCGAGAAGCCCTGGTCCACCAGGTGGGCGACCTGGTGGAGGAAGGTCCCCTGAACGGCCATGGAGGTAACGCAGAAGGTCAGGGCCAGGAACCAGAAGTGTCTGGCCCTGAGCGTGTCCCGCAGGCCCCCGCCCAGAGCGGCCGGGCCCGGGGCGGTCCGCGGTTGGCCGGCCGGCTCGTCGGCCGGCTCCTCGGCCCGGCCCCCGTCGGGCGCCAGCCCCATCTCGTCGGGATTCCGCCTCTGGAAGGCGGCGTTCAGGGGGATGATCACCCCGGCCACGATCAGGGCCAGGGCCACGTAGGCCGTCCGCCAGCCCCAGGCGGAGATGATGTACTGGACCAGGGGGACGAAGACCTGCATGCCCAGGCCGATGCCGGCCATGGCCACGCCCAGGGCCAGCCCCCTCTTCTTGACGAACCAGGCCGGCAGAAAGATGGAGTGGGCCACGTAGCCGCTGGCGCAGACGCCCACCGCGGCGGTGACGCCGTAGGTCAGGTAGAGCTGCCACAGCTCGCTCACTTGGCTGCAGGCCAGGAGGCCCAGGGCCAGGACGACCGAGCCCAGGGGCAGGACCCGCCGGGGTCCGAACCGGTCCAGGAGGGCGCCGATGAGGATGCCCGAGACGCAGTGGACGATGAGAAAGACCGAGAAGACGCCGGCCGTGGCCGCCCGGCTCCAGTGGAACTCCTTGATAAGGGCCACGAAAAAGACCGAGAAAGAGTACCAGGCGCCCAGGACGACGGCCAGGTTGACCACCGAGATGGCCACGATGACCCAGCCGTAGTAGATGTGCCGTTTGTCCATGGCTTATTGTGAGACCACTTCGGCCGAAGCCTCAAGCGAGAATACTCTCCTGTTTCATCAGGGGCAATAAATCCTCCCGGCCGCGGCCAGAGGCCGCGGCCGGGAGGTTACTGCCAAGGCTAACACGACTCGGCCGGGTCCGCCACGGGGCGCCTGGTTTGGGAGGCGATCCTGGCCTTCGGCCTGGTGTCGGGGACGCGGCCCCAGCGCCACAGATATGTCCTTGTCATGGAATGGTTATAGGCGATCTGTTACCCCGCCTCAATGAAGTCGAGGGTGCCCCAAGCCTTCAGGCTTGGGGGAGGACTCGGTTTCCTTGCACCCGTGGGGAGGAGGGAAGGAGTCGGCCCGGGCATCTGGCCCGAGTTCCGTTCCCTACATGCCTTTCTGGGACAAAGGACGGACCTGGATTCAGCCAGAGAAGCATAAAAAAGGCGTGGCGCCAGGGACGCGGCCCCGACGCCATCGCGAAGCGAACGAACACAGCCAGGAAGCCCGGGCCGCCTCGATTGGGTCTACTCCTGGCCTTCGGCCTGGCGCCAGGGACGCGGCCTTGGTGCCACATAAAGGAATGTATAATGATATGTTAATAGAAGTATGCTGCTACTCTGGGTCTGTGGAGACCAGAAATAAGTCGCCCATGCCCGGGCTCTCCCGGAAGGGTCGAGCCAGCGGCCCAGGGGCGGCTAGGGCCGGATGGCGCTCTGGGCCCAGTCCTCGATCCGGTCAAAGGCCTCGTTGATCTCTTCTTCCGTCCCGCCGAAACAGAGCCGGAGGTGGTTCTCGCCGGTGGGGCCGAAGGCCAGGCCGGGGATGGTGATCACCCGGGCCTCGTAGAGCAGGCGCAGGGCCAGGGTCATGGAGTCCAGGCCGGGCGGCAGCCAGCGGGGCATGATGTAGTAGGCCCCGGCCGGCCTGACGTAACTGAAGAACCGATCCAGCCGGTCCAGGCGGCGGCAGATCAGGTCCCGGCGGCCCTGCAGGACCGAGAGAAACTCGGCCACGCAGTCCTGGGGCCCCTCCAGGGCGGCCAGGGCGGCGTGCTGGGACAGGGTCGGGGCGCAGATGGCCCCGGCGTCGTGGACCTTGAGGAGGTGGTCCAGCACCGCCGCCGAGGTGTAGACGAAGCCGACCCGCCAGCCGGTCATGGCGTATTTCTTGGAGAAGCTGAAGGCGGCGAAGAGGCGGTCCTTGAGCTCGGGCAGCGAGGTCAGGCTGAAGTAGGGCCGGCCGTCGTAGACCAGGAAGTCGTAGGTCTCGTCGGTTATGACGAAGAGGTCCCGCTCCAGGGCCAGCTCGGCCAGGCTCCTCAGCTCGGCCTCGGCGAAGACGGCCCCGGTGGGGTTCTGGGGGCTGCAGAGGATGATCGCCCTGGTCCGGGGCGTCACCGCGGCCCGGATGCCCTCCGGGTCCAGCCGCCAGCCGTCCTCGTCCAGGGGCACGAACACGGGCCGGCCGCCGGCCAGGATGACCTGCTCGATGTGGGAGGCGTAGTTGGGCGAGGGCAGGATGACCTCGTCGCCCTGGTCGATCAGGGTCAGGATGCCGGCCAGGAGCCCCTCCATGCCGCCGACGGTGATGCAGACCTCCCGGTCGGGATCGACCTCGATCCTCCTGGTCCGGCCTAGCCCCCGGGCCACGGCGGCCCTCAGCTCCGGCAGCCCCGGCCCCAGGCTGTACTTGCCCGCGTCAGGGTCGTCTTGGAGGACCCGGCGGGCGGCCTCGCGGATGTGGGGCGGGGTGGCAAAGGAGGGGATGCCCTGGCCCAGGGAGAGGCAACCCTCCAGCTTGCTGGCCAGGAGGGGCATC
>Ga0209270_1004453_pt1 | contig 10617 bp, 8 predicted proteins | sample MTBAKSrepl1MetaG_FD_187456 | JGI IMG/M metagenome (GOLD analysis project Ga0209270, IMG submission 187456) | Enrichment culture microbial communities from Arthur Kill intertidal strait, New Jersey, USA, that are MTBE-degrading - MTBE-AKS1... | ecosystem: Environmental > Aquatic > Marine >...
AGATCTGCGGAGGGGTGGCCATGGGGATCGGCTTTGCCCTCATGGAGGAATATGTCCCCGGAAAGACCCAGTCCATGAACGACTACGATATCCCCACGTGCAGCGATATGCCCGAGGTGGTCCCAATCATCGTGGAGTCTAGGGAACCGACAGGACCTTATGGTGCAAAGGGGGTCGGGGAGCCGGCCTTGATCCCCACGGCCCCGGCCGTACTGAATGCCATCACCGATGCCCTGGGAGAGAGAATTTACATTCTGCCCGCGAACCTGGAACGGGTCCTTCAGGCAAGCGTCACGGCAGGACAATTCAGACTAAAGGAGGGTTAATGATGTCAGGGGTTATTCTGAAAAACATAGGAACCATTGTGAGCGGAGATATATCGAGGCCCCTTCTCGAAGGCGATGCCATCGCCGTAGCGGATGGCAAGATAAAGCGAATCGGTCGTTTTGAAGACCTGGACTCGAAGCAGGGCGACACCGTGATCGATTGCGCCGGAACCACGGTCACTCCAGGCCTCATCGATTCCCATTGTCATGTGATCCTCGGGGATTTCACGTCCCGTCAGAATCAGATGGGCTTTATCGAGAGCGAGGTGCACGGCGGGGTCACGACCCTTATTTCCGCCGGAGAGGTCCATTTGCAGGGGAGACCCAAGGATCCGGCAGGGACCAAGGCCCTGGCGATCCTGGCGGCCAAGGCCTGGGCCAATTATAGGCCCGGCGGGGCCAAGGTCCTCGGCGGGGCCTTGATCCTGGAGAAGGGTCTTGTCAAACAGGATTTTGAGGAAATGGCCAGGGAGGGGGTCCGTGTGGTAGGTGAAATCGGACTTGGGAGCGTCAAACAGCCCGAGGATGCCGCACCCATGGTCGAGTGGGCCAGAGAGGTGGGGATGACCGTGATGATGCATACCGGCGGCACATCCATTCCAGGGAGCAGCACGGTCACGGCGGATCAGGTGATCAAAACCAATCCGCATATCGCCTCCCACGTCAACGGCGGTCCTACAGCCGTCGCCATCGAGGAGGTGGAGCGGCTGGTGAACGAAACCAAACTGGCCATTGAGATCGTCCACTGCGGAAACCCCAAGGTGGCTATCGACGCTGCGAGTTTTTGCATAAAGGCCAATGCCCTCGACCGCATGATCATAGGAAACGATGCCCCCTCGGGGACAGGGGTGATCCCTCTGGGCATTCTCCGTGTCATCAACCACCTGGCGAGCCTGACTCCGATCAAGGCGGAAGAGGCCATTTGCATGGCAACCGGGAATACGGCACGCATCTATGGCCTGAATCGCGGCGTCATTGCAGAGGGGAAAGAGGCAGATCTTGTTGTTATGGACGCGCCGATGGGGTCTGTGGGAGAAAATGCCCTTTCGGCCATTGAAGCAGGTGACATTCCGGGCGTCGCCCTTGTCCTTGTGGACGGGAAGATCGTCGTTTCCACCAGCAGGAATACGCCGCCTCCAACGCGGAAACCTGCCGTAATCAAGACTTTTGGCGCGGTCTAAGAAGAACTCGCGTCTTATCCATTTCAGGGAATCGGTTCTCCAAGGGCATTATAAATGCTGATCGATCTGGAAAAATGCATCGGGTGCGGGTATTGCGTTCGCGATTGTCCTGTGGGCGCGGTTCGCCTCGTTCGCAAAAAGGCGGCCATCGACGAAACCTGTACCCAGTGCGGGGCCTGTCTGAAGGTCTGCGCACAGGGGGCCATATCGAGAGAGACCCAAATTCCGGAAGACGCGATCGTTTGCGACGCATGTCCCATCAACTGCGGAATCCGACCCGGCATGATCGGGGCTTGCCATCGGTACAAAAATGTAGATGGACAACTTCTCCGGGCTACCCCCTTTCACGCCTGGCAGGACGTGGCGGACGCAGTAGGCACCGACCCGGCTGAGGCCATCAGGACACCTTTAATCACGGGCATCGGAGCGGGAACGACCTATCCGGACTGCAAGCCAGCGCCCTATATTGTCAGAGGCAAACAGAAAGGCGTGGACGTGGTGACGGTGGTGACCGAGGCGCCCCTGAGCTACAGCGGCATTCTGGTCAAGATCGATACGGATATTCCGGTGGGTGAAGAAGGGGCGGATGTCCTCGTCGGGAAAAGAAAGGTGGGGATGGTGACCACCGAGCAGTACGGCTCCAAGATGCTTTCCATCGGGGGCGTCAATCTGCTCACGGAAAGGGATGGGCTGGCCGTGGCAAGGACCATCACGGATATCGCCAACAAAAACCCGGTGAAACTGAAGGTGAAGGGAGGGGCCAGGCTGGAACTCCAGGTCGGTCAGGCCCCGGTCATCAACGGCATACGGCCGGACACCATGAGGGTCGGCTGCGGAAGCGCCACCCTGGGCCTTTTTGCACCGCTCCTGGTGGCAGCCGCGGATGAGGTTATTATTCTCGACTCCCACATCACCAGTCTGATGAGCGAACACGCGGCAGGGAGGTTTGTTGCGGCCAAACCCTCGGGGGTCAGGCTCCGTTTCAGGATGAGCACACCGGGGAGATATTTCGGGGACCACGGAAACGGTTGGGGCGGTACGTCCATCACAAATCCCCTGGATGTGATCGCGGGTCTGGATCGGGACGCTGCCCGGCCCGGCATGCGCGTCTTGATCACGGAGACCACAGGACGCCATGGAGAACTTTTTGAACTGGGAGATGATGGTCAGTTCCATGAAGTGCCCCTCACCGATGCGTGCAGGGAGTCGCTCGATGCCATTTCGTCCACCTGTGAACCCTCCAGGGTTTCTGCCGTATATATGGGAGGTACAGGAGGAAGCGCCCGGGCAGGCGTCACCCGCTATCCGGTCAAGTTGACCCGTGCGGTTCATTCCGCAAAAGCCAATCTCACGGTGGGCGGGGCCCCGACCTATGTCCTGCCCGGCGGTGGGATCAATTTTATGGTCGATGTGGAGCGGGTCAAGGGGGGTTTTTTCTATTGGACCCCTACGCCCGCGACGATCTGTCCTGTCGAATACACCATGAACCTCGAGGACTATGAGGAGATGGGAGGCCATATCGAAGCCATGCGGCCTTTTCCCTTCAAGGGTCCGCGGGTCGTTGCAGATTGACCGGCTCCCTCATTCACCAGACCATTCGAGTGCTCCAGGGGGGCGATGTCATGGCCGAATGGGGTCCCATGAGGCTCGTCATCTCCTCCTTCCTGGGAAAGGTTCCGCAACCGGCGATGAGCAGGAACGCGGCTCGGTACGCCTTTGAAGTCCTGGAGCGGATCGCTCGCTGGCGGGAGAAGCTGAGTCGCGCCTGCCCACAAATTTCGAGTCAGATGGAAGAACCCCTGGCCCTGGAAATGGTCTCCAGCGCCCTGGCCGTGGGAGATGCGGACCTGACCCCCATGGCTGCGGTGGCAGGGACGATCGCCGATGCGGTGGCCGATTATCTGGCGGACAGGGGGATGACAAAGGCAATCGTCAATAACGGCGGAGACATCGCCATTCGGCTTCGAGGAGAGAATTCAGCAACGGTGGGCATTCGCGAGGATGTCCAGGCCAATGATTTCTCCCATGTGATACGACTGGGACCCGAACGCTCTGCATGGGGGGTGGCCACCAGCGGTCTGGGCGGGCGAAGCCTCACAAGGGGGATAGCCTCGGCCGCCACCGTTATCGCCCATAAAGCTTCTGTCTCGGATGCTGCGGCCACGGCTGTCGCCAATGCGAGTTTTGTGGAAGACCCTCAGGTGATTCAGGAATACGCAGAACAAATCGATCCCGCTACCGATATCCCCGGAATCCTTGTCACCTGCGAGGCAGGGCCTTTGAGGCATGAGACAACATCCCTTGCCGTGCAACGGGCCCTCGAAAGGGCAAACGCCCTCATGGAAAGAGGGGTTATCACCGGCGCATTTGTCTGTGTGGGCAGCAAGATCGGGATGACCGATTCTTTTCGGGAACGGCTGATCCACCGATAACCGCGTAAACGGAAATCGGTTGCCCCAAAAACCTTGCCTGTTCATGGTTTCAAAGGCCCAGACGCGTTCCCTATGTCTTCGATTTTGTCCTTGTCTTTGCCCCTGAACCTTGAACCTTAAACTGTGAACGCCTGTGCAAAACCTTACATCACACAAGAGGAGGGAATTGAAATGGAAGTCAGAAAATATGTCACCATCGTCGAACAGATCTTATCCGAAGCGGGCCGTCCCATGACGCCTCCCGGCAAAAGGGCCGCTGCCGTCGCTGTGATCAAGAACCCCTTTGCCGGCAGATATGTGGAGGACCTGTCCCCCCTGATGGATATAGGAGAAGAGCTTGGAGGGATTCTCGGCAAGATGGCCGTAGAGGCCCTGGGGATCAAGCCGGAAGGGGCTCAAGGATACGGCAAGGGCGCCATTGTGGGCGAAAACGGTGAACGGGAACACGCAGGGGCGATCCTGCATCCCAAGCTGGGCAAACCGTTCCGTGACGCAGTGGGCGGAGGCAAGGCCCTTATTCCGTCGGCCAAAAAGGTCGGGGGAATGGGAACGGAGATTGATGTCCCGACCCACTACAAAGACGCAGCCTTTGTGCGAAGCCATTTCGATGCCATGGCGGTTCGAATCGACGACGCCCCAAGGGCGGATGAAATCGTCGTGGCCCTTGTGGTGACCAATTGCGGCAGGCCCCACCCCAGAATCGGGGGCTTGAAGATCGAAGAGGCCAGGAAGGAAGACGGTCTGAAGTAACCAGCGCCTAAATCCGTTGAGACACGGATTCCGGTGCGGGAAGCCAGAGGCTGCCCACACCGGAATCCGATGACCCATCCGCGTCATACGATCATCGACCCGCCAAAACCGTGTACCAGATCATATCGTGGTCCCATTCACGGACCAGGTGAAAACCAAAATCTTTCAACCGGATGGCGATATCCCCGTACTGGCTCCGCATCAGGCCTGAAATAATCAGATTCGCACTTTCACGAAAGGCGTTCTTTTCGAAGAGCCCTTTGATAACTTCATAGTGGATATTGGCAACGATCAGGTCTGCCGGCTCGTCTGTCACATCCTCCGCCCTCGCCTTCAGCACGCGAATGATTCCTGTGAGACCATTCAGTTCTACATTCCGGGCCGCGGTCTTGACGCACAGGGGGTTCAGGTCCACAGCCACGACCTCGCTGGCCCCCAAACGGGCGGCCGCCAGGGCCAGGATGCCCGTGCCTGTGCCCAGGTCCAGCACCCTCCGCAAAGGGGCCTTTCGGGCAACCAGAGAGAGGGTTTTTAAACAGGCCTGCGTGGTGGGGTGATGACAGTTGCCGAAAACCACACCCGGGTCCAGCAGGATTTCAACCTCATCCTTTCCAAAATCGCTTTCCACCCATGGCGGCACGATCAGAAACGGGTCGATCCTGAGGGGATCGAGGCCCCCGCCCTGCCAGTCTTCATAAGTGAAATGGAACTCATCAACCAGTTCGAGACACGTCTGATCGGCCAGCAGCCGGGTGATACGGCCGCGGGACGGTCTGGAAAAAAAGAGAAAGGAACTCCCCTCTTCCACCCAGTTCCCGAGAAAATCGTTGCCGAGGAGAGCTTCATCCTCCTCCCTAAATACCCCTTGAATCAGATAAATATAAAGGTCATCGTAGGGCGGGGAATATGGTTTGGTCCGAGTCAATGTCATGGCTCCTGTTCTCACAATTCAAATGGCGTCTCTAATACCCTATCATCTCACGCCTTCCCGGAAAAGCGGTTTCTGGAAAGGCTCCCTCCCATCAAGGAATGGCCGGATATCCAGCCCATTCTGAAGGGCCGTTACGGTCACGGCCCCTGATTGGGCCGTCCGAAGGACCTCGCATCCCATGTCCCGGAGTCGTTCAAGGACAGTTGGATGGGGAAAGCTGCGGGCCGGCCATTCCCCTGAAGAGATGACGCAGAGACGGGGGTTTACCAGCTCCAGGAATTTTTTGGAGCTGGATGTCTTGCTCCCGTGGTGGGGCGACAGGAGGATATCGCTCTGGATCATCGAACCTGCACGGGCGATCAAGGCCCCCTCGCCGGCCTTTTCCAGGTCTCCCGGAAAGAGAAAGGACGTATCTCCATAGGTAATCTTGAGGACAAGCGAATTGTTGTTGAGCTGCTTGCCGTCGTCGTTGACCCGCACAACAGCTCTATCCGGATCGGGATGGAGGACCTGCACCCGGACCCCGTTTATGTCTATATCGCCCCTCAAATCAGAAGGAAGCATCTGCCGGATTTTCCGGGCATCAACAATCGCCATGAGTTCCCTGTAGCTTGGGGTTTCCACCGGGTCCCCGTTATGCCAGAACTCCTTTGGATGAAACCATCTGGCAATGAAACGAAGACCGTTCATATGGTCTGCCTGGGGATGGCTCAGGACCAGGTAATCGATCCGCAGGATCTTTGAATGCCACAGATAGGGGGCCACGACCATCTCCCCCACGTCAAAGCTCCCGCTGGCAAATCCCCCCCCGTCTATCAGCATCTTCTTCCCGCCGGGGAACGAGACAAGGGCCGCATTCCCCTTTCCCACGTCCAGAAACGTCACCTGGAGGTCCTTGTTGAACCGGACCGTATAGACCCAGTAGGAGACGTCCATCACGACGAGAACACCAACGACCGCAAGCCCTGTCTTTGCCCATCTGAGGCGTCTGAAAAAGAAGACGAAAAAGATGAGGAGGTAAAAAAGGACGATCTCAAAGAGATTGGGGGTGACCATCCAGACGCTTGACCAGGGAAGGTTGGCCCAGAACTCTGTGATCCTCATCAATATGTCGAGGCCCCATGAGGCAATCTGGAGAAAGAGCCCGGCAGTTCCTTCTGAAAAGGGAACGGCTGCCGCGGAGAGGAGTCCCACGGGTATAACCCAAATCCCCAGTATCGGCAGAGCGGTGAGGTTGGCCATTATGGAAACCAGGGGAATTCGGTGAAAATAGTAGCAGGTGACAGGGAGAAGAAAAAAGGTAGCGGCGGCGCTCACTGCAGCGAGGCCTACAAAGTACTCAGTCAGGCGGTTGCGTGCCGGTTTGCTTTCAGGAGGCATGCTTTCCGACCGGTGAAAAAGGTTCACGATGGCCGGGGCCAGCCACAGGATGCCGATCACTGCCATGAAGGAGAGCTGAAAGGAAATGCTGAAAAGGGCATCCGGATCGAGAAGGAGGACAATGATCCCGGCCAGGCTCAGGGTGGACCAAACTTCCCTCTCACGCCCCACCAGGATGGACGCCAAAAAGGCAAGGACCATAATCATGGCCCTCTGGCTCGATACCTGGAAACCTGCAAGAAGGGCGTAGCCGATGACAGGGAGAGACGTCAACAGGGCCGCGAGTTTCCGCACGTCTGCGCTGAGGGTCAGCCGGTAGGAGCGCGAAAGGAGCCACTTAGAGAAAAAAAAGGCCGCGCCGGCCACCAGACCGATGTGGAGCCCGGATACTGCCAGGACATGACCCAGACCGGTCTGGTTAAAGGGGTGTCTCAGGGCGGGCGTTATCCCCTGTCTCTCACCCAACATCAGGGCGCGGAAGAGTGCATTGCTGCGCGCATTCAGGCGCTCCTGGAAAAATTCCCTGACCGGTCGCTGGAGCCCTTCCACCAGACCTCGAAAAAAAGGAAGACGTCCGGGTCCCATTTGTATGATCTTTGTTCCATCGGAAACATTGGCGCCGCAGGTGAGCCCCTTCAGTTTCATGGCCCTTTCGTAGTCGTAATTCCCCGGGTTGTTGAAATTCCTGAAAAGGCGAATACTTGCCGGGAAACGGATTCGGTCGCCCGGGTGTAGCTCGGGGAGGCTCCGATAAACGGTGACGGAAATATTCTCGTCGAGGAGAATGGCTTTTCCGGAAAAATAGAGGCCTTCAGCACGGAATGTAAATCGTCCCATCCCTTCATCGACAACCTTGACCGGATCGAAAACCGTCCCCTCGATCACCGTCTTTCCATTCCGGCTCGCCAAAGGGATCAGCCTGGATGGGGGGGAGGGGTTCCCCCGGCTCAACAGGGCGCCGGCAAAAAAGAAAATGAAAAGGAGGCAATAACCCCTCAGGCGGGGAGGAGAAAAAAGGAGCGCAAAGAGCAACAAGGCGATAAGAAAAAGGAGGCCGGCGATGAGAACGTGACTGTGCAAGGGGATTTCATGGGCCGCCAGAATGCCCCCGGCAAACGATATGGCCATCGGCATAAGGGGGCGGTGAAACAGGCTACTCGCTTTCGCGCCATATGGCGGCCCCCAGTCCTCTGAATTTTTCTTCAATGGCCTCGTATCCCCTGTCCAAATGATAAATCCGATGCACCTCGGTCCTGCCCCCTTCGGCGACCAGTCCGGCCAAGACGAGGGACGCACTGGCCCTGAGGTCGGTTGCCATGACAGGAGCGGAAAGGAGCCGCTCTTTTCCCTTGACCAGGGCCTGGCTCCCGTTAATTTCAATATCCGCGCCCATGCGCCGCAGTTCGCTGACGTGAATGAATCGGTTCTCGAATATGGTTTCGCGGATCATGCTCCAACCATCCGCAACGGCCATGAGGGTCATGAACTGGGCCTGGAGATCCGTAGGAAAACCGGGAAATGGCATGGTCTTGACATCAACGCTCTGGATGCGGTCAGGCCCCTGTATGCTCATGCTCCGGTCCCCTGTGCCGATGACCGCGCCGGCCAGTCTCAGCTTTTCAACAAGGGAGGTCAGATGCCCGGGCAGGCAGGCATCGATGGTGATGTTTCCCCGGGTAAGCGCCGCTCCGATCATAAAGGTCCCTGCCTCAATCCTGTCGGGTATGATCTCGTGTTGGCAGGGCCTCAGACCATCCACCCCATGGATAACAATAGTGTCGGTCCCGTCCCCTTCGATGTCCGCACCCATGGACCGGAGCATATCGGCCAGGTCCTGGACCTCAGGCTCATTGGCCGCATTTTTGAGGACGGTCCGACCCCGGGCCGTGACCGCAGCCATCATGATATTCTCGGTGCCCGTCACTGTCGGGATGTCAAAAAAGATATTCGCCCCGTTCAACCGGTTTGCCCGGGCATTGACGTATCCATGCTCCAGATAGATATCGGCCCCCATGGCCACGAGAGCCTTCAGGTGCAGATTGATCGGCCTTGCCCCGATGGCGCATCCTCCAGGCAGGGAGATCCTGGCCCTGCCGCAGCGGGCCAGGAGAGGGCCCAGCAGGAGGATGGAGGCCCGCATGGTCTTGACCAGTTCATAAGGGGCCTCATAGCCTGTCAGGTTGTCTGAATTCACATCAAGAGCGCCCCCATCTTCAATGAAAACCGCACCCAGGTCTGTCATGATGCCCCTCAGGGTCCGAATGTCCCTCAGTTGGGGCATCCGTTTCAGGCGATGCCGGCCGCCGGTCAGAAGACAGGCAGCCATGACGGGAAGGGCCGCATTCTTGGCCCCGCTGATGCTGACAGCTCCTTTCAAGGGCCTGCCCCCTTCAATAACGATCTTGTCCATAGCGAAGACTTTCAGATTAAGGAATTGAGGAATTAAGGGATTGAGGAATAATGGAAGCGATATTCACTCAAATCCCCGTTCTGCTCACTTTAGCTCACTTCAAACACCTCTTTTATGGTTTGAACCTTATGAACTGCTTGGGTTCGAAGGGGCCTCCGGAAACGGGCTCAGCCAGAGAATGGGTTTCCATGACCGAGTTGACCTTGAGCATTCCGATTTTTTCTCCAAAGAGAAGAATGGTTTGTCCACTCCCGGAAGGGATCGATTTCCCTGGGGCAAACACCTCAAAGAGTCTTCCCGGTTCAAGCCCCACTTCCTTCCCCGCATTGATCATGATGGTGTCGTTCTCCACCGCCAGGATGCTTCCTGTCCAGGGTTGCCGACGCAGTTCTCTGGCCACTATCTCGGCCACCTTTTTGATCATTTCGGGGTATGATTCCGTTGACACCTCATCAATGAAGGCCTTTTCGTCCATATCCTCTGCTTCATCCAGGTTTACAGGAAACTCCTCTAATTCCAGATGGGTCAACAGGAGGGTCTTGCTTGCGGTGTCGATGATGTTGACGGCCATGGAAATCCCATATAATTTCCGCCATTTGTCAAAGGGCCATATACCGGTTTTCCGGATGCTGATTTCTACCGGGTTCAACACTCCAAGGATAAGATCGTTCATCCCTAAGCTCTGAGCAAAATCCACAAGACTTGAATGGGTGACCACCCCGAACTGGGGGGATTCCATGGCCAGGGATGAAAACATGCCGTCAGGGGGTTCACTGATCAGGAGATGGGGAGATGCCTCCAAGAGATGGTAGAACTGCCTGCTGTACTGGTCCGTTATTTGGGCCCCAAGACCTGCCTGATCCACAAGGGGGAAAACCATGACACGCGGTTTGAGATTGGGTTGCTCCGGCAGGATCTTGTTTGCCCAGGATTCCGGCAGTACCTTGCGTGTCAGGGATGATGTGGTACTGCAGCCCGAAACAGCAACAAAAAGGGGCACAAGGATCAACAAAAGCAGTTGTGAAAACCGTCTGATTCGCACGTAATCCCTCCTAAAAAACGACATCAAAAGAGTCAAACTCGCCCTGCCAGGTCTCTTGCTTCTTGCGGATGCCGCTCACTCTGGCGGCAGGGGGACCTTTTCGGCACCAGGAAACGAGCCTGTTGACCTCATGTTCAGGCCCTTCGATCAAGGCCTCCACAGTCC
>Ga0209270_1004455_pt1 | contig 10605 bp, 5 predicted proteins | sample MTBAKSrepl1MetaG_FD_187456 | JGI IMG/M metagenome (GOLD analysis project Ga0209270, IMG submission 187456) | Enrichment culture microbial communities from Arthur Kill intertidal strait, New Jersey, USA, that are MTBE-degrading - MTBE-AKS1... | ecosystem: Environmental > Aquatic > Marine >...
CCAAACCCAATCAGGCGCGATAATTTGAGAAACGGCTAAATTGATACAAATTTTTAAAAGTATAGGCAAGAGCGTATGTGAGGTCAAGCACGAAAGCGTTTCTTTTTTGATGTTGCTCTTGATATTCGGATATACTTGGGTTAACTTGAAATTTAAACATTACAACGGAACTTTCGGGTTTTTCAGGAGATCGCAATGGCGCTGACAACCTACTGGGCGGATAATTATGTGCAAAAGAAGTGCAGCCTCCAGGATGCCGTTCGCCTGATCAAGCCGGGGCAAAGAGTCTTTATCGGATCTTCCTGCGGGGTCCCCCAGGCCCTGGTCAGAGAATTTGCCGAAGCATCCACGCAACTGACCGATGTCGAAATCGTCCGCCTGCTGGCTTTGGAGAGCACCCCGCTGACCCTGATTGCAAACAAAACCAAAAATCACAGCCTGAATATCCGCTCTTTCTATCTGGGATCCGCCAAGCCCAGGGGGTTGGCCCGAAACATGCGTTTTATCACCCCGATCAATCTCTCGGCGATACCGCGGCTTTTTAAAACCCGGCAGCTTCCCATCCATGTGGCCCTGATTCAGGTGTCGCCTCCCGATGATTTCGGATGGATGAGCTTAGGCGTTTCGGTGGACATCACGCTTTCGGCAGCGCTCTCGGCCGATCGAGTCATCGCCCAAGTCAACCCGCGCATGCCCCGGGTGCTGGGCCGCAGTTTCATCCATGTCAATGACGTCGATGTGATCGTGGAGCATGAGGAAGATATTCTGACCCTTGGAGAGGCGCCGGAGTCCGAATCCGCCAATCTGATTGCCAGTCACATTCCCCGTCTGATCGACGACGGGTCTACTATCCAGATCAGCCTGGGGACCACTCCCCAGGCGACCCTGCTGGCGCTTTCGGACAAGAACGACCTCGGCATTCACACCCAGTATTTGACCGACGATCTTATGCACCTTTTTTCCAGGGGGGTGATCACCAACCGCAAAAAGGGATTCAACGAAGGCAAACTGGTGGCCAGCAGCGCCATCGGCAGCCCGAGCCTTTATGAATTCATGAATGACAATCCCGGCATCGAATTTCACCCGTCGGATTATGTCAATGATCCGAATATTATCTCCCGCCATAACAAAATGGTATCCCTGAACGTCGCTATGGAAATGGACCTGACCGGTCAGGTGGCGGCCGATGCGCTGCCGTTTAATTATTTTTCCGGGGTCACCGGCATGCTTGATTTTATCCGGGGGTCAGCGCAGTCCGACGGCGGCAGATCGATTCTGATGATCACCTCCACATCCATGAAGGGCAAACGCAGCCGGATCGTACCGCTGCTGAGAGATACGGCCGTGGTCATTCCCCGCGGAGATGTTCAATATGTGGCTTCGGAATACGGAGCGGTTAATTTATTCGGCAAGAGTTTGCAGGAGCGCGCCCTGGCCATGATCAGCATCGCGCACCCGTCATTTCGCGATGAACTGTTTTATGAAGCCAAGAAAATGGGGCTGCTCAGTGCCGAGCGCACCCTGAAGGATTCCATTCACGGCGTTTATCCGGTCAAACTGGAAGAGGTCTTCCCCATTAACCATGACCCGGTAATCATCCGACCGGCCAAACCGGATGATGAAAGACGCATTCAGGAGCACTTTTATAACCTGGCCGAAGACGATGTGATTGCCAGATTTTTTCATGAACGCACCAGCTTCCTGCAGAGTGAGGCCGAAGAAATTTCCCAGATTGACTATGTTCAGAATCTGACGTTGGTCGCGGTTGTCGGCGAGGTCGGGTTTGAGCAGGTGGTGGCCATCGGTGAATATCTGCTGGAACCAGCCAAAAACATGGCGGAAATCGCTTTTTCGGTTACCCGGCCGTTTCAGGGAAAAGGTCTTGGCAGGGTTTTAATCAAAAAGCTGTCGGAGGCGGCCCGGGAGAATGGAATTGCCGGACTGTTCGCCTATACCTCTCCCCAAAACCGGCCGATGATCGAATTGTTTAAAACGCTGCCTTATAGCGTCCAGACGGTCTTTGATGGGGACACGCTGGTTTTAAGCTGTCGGTTTGAAGAACTCAGTCCATAAAATTTTAGATAAGGAAGATCAAGGCAAATGCACAAAATTACGTTTCACCCCCACAATAGGGCAATTGAGGTTGAAGACGGCGCCAACCTGCTCCGGGCCGCCATGGATGCCGGCGTTCATGTGAATGCATCCTGCGGCGGGGAGGGGGTTTGCGGAAAATGCCGCGTGATCATCGAATCCGGAGAGGTCTCCGGCGGCATTAGCGAAAAGCTTAGTCAGGAAGACATTGAAAAAGGGTACCGCCTGGCTTGTCAGGCATCGGTTAAAAGCGGTCTGGTGGTTCGGGTTCCGATTGAATCGGCGGTGGATGCTGCGGTGCTCAACGCTTACCGTACTCCCCGGCAGACCGCCCGGATCAAGGAGATTAATCTGGATGAATTAAAGGAAAAAGGGCTTTTTGTTCCCCCGGTGGAAAAGAGATATCTGGAACTTCCGGCTCCGACCGCCCAGGATAACCTGCCTGATGTGACCCGCCTGGTCAGTCATTTGAAACTTAACCATGATGAACATCGCCTGGAAGTTGATCTTTCCGTGATACGCAAAATACCCCGTGTCCTTCGCCAGAGTGAGTTTAAAGTAACGGCCACGCTGGCCCGACCGGTGCAGGCAGCTGGCAAGACCCGGATTATCAATGTGCAGCCGGGCGATACAACCGATCGAAATTGCGCCATCGCCATGGATATCGGCACGACCACCATTTACGGGCAGTTGCTGGATCTCAAAAACGGCCGGGTTCTGGCCGAATATGGCGATTTTAACGGGCAAATCAGCTATGGAGAGGATGTTATCAGCCGGATCGTCTATTCTGAGAAACCCGGCGGTCTGGAAAAACTCAACGCGGTGGTCCTTGCCACCATCAATAAGGTGATCGGCAAGATTATTCAAAAGGCCGGGGTGGATCCGGATGAAATATCGACCATTACGCTGGCCGGCAATACCACCATGACCCAGCTGATGCTCAAGATCGATCCCCGCAGCATTCGACGGGCGCCCTATGTGCCGGCGGCGACGCTGTATCCCCCGATCAAAGCGGCTGACCTGGGGATGGCCCTGGATGATCATGTGACCGCACTGGTGTACCCGGCCGTGTCCAGCTATGTGGGCGGCGATATTGTCGCCGGCATCATGGGATCGGGCGTGTACCGCACCGACGAACTGACGTTGTATATGGATATCGGCACCAATGCCGAGATTGTGATCGGCAACAAAGAATGGCTGGCCTGTGCGGCCTGCTCGGCCGGACCGGCATTCGAGGGCGGCGGCATTAAATTGGGAATGCGCGCCAGCAAAGGCGCCATCGAGGATTTTTCCATCGATCCCCTGACGCTCGAGCCCATGAATATCACCATCGGCAACGTGCGTCCCAAAGGGATATGCGGGTCGGGCCTGATTACCGCCGTAGCGACACTGTTTGAAATGGGAATCATCGACAGCCTGGGAAAATTCAACCGGGACTTGGGGACTCCGCGGATTCGCACCAGCGAGGGCATCTATGAGTATGTGCTGGCCTGGAAGAACGAAACCCAGATTGACCGGGACGTTGTCCTGACCGAGCCGGATATCGACAACCTCATCCGGGCCAAGGGTGCGATGTACAGCGGCTTTATGACACTGCTGGAGGAGGTGGGTCTGTCCCTGAACGATCTGGACCGGGTCATTCTGGCTGGAGGGTTCGGCAGCTATGTGGATCTGGAGAAGGCCATGATTATCGGGCTCCTTCCGGAAATGGACCCGGGCAAAGTGACGTACATCGGCAACGGCTCCCTGCTGGGCGCCCGCATGAGTTCACTGACCAATCGCATCCGCAAGGATGTGGTGGAAGTAACCCGCAAGATGACCAACTTTGAACTGTCAGAGACGGCCTCCTACATGGACAACTATATCGCGGCCCTGTTTCTTCCCCACACGGATACGGGGAAGTTTCCGAAATTAAAAGCGCGGCAGGAGGCGCGCAAAGCCGAGGCCGGTCAGGTCAAAAAAGAGTCATAACCCCACCTGAATATGCGCTGCAGGCAAAATGGGTGGTCGGGTTCGACCGATTGCTTTATAGCTACATAATAGCCATTGACAAATCGTTTGTCTCAATATAAAGAATCCCCTTGGTGTCATAAAAATGGAACAGGCGAAACCAGCTTTTGAAATTTTAATATTTTTTTAGGCTTTATATCTACCGACGTAGATACATCTATTCATCAAAAATATCTAAATGGAAAGGAGGGTTGAGATTTTATTCGGTGGGGGAGGGCAGGGATCCCTTCCCGAAAAACGATGAAGATTAAATTGATACCACCTCGATAACCAATTTACATTAAAGGAGGTAACCTTGGGCTTTGAAATTTATAAAGAATCTTATGCCGGCGGGATAAAGGAAATTTCTCTGGGAAAAGGGAAAAAAGCCGTCTCCGTTGGTGGGGAAACATGCTATCCGTTCTATACGTTTGAAGGGAAAATGCCCCACACACCGAAAATCGCCATGGAGGTCTGGGACATGGAACCGGAAGAATGGCCGGAGTCGGCGACAGCGCCGTTTAAGGATGTCCTTTCCGATCCGGCTGCCTGGGCAAAAAAATGCGTCAAAGAGTATGGCGCCGATATGATTGTGCTCCAACTCAAGAGCACCGATCCGAACAGTAAAAATACAAGCGCTAAAGATGCGTCCGCCACTGTGGCGAAAGTCCTGAAAGCCATCGATGTGCCGTTGATTATATGGGGCACCGCCAATGTCCAAAAAGATGAAGAAGTACTGAAAATGATTTCCGAGGACTGTCAGGGGGCCAATCTGATCATCGGTCCGGTGGAGGATAAAAACCACAAGGGTATCGGCGCCAGCGCCATGGGGTATGGGCACACGGTGATTTCATCATCGCCCATCGACGTGAACCTGGCCAAGCAGGTCAATATTCTGCTGGAAAACCTGGGGATGCCTATGGCCCGCATGATCATCGATCCGACAACGGGCGGTTTGGGTTACGGGATGGAATATTCCTATTCCGTCATGGAACGTATCCGCATGGCGGCGTTGTCCCAGGGGGATGACAAGCTGCAGTTGCCGTTGATTAATAACCTCGGCAACGAGGTCTGGAAATGCAAAGAAGCCAAGCTGAGCGCTACAGAAGCGCCCACCCTGGGCGATCCGGAAAAACGCGGCATTTTGATGGAGGCGGTCGGTGCGGTCAGTTATCTCTTGGCCGGTTCCGATATTCTGATCATGCGCCATCCCGAGGCCGTTCGCCTGGTCAAATCTTTTATCGATCTTATGGCCGCCGGTGGAACTGCAGCCAAAGTGGAAGGGGTCGCAAAACGTTTGGATGATGTCGATATCGATCTGGCGACCCTTTCACCTGTTCCGGATCTGACGATCGAGGACGAAAAGGCTAAAAAAGCTGCGCCGGCCAAGAAGGCCGAAGCCAAACCGGAAAAAGCGCCTGCAGCGGCGGCGCCCAAAGTCGAGGCAAAGGCTGCATCCAAGCCCGAACCCCCAAAAGAGGTCAAGACCGCCGCTCCGGAAAAAGTCGAGGCAAAGGTAGATGCCCAGGCTAAAGCCGAAGATGAAGCCAAAGCCAAAGCGGCGGCGGAAGAAAAGGCCAAGGCGGATGCGGAAGCCAAAGCCAAGGCCGAGGCGGAAGCCAAAGCCAAAGCGGCTGCCGATGCCAAAACCAAGGCCGAGGCTGAAGAGAAGGCCAAAGCCGAGGCCCAGGCCAAAGCTCAGGCGGCTGCAGTCGCCAAACGCGAAGCCGAGGAAGAAGCGATTCGGGAAAAGCGAATGAAAGAACGCGAAGAACGCCTGGCCCACAAAGGGGGTGCACCGGAAAAATCGGCCACTCTGACAGCGGCCAAGGAACAGAAAGACCAGCTTGACAAAATATTGGACCGACTCCAGCGGATTCATCGTCGGGCCGCTTGATCGATATGAAAAACAACAGCGATTTAATACCGGGAAGATTTCTCGATGGTATAATCGCAAAACCATAATGATGAGGAGGAACCTCTAATGGCAGAAGAAAAAAAAGCAGTGGCAGCCAAAACGGAAAAAGCCGCAAAAAAGGCCGACCCCGTGAAGGCTTCCATCGACATTGCAACTCAGCAGATGATTCTGCGCGCTCAGGAACTGGGCGTTGAAACTGTATTTGACCGGGCTGAAAGCATGAAGCCCTGCAACATCGGCGTCCAGGGCACCTGTTGTAAAAACTGCGCCATGGGTCCGTGCCGCCTGCCGCTTACCAAAAGTGGAATCGAAGGCGAGGATGAAAGAAAAGGGCTGTGCGGCGCCACCGCCAACACGATCGCCGCGCGAAATTTCATACGCATGGTTGCCGGCGGCGCTGCCGCGCATTCCGATCATGGACGCAGTGTGGCCGAAGTGTTTATGTCGGCGGCGCGAAAAGAAACCGGTGATTATAAAATAAAGGATGTTGATAAACTTTTGGCCGTGGCGCCGAATCTGGGCGTCGCAACGACGGTAACGGTTGACGGCCAGGAAATGGATCGCGATCTGGACGAAATCGCTCTTGAGGTGGCTGAAAAAGCGCTGAATGAATGGGGGAAATCCGAAGGCGAGCTGCTTTATCTGAAACGGGCGCCTCAGCCGCTTTATGAAAAGTGGAAGAAAAACGGCGTGCTCCCCCGCAATATCGACCGGGAAATTGTTGAGATCATGCACCGCACCCACATGGGCGTGGATCAGGATTATAAAAATCTGATCAAGCAGGGCACCCGCGCGGCTATTGCCGACGGCTGGGGGGGATCCATGCTGGCAACCGATTTGCAGGATATCCTCTTCGGGACGCCCTATCCGCTTCAATCCGAAGCCAACATGGGCATCATGAAGGAAGATCATGTCAACCTCATCATTCATGGACATGAACCGATTCTCTCGGAGATGATCGTGGCGGCGGCCCAGTCCAAAGAGATGGTGGATTACGCCAAATCAAAAGGGGCCAAAGGGATTCAACTGGGGGGCATCTGCTGCACCGGCAACGAGATCCTGCAGCGCCACGGCGTGCCCCCGGCCGGCACCTTTCTGCAGCAGGAACTGGCCATCGTCACCGGCGCCTGTGAGGCCATGGTGGTCGACATTCAGTGCATTTTCCAGAATCTGGCCAATGTGGCCAAGTGCTTTCACACCAAACTGATTACCACCCACCCCATCGCAAAGATGGAGCAGGATAATGTCATCCACATTGAATTCGACGAACACCATGCCATGGAAGATGCCAAGCGCATCGTCAAAATGGCCATCGACAATTTCCAGAATCGCAGGGTCGAAGTCATGATCCCGCGCCAGAAATCCACCCAGATTGCCGGGTTCGGGGTTGAATCGATTCGCTATCACCTTGGCGGGACCTTCCGGGGCGATTACTACACCCTGAACGACAACATCATCAACGGCCGCATCCGCGGCATTGCCGGCGTAGTGGGGTGCAACAACGCCCGGACTACCCATAACAGTGATCATATCACCGTCATCAAAGAACTGATCAAAAACGATGTGATCGTTCTTACTACCGGTTGCGCGGGTATCGCCTGCGGCATGCACGGACTTCTGACGCCGGAGACGGCGCCGGTCTACTGCGGGCCCGGACTGGCCGAGGTCTGCGAAACCGTCGGAATTCCGCCGGTGCTGCACCTGGGTTCCTGTGTGGACAACAGCCGCATTCTGCTGGCGGCCACCGAGGTGGTCAAGGCCGGCGGGCTAGGAAAGGACATCAGCGATCTGCCGGCGGCCGGCAGCGCACCCGAATGGATGAGCGAAAAGGCCATCAGCATCGGTCATTATTTTGTCACTTCCGGCGTTTATACGGTATTCGGCATAACGCTGCCCGTATCCGGCGCTCCCGTATTTCAGAAATATCTTTTTGAGGACCTGGAGAAGATGTACGGCGGGATGTGGGATTTGGAAGCTGACCCTATCGCGCATGCCCATAAGATGATCGCCCATATCGACAAAAAGCGCAAGGCTCTGGGAATCGACAAGGCCCGCGAACGCGTATTGATGGATATGGCCGATCGCCAGAAACTGGAAGCCATGTAATTCCAACAGGTGATAATTCTAATAATACTCTGAGGTTCGATTATATCCTCAACGAAGGAGGAAGGTATGTCTAAATTAGTCGCGTTTGCAGCCATTCAAGGTGGCTACAATATCGTATCAAAGGTTGAAGGCGAATATAAAAAAGCGCTGCAGACCTATAATGCGGATACCAAGGTCGGTTTTCCCAACACGGCCTACTATCTGCCGGTTATCTATTCACTTCTCGGCATCAAGGTTGAAACCCTTGAGGACATGAAAAAACCGCTCGATTTTGCCAGGGGCCTCCTGCCGCCCCATGTCAAAAACATCAATCATTTGCCCTATCTCGGACCCCTGCTGGATGCCGGCATGGCCACCCTGTTTGCCTTTGAAATCCGCGAGGCCCTGCGGTATCTGAATGAACCGGATTTCTACCTGCATTCGGAAGACCCGGATATCGAAGCCGGCAAAATCTGGCTGGGCGCCGCCGACGACACCGTTTTCAGAAAAAGGGGCGTTGAATTTGTAGATGGCTCGGCGCCCGGCTTTGCCGCTATTGTCGGGGCGGCCCCGGATCCGGAAATTGCCAAAATGATTGTGGAGGATTACCAGAAACGCAGCCTTTATATTTTTCTGGCAGCCGGGCACAGTGACACCAGCGTGGCTCAGCAGCTGATCGATGCCGGCGTTCAGATCGGCTGGAATACCCGCATTGTACCGTTCGGGCCGTATATTTCTTCGGCCATCTTCGCTCTCGGGTTTGCCAACCGGGCGGCCATGGCCTTCGGCGGGATTCAGCCGGGTGATTACAAAAAGATGCTCCTGTACAATAAGAACCGGATTTTTGCATTCGTCAACGCTCTGGGAGATGTCGGCACCGAGTGGGGTGCGGCTGCGGCCGGCTGCGTCAACTGGGGCTTTCCGACCTTGGCGGATACCGACATTCCCGAAATCCTGCCGACCGGGATCTGCACCTATGAACACGTGGTGGCCAATGTTCCCCACAATGAAATCGTGCAGCGGTCGGTTGAGGTCAGAGGGCTTAAAGTTACGGTTTCTACGATTGAGATTCCCTGCGCCTTCGGTCCGGCCTATGAAGGCGAACGCGTCCGGGGGGCCGATCTGTTGTGCCAGATGGGAGGCGGCAAGACCCAGTGCACCGAGCTCGTCAAGATGGCTGAAATGAACGAGATCGAAGACGGCAAGGTCGAGGTTGTCGGACCGGACATCGGGGATGTCAAAGAAGGTGAAAACCTTCCCCTCGGCATCTTTGTTCAGATTGCCGGCCGTGAGTTCCAGGCGGATTTTGAACCGATTCTGGAACGCCAGATCCACCACCTGATCAACTACATTCAAGGGGTCATGCATATCGGCCAGCGCGATATTTCCTGGATCCGTGTGGGCAAGGGCGCCTTTGAAAAGGGCTTTACCCTCAAAGACATCGGCGTGGTTCTGCATGCCAAATTCCACCAGGATTTCCAGAAGATTGTGGACAAAGTCCAGGTGACGCTGTTTACCAAAAAGGCCGATGTGGACAAGCTGACCAAGCGGGCCCGGGCCGAGTACAAGCAAAGAGATGAGCGGGTCGAAAAAATGACGGACGAGGCCGTGGAAACCTATTATTCCTGCACGCTGTGCCAGTCCTTTGCACCCAGCCATGTCTGCACGGTCAGCCCGGAGCGCACCGGCCTTTGCGGCGCCTACAACTGGATGGACTGCAAGGCGTCCTTCGAAATCAATCCCACCGGACCGAATCAGCCGATTCAAAAGGGGGAGTGTCTGGACCCGGTTCTGGGGCAGTGGAAAGGCGTCAACGAGTTTGTCTACAAGGCGTCCCGCGGCGCTGTCACCCACTATAATTTTTACTCTCTGGTCAAAGATCCCATGACCACCTGCGGCTGCTGCGAGTGCATCGCGGCGATGCTGCCGGGGTGTAACGGCGTAATGACGGTCAACCGGGAATATACGGGTGACACTCCCTGCGGCATGAAATTTACCACCCTGGCGGGCGTGATGGGCGGGGGGGCTTCATCTCCCGGCTTTGTGGGTCATTCCAAGTTCAATATCACCCAGGGAAAGTTCATTGCCGGCGACGGCGGACTCTTGCGGATGGTATGGATGCCCAAAATGCTCAAGGATGAGATCAAGGCCAGAATTGATAAGCGCGGCGCGGACATGGGAGTTCCCAACCTGTATGAGATGATTGCCGATGAAACCGTCGGGACTACCGAGGAAGAGGTGATGGCTTACCTCAAGGAAAAAGGGCACCCGGCCCTTTCAATGGACCCGATAATTTCGTAATACCGTCAGGACTGCGGCGAGGGGACGCTGCGAGATCCCGTCCCTTCGCCGCCACGGGGACAATTCATGTTCAGCAAATGCTGACGCATGCAATTCAATTAACGTAACTACCTGCGTTAACGCTTTAAATAAGAAGGAGACAACAATGGCTTTAACCGGAATTCAAATATTCAAACTCCTGCCGAAAACCAACTGTAAGGAATGCGGCGTTCCCACCTGCC
>Ga0209270_1004456_pt1 | contig 10605 bp, 9 predicted proteins | sample MTBAKSrepl1MetaG_FD_187456 | JGI IMG/M metagenome (GOLD analysis project Ga0209270, IMG submission 187456) | Enrichment culture microbial communities from Arthur Kill intertidal strait, New Jersey, USA, that are MTBE-degrading - MTBE-AKS1... | ecosystem: Environmental > Aquatic > Marine >...
AGTCCAGGGTCCGGCCCGAGGGGGTTGTCACGCTCTCCACCCTTCCTCCCGGGGTGTAGGTCTGGCTGAAGGTGAAGGGCATCCCCTGCACCGTGCTCGTCCGGGTGGTGAGCCGTCCCCGGGCGTCATAGGCAAGATCCTGGGTCCCTGACTGATCCGTCATGCCCGTCCTTCTCCCCACACCGAACGCCCCCTGGTCGTAGGCATAGGACACGTTCTGGTTGGGGTCGGGAAAGATCTCCTGAATGAGCCGGTTCAAGTCATCGTAGGTGTAGGTGACGGTGTTGCCCAAGGCATCGGTCTTCTGGATCCGGTTCCCGGCCGGGTCATAGGCATAGGTCTCGATCCCGGCATCCGGGGAATCGGTCTGGACCACCCGGCCCAGGTCGTCGCAGTGGTAGGTGGTCCCGTTCCCTTCGGCATCGGTCACCATGGAGAGGTTCCCCTGGGCGTCGTAGCCGTACTGGATGTAGCTACCTTCTGGGTCGGTCACCACCCTCATCCCTACCGAAATCCTTTCTCTGGGCTACGAAATAAGTAAGGTGTCCCCCGAATTGGCTCCTCCACGATGAGGTAAAAGGAGACTTTCGGGCGACTCGTTGGGAGTGCTGTTGCCGTCCGCATCATAGTCCCACGTGGTCACTGTGAACCCAGCTACTCAAAAAACATTGAATTATTTGAGGATTCCCCCTGCGGTTCAGTTTTAATACACAGTTTTCAAGTTTCAAGGGCTGACCCCGGAGCCGGTGACCCCTTCCAACACCATGAAACCAAATAAAAGTATCGATAATGTTAGCCCAAATAATCGTGGACGTTGATCATTCCTGGAAAAGGCTTTAGATGAAAAAATCCAAAAAGGAGTAAACATAATAAGAAGCCATCCTTTTCTCACTTTTCTAAGCGCTATTAACCACGAAAGGAGGTATCCCAAAAAGAGAGGTATATAAAAAAACCAAAACCAGCCTTGTACTTCTACTCCTTTCATTAATTACTCCTCTTCCTCATGAGAAAATAGGGAATCGCCAAGCGGGCCCCATACATACCCTTTTGGATAAGATTTTCCTATTGGTGATCCAATACTTACTCCAAAATTTACTGCAATATAGTTTTCCCCAAAAGCCATTCCTAAGTTTTTAAAACCAAAATAATAAGGAGATTCACAGGGATTAGCTCCTTCAAAAGTAAGATCTACAAACATTGAAGTTCCGACTAACTCAAAAGGAGTATCGTTCAGTTTTGGTTCTGGGTTCCTTAACGAAATGGAAGATGACATACCCATTGCAGTTTGCGAAAAACCTAAATCGATTTGCATTGTGGAATAGTCAGGATGATATCCTGCATGAAAATCGCTAATTGCGCCTGCAATGTTACTGCTGTTAGGTATAGATATCCTTTTTCTACGTAACCCCAACGGATCCATGGACATGATCGGGTTGTTCGCCGCATAAACAAAGATATTAACCCCCCCCAACTGTCCAATCGGATCAGCCCTCAAATACCTCCCGGTCCTCGGATCATAGTACCGGTGGTAGTTGTAGTGAAGCCCGGTCTCTTCGTCATAATACTGCCCCGGCAACCTCAGATGGTTCACCACCGTGGAGTTGGGATTCACCATGGTCTCCCCGAACGGCCTGACCATGGCCTCCCAGACCACCGTGTTGGTCTCGTCGGTCATCATGAGCGGGGTGCCCAGGCGGTCATTGAGGTAAAAGTAGAGATTTCCCGTGGCCGGGTCCGCCTTGGCCATGCGGATCTTCCCCATGTAGAGGTACTCGGCCGTGATCGTGCCGGTTTCGTTTGCCTCGGCCACGAGTTTGCCGTTCATGTCGTAGAGGAAGATCGTGGTCTCTCCGTTCGCCTCCTTGACCGCTCGCTGTCCCAGGCCGTTGTAGGTGTACTCGCCCAGGACCTCGGTCCCTTCTTCCACCCGTACCAGGCGGTGGTGCTGGTTGTAGACCAGGGTCCTGGCCCCCATGGCCGTGACGTTCCCGGCCGCGTCCAGGGTGAAGGTGATGGGATTGTGTCCCGTGATCTCCTGAATCCGATTCGTGTCCGGCACATAGGCGTAGGTCTCGGTCCGGGTGTTCACCGAGCGGGTCAGTCGGTTCCCCACCGGATCGTAGGTGTAGGCGATGTTCCCGTACCTCCCCTGGGCCTGGGTCAGGCGGTTGTGGGAGTCGTATGTGAAGCTTTGGTCCAGCCACGGGGCATTGGGCGCGGCCACGGACAGGAGGTTCCGGTTGTCGTCGTAGGTGTAGGCCATCTCCATCTGGCTTCCCGGGTTGGCCGTCTCGATGCATCCGCACTCCCCGGAATGATTGTCCACCTCGCCCCCGGCCCCGGTGCTCATCCCCTTGGGTCCGGCAAAGGGGTTGTAGGTCATGTTGGCAACGAGCGTCTTGGTGGTGCTGTTGTGGGTGGTGGTAAGCCCCTGCATTCGGCCCATGGGGTCCCGGGTGTAGTCGAGGGTCCGGCCTGAGGGGGTTGTCACGCTCTCCACCCTTCCTCCCGGGGTGTAGGTCTGGCTGAAGGTGAAGGGCATCCCCTGGATTGTGCTCGTCTTGGTGGTGAGCCGTCCCCGGGCGTCGTAGGAGAGGGACAGGCTCCCGGACTCGTCCGTCATGCCGGTCCTTTTCCCCACACCGAACGCCCCCTGGTCGTATGCATGGGTCACGTTCTGGTTGGGGTCGGGGTAGATCTCCTGAATGAGCCGGTTCAGGTCATCGTAGGTATAGGTGACGGTGTTGCCCAAGGCGTCGGTCTTCTGGATCCGGTTCCCGGCCGGGTCATAGGCATAGGTCTCGATCCCGGCATCCGGGGAATCGGTCTGGACCACCCGGCCCAGGTCGTCGCAGTGGTAGGCGGTCTCGTTCCCCTCGGCATCGGTCACCAGGGAGAGGTTCCCCTGGCAGTCGTAGCCGTACGTGGTGATGGCGTTTCCCGGCTGGGTCACCGAAACCAGGCGGTCAAAGAGATCGTACCCGTAGGCTGTATCGTTCTCCTCCGGGTCAATCACCAGGCTCACCCTGCCCGAGACGTCATAGCCATACTCGGTAAAGGCCCCGCTCGCCTGAATCTCCTTCCAGAGCTTCCCCGGCATGTACGGGTGCTGGTAGTCCCACTGCTGGAGATAGGTCCTGGTGTCGTCCGGAGCGTGCTTGCTCATCTCGGTGCGGTTTCTCTGGGCGTCGTAGCCGTACTGGATGTAGTTTCCCTCGGGGTCGGTCACCACCCTCATCCCTACCGAAATCCTTTCTCTGGGCTACGAAATAAGTAAGGTGTCCCCCGAATTCGCCTATGGCAAATTGCCCTGCTGAGAAATGAAACTCCGGATCGGGAATCAGCCGGCATCGTTCAACAAAAAATAATGGCAATGACGCCGAGGTGGGCACATTCCTTATGGCCAGGCAACTCCCAGCCTAATCGTTTTTTCAGGGGCGTCCATAAGGCCCTTTATCCTCATATGGATATGCCTTTTCGGAAAACAACCCCATACGGAACCAGTTTTCCTTTAATAGACATCCGTAAAATACCTGGGCTTCTTTTGCCTTCTTCTCTCTTTCCAGATATCGCTCCAAAGCGGATTTTTCCGGAGGCGCTCCCTCGGCCCAATATCGGAAGAAATTCAGTCGCTCTATAACCTGCCGACGAAACATCTCTGTCTCTTCAGGAGTTCGCACAATTTCCGGTTTGAGCACCTTCCTTTCTTGTGCAGCATAAGATGTTCCGTCTGCAAGCGGAATGAATGGTTGATTCAGCTTCACACCATCATTTGGCTTTGCGAATCTTTTCTGCGCCGATGAATCGGTGGGCGTGCACAGAAGTAGAACCAAAATGACACATATTTCATATTGGAGTGATTTCTTCAGCATCATCAAATCGCCTCTGCTTATTGATGAATTATGATCGGGAAAGCACCACAGGTTAATCCCCTCACCACGACAGAGCGTTAGCTCATCTTCACTAATCTAAAGCTTTCCATGCCATTCAGGCCAATCAGGGGAAATCATAATTCCATCTATGACTGTCGGAACAACACATGGTTCTTCAGCCCCAACCAAGCGAACAGGAACCGCCATAATCAGGATTGCGGCAATCATATACATGGGCAGTCGTCTATTCATTTCATCCTCAAGTTTGGATGGCTGCACCTGACATCGTGGATAGGCGATGGTTTACCTCGAAGCCGTCAGTAGGTTCTTTGCATCGGTGTATGTCGCCACTCCTTCATCCTCGCCGGAGACCCATGGCTTATTTGTCGCTTCACCCACCTTTTGGGGGTAGTCCATATTTCTCAAGGCCGTCATGAAACCAGTTTTCTTGGGATACGGATTTCCAAAAAATCTTATGTCCTTCCCGTCTTTTCTCTCTTTCCAAATACCGTTCGACGGCATTTTTTTCTGGAGGCGCCCCCCCGTCCAATGACTGAATTGGTTAAGCCAAATCAGAGCACGATTATGAATAGCTGCAATTTCTTCAGGAGTTCTCGGGATATTTGCAGGAACCACTTTTTTATCGTGTACAGCATAAAACGTCCCATCTTCGAGCTGGGCAAAACCTTGATTGAGCTTTGTTCCTTCGTATTTCTTTGCAAATCTCTCTTCCGCATGGGCATCATCAAAACAAACAAAACATAAGAAAAACAAAACAAGCGCAGCTACTTTTTCTATCATGGGCATACCCATTCGTCTAGGGTGTGATGACCAAGCCATGTTGTAGGAAAGCAAGGATAAAACCCAACATAATAACAACATTTATCAGATTTATCCGTAGTATAAGACCATTTACTACAATAAACACCGCTTCCACCACCTGTTATCCTACATGGGTAAGGCCCACCCATCCAAGAATCTCGATAGCGATACTTGCCCACAATAACCTCAGATGTCTGTTTGCAGCACTGCCCAGGAGTAGAACCATCGATCATCTGTGAGCAAAATTCAGTCGAAATCCTAGTCCATTTACCGGTGGTACACCTAATATAAGCAGTCGAAGTATCTCCACACGAATCCGTCACCGTGATGGTAGCCGTTCCACAGGCATTATTGTCGGCATATAGCGTTATGATCTCAAGTTCTTCTTCCGTCTCACCCGTAGTCGGCCCGGCAACTCCATAGAAATGGAATCCGGTTCCGCTTACGTTCCAATTAAAGGGTGGACATGACGATCCTCCCTCGGTAAAGCACCATAGATTAATTCCTTCACCACGACCAATGGTTAACTTTTCTGCACTAATCTCCAGTTTCCTATACCATTCAGTCCAATCAGGCCAATCAGGGGAAATCTTGATTTCCTCTGTGACTGTCTGAACAACACATTTTTCCTCAGCCCCAACCAAGCGAACAGAAACCGCCATAATCAGGATTGCGGCAATCATATACATGGGCAGTCGTCTATTCATTTCATCCCCCAGTTTGGATGGCTGCAATGACATCCTGGATTCAAAATGGGCACTCATCTTCACGTCGCCCACTGAAAACCCGGAAGGACCTATCGTTTTCCCCCGGGTCGGTGACCAGGCTCACCTTGCCCGAGAAGTCGTAGCCGTACTCGGTAAAGGCCCCGCTCGCCTGAATCTCCTTCCAGAGCTTTCCCGGCATGTAGGGGTGCTGGTAGTCCCACTGCGTAAGATAGGTCCTGGTGTCGTCCGAGGCGTGCTTGCTCATCTCGGTGCGGTTTCCCTGGGCGTCGTAGCCGTACTGGATGTAGCTGCCTTCCGGGTCGCTCACCACCCTCACCTCTACCCAAATCCTTTTTCTGGGCTACGAAATAAGTAAGGTGTCCCCGGAATTCGAAGGTGTCCCCCGAATTCCGGATCGGTTGTCCACCTCGCCCCCGGCCCCGGTGCTCATCCCCTTGGGTCCGGCAAAGGGGTTGTAGGTCATGTTGGCCACGAGCGTCTTGGTGGTGCTGTTGTGGGTGGTGGTAAGCCCCTGCATTCGGCCCATGGGGTCCCGGGTGTAGTCCATGGTCCGGCCCGAGGGGGTTGTCACGCTTTGGACCCGTCCTCCCGGGGTGTAGGTCTGGCTGAAGGTGAAGGGCATCCCTCTTTTTTTACACGGGTGATGATAAGTTTACTAAGTCAAGCGCTTCCCCAAATTCTCAACTCCGTCTTATTCACGGACATAGTTCTCCCTTCACGCAATCAGCATTCTAATTCAAAAGCTTATATCCAAATATAATAAACAAAATACCAACGACTAAAAAAACGGTTTTATTTATAGCTTCATTTGAATCATGCCATAGTCGCAATATTTTGTGCTGCCTATTTATGTATTTTGTGGTAATATATCCAATTTTGTTATGAAATAATATAAACCCAATACCAGTAACGATCAATAAAATGCCACCAACTATATCATTATAACTTTCCATAAAATTTTCCTTAAATAATATTGATTTAATATCGACACATTAATAATTTAAAATGCATAATTATTCCCCTTTCGATGGAATAGGCATTCTCACTATTTGCTTGTCATCCTTCTTTGGTATCGGCATCCTAACTTTTTGTATCGGATATTCCTCGCAATCACTTCGGAAACTGCTCCATATATCTTCAAATACATAAAAGCCTGTCAATGAAGCTCCGGGGGTAACTAGACCAAGTTCCCAATATTCTATATCAGATCCACTCGTTAGGTCCCCGTATTGAAATCCTCCCCAACAACCTCCTTGTAATGCCACGGTTTCTCCCGGAATGGGATCATAAGGAGAATAAGTAACAGATGCACCTGGACCTGTCATTAAACCACCTCCTATGTACGGGTACGCCCCTTTATCGCTTACCATTACACCCGCAGTAATTCCTCCAACAAATCCTACGGTTACATTAAAATCAATATACCATAAGCCTAACATATCTATAATATTTATGGGATTATTGAGAGCGTATAAATGAATGTTTATTCCCCCACTCAACCCAATCGGATCAGCCCTCAAATACCTCCCGGTCCTCGGATCATAATACCGGTGGTAGTTGTAGTGGAGCCCGGTCTCTTCGTCATAATACTGCCCGGGGAGTCTCAAGTGGTTCACCACCGTGGAGTTGGGGTTTACCATGGTCTCCCCGAACGGCCTGACCATGGCCTCCCAGACCACGGTGTTGGTCTCGTCGGTCATCATGAGGGGCGTGCCCAGCCGGTCGTTCAGGTAAAAGTAGAGGTTCCCCGTGGCCGGGTCGGCCTTGGCCATCCGAATCTTCCCCATGTAGAGGTACTCGGCCGTGATGGTGCCGGTTTCGTTTGCCTCGGCCACGAGCTTGCCGTTCATGTCGTAGAGGAAGATCGTGGTCTCTCCGTTCACCGCCTTGATCGCCCTCTGTCCCAGGCCGTTGTACGTGTACTCGCCCAGGATCTCGGTCCCTTCTTCCACCCGTACCAGGCGGTGGTGCTGGTTGTAGACCAGGGTCTTGGCCCCCATGGCCGTGACGTTCCCGGCCGCGTCCAGGGTGAAGGTGATGGGGTCGTGTCCCGTGATCTCCTGAATCCGGTTCGTGTCCGGCACATAAGCGTAGGTCTCGGTCCGGGTGTTCACCGTGCGGGTCAGGCGGTTCCCCACCGGATCGTAGGTGTAGGCGATGTTCCCGTACCTCCCCTGGGCCTGGGTCAGGCGGTTGTGGGAGTCGTAGGTGAAGGACTGGTCCAGCCAAGGGGCATTGGGCGCGGCCACGGACAGGAGGTTCCGGTTGTCGTCGTAGGTATAGGCCATCTCCATCTGGCTTCCCGGGTTGGCCGTCTCGATGCATCCGCACTCCCCGGATCGGTTGTCCACCTCACCCCCGGCCCCGGTGCTCATCCCCTTGGGTCCGGCAAAGGGGTTGTAGGTCATGTTGGCAACGAGCGTCTTGGTGGTGCTGCCCCGCGTTGTGGTAAGCCCCTCCATCCTTCCCATGGCATCCCGGGTGTAGTCCAGGGTCCGGCCCGAGGGGGTTGTCACGCTCTCCACCCTTCCTCCCGGGGTGTAGGTCTGGCTGAAGGTGAAGGGCATCCCCTGCACCGTGCTCGTCCGGGTGGTGAGCCGTCCCCGGGCGTCGTAGGAGAGGGACAGGCTCCCGGACTCGTCCGTCATGCCGGTCCTTCTCCCCACACCGAACGCCCCCTGGTCGTATGCATAGGTCACGTTCTGGTTGGGGTCGGGGTAGATCTCCTGAATGAGCCGGTTCAGGTCGTCGTAGGTGTAGGTGACGGTGTTGCCCAAGGCGTCGGTCTTCTGGACCAAGTTTCCGGCCGGGTCATAGGCATAGGTCTCGATCCCTGCATCCGGGGAATCGGTCTGGACCACCCGGCCCAGGTCGTCGCAGTGGTAGGCGGTCCCGTTCCCCTCGGCATCGGTCACCAGGGAGAGGTTCCCCTGGCCGTCATAGGCGTACGTGGTGACCGCGTCCCCGGGCTGGGTCACGGAAACCAGACGGTCAAAGAGATCGTATCCGTAGGCCGTATCGTTCTCCTCCGGGTCGGTCACCAGGCTCACCTTGCCCGAGACGTCATAGCCGTACTCAGTGAATGCCCCGCTCGCCTGAATCTCCTTCCAGAGCTTCCCGGGCATGTAGGGGTGCTGAAAATCCCACTGCGCAAGATACGTCCTGGTGTCGTCGGCGGCGTGCCTGCTCATCTCGGTCCGGTTCCCCTGGGCGTCGTAACCGTACTGGATGTAGTTTCCCTCGGGGTCGGTGATGCGTGCCAGCCTTCCTGTGGACGGGTCATAGGTGAAGGTCCGGGTGATGCTGGAGCAAATGATGAAAAAGGAATGGCGTATAAAAACGTTCATTATGTAATACAATTTGATTTATTAACTTACCAGTTCCATAAAGTGTTTGCCAAGTTAATAATTGAAAAGCATCCTAATAATTAATAATAATCCATACAAAGTGTAGCCTCTGATTCCAACAAAGATAAAAATGTTTCTACATTTTCAAAATTTTTACAATAATCAATCATGGTAATTGGTATTTTTGATTTGCTTGCTAAATTAATTCCTGTTTTATTATCTGATATATTATATAAATTAATTACAATGATCTCGCCAAATGATCTCCAAGTACTTTTCGTAACAGCACATATTGTTCCTTCATTTCTATCTGATTCAGTTGATTTTATGTAATTTATTCTGTTTAATACATTTATTACAATTTCAAATGCGCTATCAAATTTACAGCTAATCGTTAAATTGCGATTTTGCTCCAATCCTATATTTTTTTTCTTGAACTTATAAATGCATTTAATCTTTTGGACTATATCTATAATTGATAAAATGGGAATAACAACTATAGAGCTAAAAAACCCAACCATTCCTCCATCAATAAAGCCTGAAATAGATCCCTTCGTTATCGATTGATAAGCTCCAAAAAGCAAACTTACTCCAATAAAAAATAAAATAAATATCTTGAATATTGATATAATATATGAAATTAATTCTATATCATCATTCTCGTTTACTATAGTAATGAAACTATTTGCATGGGTTTTCATCTAAAGAACCTCCCATACGTTCATACAGTTTATTTACCTTGTCTTCAAGATCTCGAACTTTTTTGTCAATTTCCTCCCATTCTTTCATCCTCTTAAACTGTTGAAGATCCAAATCTTCTAGATAGTTAAGTTGTCCAGCAGAAGGAGAATCAAAAGCTGAGCCAAGTATACCTCCAGTAGCTCCACCAATTACAGCCCCAGGTACGCCCCCTAAAGCGCCTCCAATTACACCACCTGCAATACCTCCAACCAATGCACCTGGTCCGCCGGACGCAATACCACCCCAAGCAGTGGATAGATGTTTGATGGTTTCCCCAACAAATAACCCATATATATCGTGTGAATTTATTGGAGTATTTAGAGAATAGACATACATATTATTTATGTCTGGATTGTTCAGGGAATAATTATATAACCAGTTAGTTACTAACAAAGATTGAATATCATCTATAGTAAAAGGGGTAGTCAAAAACCCAAAAACTCTTCTGAATGATAATTGCCTCATAGTTTGAACAATAGGGAATTGGAGAGGATCAGCCCTCAAATACCTCCCCGCCCTCGGATCGTAATACCGGTGGTAGTTGTAGTGAAGGCCGGTCTCTTCGTCATAATACTGGCCAGGCAACCGCAGGTTGTTCGTGACCGTGGAGTTGGGGTTGACCATGGTCTCCCCGAACGGCCTGACCATGGCCTCCCACACCACCGTGTTGGTCTCGTCGGTCATCATGAGGGGGGTGCCCAAGCGGTCGTTGAGGTAAAAGTAGAGGTTTCCCGTGGCCGGGTCGGCCTTGGCCATCCGAATCTTCCCCATGTAGAGGTACTCGGCCGTGATCGTGCCGGTTTCGTTTGCCTCGGCCACGAGCTTGCCGTTCATGTCGTAGAGGAAGATCGTGGTCTCTCCGTTCACCTCCTTGACCGCCCTCTGGCCCAGGCCGTTGTAGGTGTACTCGCCCAGGACCTCGGTCCCTTCTTCCACCCTTGTTAAGCGGTGGTGCTGGTTGTAGACCAGGGTCCTGGCCCCCATGGCCGTGACGTTCCCGGCCGCGTCCAGGGTGAAGGTGATGGGGTCGTGTCCCGTGATCTCCTGAATCCGGTTCGTGTCCGGCACATAAGCGTAGGTCTCGGTCCGGGTGTT
>Ga0209270_1004457_pt1 | contig 10604 bp, 8 predicted proteins | sample MTBAKSrepl1MetaG_FD_187456 | JGI IMG/M metagenome (GOLD analysis project Ga0209270, IMG submission 187456) | Enrichment culture microbial communities from Arthur Kill intertidal strait, New Jersey, USA, that are MTBE-degrading - MTBE-AKS1... | ecosystem: Environmental > Aquatic > Marine >...
CACGCTTCTTCGAGCAGCCGCCTGGCCCTCTCGGTCGCCCCCTCTTCGATCAACACGCGCGCCAGGGCGATCTGGGTCCGCGCCAACTCCAGCCGCGCCCCCGAGCGCTGCAGCAACTCGAGGCTCCTCTCGTAATCGGCCTGGACGCGCTCTGCGGGTTGGGAAGCCCGTTCGGCCCGCTGTCCCCTGAACCGATGGGCCACGCCCCTCATAAAGATGTCCGGCCAGTCGGCCAACCGTTCCAGTTCCGACGTGAGACTCATCTCCGGATGGGTCAATCCCGCGATTTCGAGCCCCTCGAGATATTCCATCACCCAGCCGCCGCGATGATGGGGGCGGCCATACTGTTTGAGGAGCTCACAGCCGCGGATATGCTCTCTCAGACACTCTTCGAGATCTCCGCGGCAGAAGGCCACGTAGGCCACGCACCAATGCGTCGCCCAGAGGATGGACGGGCCCGCGACGCCCTCCGGCAGGTTCAGGATCTTGTCGAGATAGACCTGCGCCTCCGAGATCCGCCGGGCCTCCAAAAGCGTGAAGACCATCATGAGGTCGGCAAAGATGCCGATATCTGTCAAGCGATGCTCTTTCGCCTTGATCCGGACCGTTTCGATGAGACCCAGCCCCCGGGATGTCTGCCCGCACACCCCGTAGCACCAACCGAGTGTCGTGCAGCCCCTGAGCGTCGCCTCATCCAAGGAAAAATCCTCCAGATCGCCGATGACCTCCTCGTACCTCCGCACCGCTTCGGCCACCAGCCCCTGTCTGAAAAGAAAGTCGCTGGTCATGAGCGCCGCCCTTTTCAGCAGCTTTTCATCTCCCAGCGCCTGCGCATTTTCCCATGCCTGCTCCAAATGGCGGGCGGCCTTGTCGTAAAAGCCTTCCTTTTCAAGGGTTTTTCCCAATGCCAGCTGGACGGTGAGGAGCTGGCCCCGATCATGGATTTCCTCGGCAATGAGCCGGGCCTTTTCGAGGAAGGCCCTCTGCTCGGGCAGAAAAAGCATGTGCCCGTATGCAGCCGTGACCCCGACCGCAGCCTCGATATACAGCTTTTTGTCCTCGAGAGATTCCATGAGCCCCGCCTCTTTCTCAAGGATCGCCCGGTAATAGGATAGGGCCTCTGCATGCATGTTCTTCTTCTGGCAATAAACCGCCGCAGCCAGAAAATAATCCAGCCTGGCAGGCGCAACCACCGCCGCTCTGTGCAGGTGCGCCAGCGTCAGGCACCGGCCCTCTCCTTCTGCGCCTTCTCCTTCGTAATAGTCGATGAGCTTTCGCGCGCCGGCCTCCAGAGCCTTCCGAGGCATCTGCTCCAAAATGAACCTCGCGATGCCGCCGTCGTAGAGCGCGTAGAAACCCCTTTTCGAAGAGGCATTCGATAAGAGGAGGTCCAGTTCCGCGATCTCTTCGAGGATCTGCAGGATATCCACCGCCTTCCATCCGCTCGCCGCAATCAATGCATCCAGGGGGAGCGGGTGCGGGACCATCGCCAGAAAAGCCAGGATCTCTTTTTGTCTTGCATCCAGCTTCTCCCACCATTCGTGGTTGTCCATCCATCGCCTCCGGCACGCGCATCCAGGTTCACAGAGCTAAACATCAAACGGGTCATTTCTACAATTTTACGTATAACTACCATATATCGTATAAATACTATTCCGTCAAATCGACCCACATTTTTCTAAATGTTGTAAAAACAATATATTAACATTAATCGACCGCATGGTATGCACTTTGCAGATTGTTTATGAATACGATTCATGAGCCCGATTTTATACAGCGGTGCTGATTTTTTTCTTTCCAGACATGATTTCAGAACGGTTCAGCCCAGCTCATTCAAGGAAGTGTCAGCATGATTCAGCGGGAAGTCGCCTTCGGATCCATCCGGCTTTCGGCGCAATCAAGGGAGGGGAAACATGTCATCGGAAAAACAGATCTTCTGGTTTGAGGAGTTGGAGGAGAAGCACAACGACATCGTAGGGAAGAAATGTGCGAACCTCGGACAGATGGTCCACCTCGGCATGCCGGTGCCGCCGGGGTTTGCCATCTCCATCGAGCTGTACCGAAGGTTTTTGGATCTCAGCGGCGCCGCAAAGGAGATGCGGAGCTACGCGGACGAGCTGGGGGATCTCAAGGGGGTGGGGATCGGAACCTTCGACGAGGTGAGCCGGAGGCTCCAGGACATCATCGAGGAAAAGGACATGCCCGCAGAGGTGCGGGATCCGATCCTGCGCTATTACGAAGAGCTCTGCGAACGGCTGGATATGCAGGACGCCTCGGTCTCCGTCCGGAGCGCCGGGACGGAAAGCCGTCCAGGGATGTTCGAAACCTATCTGAACGTCATCGGCGCCACGGACCTGCTGGAAAAGATCAAAAAAGTCTGGGCCAGCGCCTATACCCCTCGGGCCGTAGCGTTCCGCGTCAACAAGGGCTTCCCTCTGATCGGCGATGAGCTGGGCGTGGCGGTTCCCAAGATGGTGAATTCGAGGTCCTCGGGTGTGAGCTTCACCGTCGATCCCGTGACGGGGGACGACACACGGATCATCCTCGAGGCCAACTGGGGCCTCGGCGAAGGAGTCGTCAGCGGCTCGGGCAGCGTCGACGGGTTCGTGGTCGAAAAGGAGACCCTCGCGATCGTGAACCGGCACATCGGCCAGAAGACCCGCTGCGTGGTCAACAGGGAAAAGGGCGCCGAGTGGGTGGATGTCCCGGAGAAAATGCAGCACATCCCGTGCCTTGCCGACGAGGAGGTCCTCGAGATCGTCAAGACGGGGATCACCGTAGAAAAACGGCTAGGCTGCCCTCAGGATATGGAATGGGCGGTCGACGGCGATCTCCCCTTCCCGAAGAACATCTTCTGGCTCCAAACGCGCCCCGCCAAGGTGCAGGTGAAGAAACCCGTTTCGACCACAGATCAGATCATCGATCTCCTGGCGAAACGCTATCAGTGAACATGGGGCTGTCGACGGATGGAATGCGGCTCGAACCCCTGGGATGAACAATCTAATGATAAAAGGAGAACAGATCATGGGAGAAAACATAGGAGGAAGAACCGCGTTATGGGATGCCCTGCCCGGCTATGATCTGATCGAAGAGGTCGATCTCCCTGAGATGCATTCCTGGTTTCTGGATGCCACCCACAGCGTCCCTCCCTGGACCCCGCTTTTCGGCTGGTATTGGATCCGTTTCTGCTGCCACGGGATGAAGGTCGTCTGCGACGAACTGAGCATCCCCACCTGCAAGGGCTGGGAGATGCGGTACCGGGACGGAGGCTCCTACAATGCCTTCCATATCGTCCGGGACAAGAAGGAGATCGCGGAGCGGGCCGTGAAATTCCGTCAGGCCCTTCGCCCCTGGATCGAGAATTTCGACGGACTATGGGAATCCGGCAAACGGGAACTGCTCGGCATGTATGACAAGCTCAAGGCGATCGATTTGGAGAACGCCTCCCACGTCGAACTCTACAGACACAATTATGACCTGATGAACACCTATCGCCGGATGTTCGAGATCCATTTCCTCGGGATGTACTCGTCCTACAGCGCCTGGCTGCTCCTTGAAGACCTCTGCAAGGAGCGCTTCGGGATGAAGGACCAGGATCCGGAGTTCCAGGACATGCTGCGGGGCTTCAACAACAAGGTCTACGAGATGGACAAGAGCCTCTGGGACTTCTCGCAGCTTGCGCTCGACATGGGCCTCAAGGGAATCTTTGTGCAAAACAAGCCTGACGACCTTCGCGCCAAGCTGGAGATGTCTGAAAAGGGACGGGAATGGTTCCGGAAATTCATGCACTACCTCGAGACGGACGAGGTCGGCGGGTGGCGCATGAGGCGGATGAACGACCTGACCGAGCCCTACTGGCTGGAGGATCCCTGCACGCCCCTCGGGGTCATCCGCAATCACGTCCTGAAAGAGACCGAGGATGTCTTCGGCAATGTCCACGCGGAGCTGAGCAAGAACCGTGAAGCAGCCGTCGCCCGGTTTCTCGAAAGGGTCCCGCCCCCCGAAAGGCCCTTCTTCGAAGGGCTCATCAACCTTGCGGGCAAAGCCAGCTCCTACAGCGAAGAGCACGATCTCTACTGCGAACTGATCTCACACGCCCTTCTGCGCCGCGGCTATCTGGGGATGGGGCGGAGGCTCGCCAAGAGCGGAACCATCGATCAGCCGGATGACATCTTCATGCTGAACCCGGACGAGATCGACCGGGTCCTGATGGTGCCTGACAGGCATGACCTCAGGTTCATCACCCGGAGGCGCCGGGCGGAATGGCTGGAATGGCACACCCGGCCCAATCCCCCCGTCATCACCGACCGCTCCGGGATGGAAGAGGCCGTGGCCATGGACCTGCTGCCCTCGATGGACGCCGTCGCCATGAAGATCGTCGTAGGCGAACTGCCCGAGCACAAGCCCGAGTTGGGGGCGGACATGTTCGGCATCTGCGGCTGCGCGGGCGAAGTCGAAGGTCCGGCACGCGTCGTGGTCAATTACGAGGACCTGAAGGAGGTTCAGCCCGGTGAAATTCTCGTCTGCCCCGGAACCAACCCGGCCTGGACGCCGGTCTATGGGATGGTGGCGGCGGTCGTCGCCGACAGGGGCGGCACCTTGTCCCACGCAGCCATCATCGGCCGCGAATACGGCGTCCCGACCATCGTCAACACCTTCGAGGGAACCGCGAAGATCAAGACGGGCCAAAGGCTCCGAATCCATGCAGCGGAAGGGGCCATCTTCATCCTCGACAAATGAGCGCACGGTGGGAATCACTTTCCGAAAAGGAAAAAATCGCTGCGGGGGTCTTCGCCCCCTGTGCGCCTCATGTGTAGCAGTGTTTAGCGTATCTATCCGGGAAAGAGCATCCAGCACGACAACGTTTTTAGTCCGGAAATGAGGAGTTTTTGCCAATATCAAGAAAATCAACCGTTTGCGCGGAGGCGACCTCTAGGTCACCGCACAGGCAACCGTGCAGATTGACGCCGAGACTGGCCAAAAAGACCATTTCCGGATGGATACCACTTAGTTTCCATCCGGAAAAGAACATGCAGCGCGGCAAAGTTTCCAATCCGGAAATGAGGATTTTTGGCCAATATCAAGGAAATCAAGCGTTTGTGCGGAGGCGACCTGCAGATCGCCACACAAGCAAACGTGCAGATTGACGCCGAGATTGGTCAAAAAGACCATTTCCGGAAGGAAACCACTCAAGGAGCGAGGCCATGATGAACACGGATAGTCCGGTAAAAGGCAAACGGATCCTGATTGTGGACGACGAACCGGATGTACTGGAAACCGTCCGGGAAATCCTCGATGTCTGTGTGGTCGATCAGGCTGCCGACTTCGACTCTGCTATGGGCTGTCTTTCGAATCAACCTTATGACGCGGTGATATTGGATATTCAAGGGGTCAGAGGGTTCGACCTGTTGAAATTCTCCGTTTCGAAGGGCTTCCCGACGCTCATGCTGACCGCCCATGCGGCCACCCTCGAGTCGCTGAAACGATCGATCGACCTCGGTGCGGCAGGCTTTCTCCCCAAAGAATACATGATGGAGTTGAGGGACCTGTTGGAGGAGGTCATGGGCGGGGGCGGAAAGCGCTTCTGGTGGATGAAAACGCTGGATCGCACGGACGCCTTCTTTTCCGAACGCTACGGCTCCGATTGGAAGGAAAAAGACGCCTTCTTCAAGGAATTCCATGCTTCCCTCCAAAAGGAAGCCAAGAAATCAGAAGAATGAGCGCTCTCGATCCCCTTCTCCAAAGCGGTCCCTATTGACGTCCGGATACTGTCGGACGGTCTTGAGACGAAACGCCCTGCACAAGGAGAATGCGATATGACCGATGTCCTGATTCCGGGAGACATGAAAGAGGGTTCACTGGACACACGGACCCTGGAACTGGTGGGGGTCTGCCGGCGGCTGGGCAAGGAGCGGGGCGGCGGCCTCTGCGTCCTCCTCGTGGGGGAGGCGGCGGGGGGCGGTGTCGCTTAAGCGCTCTTCTACGCCCCGGCGAAGATTTACAGCGTAGCGCGCCCCTGCTGAAAGGTTTTCAACCGGAGCCCTAGCTCGCGGCCCGGGAGCAGATCCAAAGGACTATTTCCGGTCTGGAAACATGGTTGAACCGGAAAACCCTTTCCAAGCGGAAACCATCCATAAATATTTCAATCGGAAGAGGAGGTACCTCCAGTGGCGGATAAATCATATGATGCGGTGGTCATCGGGGGCGGACATCACGGCACCATCATCGCCCCCTACCTGGCCAAGGCAGGGTTGAGCGTAGGGGTTTTCGAGCGTCTGGATCATCTTGGCGGCGGAGCGGTATCGGAAGACGGGCCCGGGCCGGGCTTCAGGATGAACTTCTGCGCCCATTTCACCCGGTTCTTCGGGCATCCCGCCTACAAGGAGTTCAATCTTCGTGACGAGGGCCTGGAGTATGTCTTCCCCGACACCAACGAGGCGATCGTGTTCGATGACGACACGTCCTACCTGGGATACGCCGCCTGGCGGGTCGTGGATCCCAAGACCGGCCGGGTGGAGTTCAGCGAAAAGAACGTCCAGAAGACCTACGAGCAGATTCGCCGGTTTTCCAAGAACGATGCGGAAACCTATCTCCGCCTGACAGAGTTGTACAAGGAGAAGTGGCGGCCGGCCTTCAAGAAATACCGGTACTCCTCCCCTACGCCGTGGGGGACTCCCGATGCCCTCGAGGCCCTCTTTTCGGACCCATCGAGTGGACTGGACCCATCGATGCAGTTCATGAACTGCAAGCAGTTCGCCCGCTATTTCTTTGAAAGTCCGGAGCTCAGGATCCTGATGCTGAGGGGTTTTCTCACGTCGGGGGGGATCTTCCCGGACGACATCCCGGGGCTCGGTCTCATGATCGCGACGATCCACCTGGCCCTTGGCTGGGAGTCCGCGGCGATCGCCAAGGGCGGCACCCAGTCCATCACCGACGCCCTGGTGTCGGCGGGGAAAAAGCTCGGGGTCGAGTATTTCATCAACTCGGAGATCAAGGGGATCAAGGTCGAAAACGGCAAGGCCAAGGGGGTGATTCTGGCCGACGGGACCGAGATCGAGGCCACAAAGATGGTGGTGGGGGACGTCGGGACGCCGCAGCTCTTCGCCCGTCTGGTAGGCGAGGAGCACACCTCCCCTGAGATGAAGCGCAGGCTCGACACCAACCTCTATGACCGGGGGCATGTCTGGTGGGGGACGATCGGCGTGCACGAGCTTCCGCAATACAAGGCGGCCAAGGACAATCCGGACCTCGATGCCACGCCCCGGACCTACTGGGCCCCCAAGGATCTGGCCTACATGGAGAACAAGTACATGCACGAGATCTTCCTTCTGGGCATGAGCAGCAAGCTCTTCTGCCTGTCGGCGCCCGACAGCATCTGGGACCCGACCCGCGCCCCGGAGGGAAAGCACTCGGTCCTCTTCGAGGAATACACCTGCCCAACCCCCTTCTTCTCCAGGCGGGAATGGCGTCAGCTGGGCAATGAATTCATGGAGGAGCTCATGCAGCAGTGGAGGAAGTACGCCCCCAATATGAAGAAGGACAATATCGTCGCCTCCCGGATCATCACGCCCGTCGACGTTCAGGAAACCCACCTGGATATGCGGGATGGGTCCTGGAGCGAAGGGAGCATGTCGGGTGCGCAGAACGGGCGGTTCAGAGGGATGCCCGGCGGATTCCGAACGTTTATCGACAATCTCTACATGTGCTCCTCCTCCATCGTCGGAGGGGGCGGAATCGGGCGCGGCTCCAGCTACAACTGCTACAAGGTGATCGCAGAGGATTATGGACTGCGGGAGCCCGAGTAGCCCCCCTTCGGTTGCAGCCTTGCACCCTCTCAAAGCCGGCCATGGAGGAGCGGTATGCCTACGACAAAGCAGCTTTTTGATCTGTCCGGGAAGACGGCCCTGGTAACGGGAGCCAGTTCGGGCTTCGGGCGAAGCTTCGCACTGACGCTGGCGGAGGCCGGTGCCGATGTCGTCATATCTGCCCGGAATCCGGAACGCCTCGCCGAGACGGAAGACCTCGTGAAAGCGACGGGCAGACGCGCCCTCAAGATCTTCGGTGATATGTCCGTGCCGGAGGATGTCTCCCGGATGATCGACGAGGCCGTCTCCGTCTTCGGTCATCTGGACATCGCGGTCAACAACGCCGGGCTTCTCACCCGACCGGTCCGCTTCCACGAAATGACCCTGGAGGACTGGAACCAGGTCATCTCGGTGAATCTCACCGGGGTCTTCCTGTGCATGCAGCAGGAGATCGGCTGGATGCTGCGCCAGCAAACGGGAGGCAGCATCATCAACATCTCCTCGGTCCTCGGCCTGGTGGGGCTGGACGCCGATCTGAACCCGCGCGTCAACTACATCGCGTCGAAGCACGGGGTGATCGGCCTGACCCGCCAGGCCGCAGTGGAATATGCGGACCGCGGCATCCGGGTCAATGCCATGGCGCCGGCCTGGCATTCGGGCACCTCCCTCGCCAAAGCGCGCTCGGACATACAGACCGAGCAGGAGCAGGCGGAGCGGGAAAGGCGGATGCTCGCCCGCACCCCGATGAAACGGCGCGGACGCTTGGAGGAGCTTCAAGGGATGCTGCTCTTCCTGGCCTCCGACGCCTCGACCTACACGACCGGGCAGGTGTTCGCATCGGACGGGGGATGGACCGCCCATTGAAGGATTGCGAACGATCGTGGCGGCTGGAGCGATGGGAGGCTTATGACCATTCATTGGGATCGGGTTGCCGGCAGCGAAGTCTCTAAATGAACCGTCCGACAGCGATTGGAACCCGGCGGTGAATTCACGGAGCCGGTCGAAACGGTGCGGAACGGTCCGACAGCGAGTTGAACCCGGAGGCTATCCCTGATACTCCTGGGGTGAAAGGGGATCCTATACTGTCTCCTTGTCATACCCCATCGCTGCGCTGAGACCCCTGCGATGAGAGGGGATTCCCCCATGAAGAAGATCGTATTTGTCTGCAGCGTCAACCGCTGGCGAAGTCCAATGGCGGAATATCTCTTCCGGGATATCCTTGAAAAAAGAGGCCGCGATCTCCTGAGCCGGATCGACGTCTCATCCGCCGGCATCGTACCGCGGAAGGAAGAGGAAGCCCTCCTTGCACAGGGGCTGCCCCTGCCCGAACCCCTGTTCGGCTACCGGCCGCTCGCCTGTGTGATGTTCTACCTGATGCAGCGCGGTATCGATTCTTTCAAGCACCGGTCGCGGCCGTTGAACAGACGCATCATCGAAGAAGCCGACCTGGTCATGGGCGTCGTGCGGAAACACAAAGAGGCCGTGCTCGAGGCCTACCCGCATGCCGAACCAAAGGTTTTCTGCCTGGAGGATTTTTCGACCCCCTTCACCCTCCCTGAAATCGCCAATGAACCCCCTGGTCTGATGCCCCCGGACACCTTCTGCATGCTCGAGTGCGATCACTGGGAATTCACGGATCAGGTCATGGAGATGATCGAAGCGAGGCTGAATGAGGCCTCTCCACGCATCATGGACTTTCTCGGGGTTCGGAGAGATGCTGGATCCGATCTTTGAACCCTCTGATAGGGAAAGCCATCTTTCTGCCAAAAACATCGCGCGCGCCGGTAGTGGTCGCAAGAATGCACGGTCGGATACAAGTCCGGTCGTCTTACTCGCTTTCCCTGGTTTACAAGCATCAAAAGCGCCTCGACGATGAGGAGCTTTGGTCTTCCGAGTTCAACCCCCCTTGGGCCGCCGGCTGCGGTGCAGCAGGATACATTTCAGTTTGGAAGGATGTGCTCTCGGGATTCTGTTTTCAGATGAAGGTCTCTTTGGGTAGAATCATCCGCAGGCAGGGAGGGGGATCGACACGGGTTGTCCTGCACCGCGCAATCCTTAAACGAAGGGTTTTGACCTCGGGCAGCGAACCCATACCCTGTTTTGTCGCGAACGGACAAACGCCATCCGGCTGCCGGCTTGGATCGTGGGCGCGGGGTGGAATCCTGGCTTTTGGAAGCTGTAATCTTGCCGGTTGTCCGGCAAACAGGAGGTCTTGAAATGGCGGATCCTCAGGTTTTCGATGTCGTCGTAGTGGGGGCCGGGCCCGGCGGTGCAGCGGCTGCGAAACGGTGCGCTGAAAAAGGGATGAACACGCTGCTGATCGAAAAAAAACGGCTTCCCCGCGACAAGGTGTGCTCGGGGATGGTCATGGGGCGGTGGGCCGCACAGACCATCGAGCAGGAGTTCGGCGTCATCCCCCGCTCCGTCTTGACCGAGCCGCCCCTGCTCGCCGGACATCGCTTTTATGTAGGCGAGGAAGCACCGACGGAGCTGAAATGGCCCACCGCCCTCTCCTGGCGGAAGGATCTGGATTTCTGGCTGGTCCAGGGAGCGATCGCGGGCGGCGCGCAGCTGAAGGACGGGGTGCGCGTCGCCGGCATGGAGCGGGAAAAAGCGGGCTGCCGCATCTTCCTACAAAAAGAGGGCCTCGAGGAGACCCTCCGGGCGCGCTGCGTCATCGGCGCCGACGGGGCCGTCTCCATCGTCCGCAGATCCCTCTTCCCCGACCTGGAAGTTCGATTCTCGGGCCCCATCCGGGAATGCTACGCGGGCGAACTCGGTCTGGAAAAAGACGTCTTC
>Ga0209270_1004470_pt1 | contig 10572 bp, 10 predicted proteins | sample MTBAKSrepl1MetaG_FD_187456 | JGI IMG/M metagenome (GOLD analysis project Ga0209270, IMG submission 187456) | Enrichment culture microbial communities from Arthur Kill intertidal strait, New Jersey, USA, that are MTBE-degrading - MTBE-AKS1... | ecosystem: Environmental > Aquatic > Marine >...
CGATAAGGCTGTCGTCTTTCTTGTTATCCGCTTCGTACATGGCCGCCACCATGCGGTACACATCGTGGAAATCCGGGTAAGGGGCCCCAGAATCAGCCCGCTGCGCATAGGCGGCGCGGATCGCCTCGGTCAACGCGCCCTTTTGCACCACCCCCAGTTTGCTGTTGATGGAGGCGAAGCTTTCGGCCTTTTCCCGGGCTGACACATTGACCGTCTGCTCATCATAGGCCGGCAAGACAAAAGGATTGATCGGCAGGCTCTCTCCGCCCTGGAGCAGCCGGAAGGGATGGACCTTAGCGGCTTCAAGAAAGCGTTCATTGTCCACCACATCGCCCTTGTAGTCGAAATAGATGAAATTGGTCTGATAGTTGGACTGCTGGCGGATATCGGTCAGGATTTTCAATACGAACTGGGTTTTTCCCGTACCCGGTTTGCCCATGATGGCCAGATGCGAGTTGGCGTGCCGGGCCGTATTGTTGATCGCCAGGATGAGTTCGCTGCGCTGAAACAGGGTTCGACCGATAAAAATATCCAGGCCGTGTCCGGCCGTTTCCCGACGCCCGCCGAACTCCACTTCGTCCACCAGACGCATCAGCAAACTGTCCGCATCCCGGCCGCATTCCTGATACAGGCGGCCCAGCAGCTCGGCCCCGCTGTCGATATGGTTTTTCACGATGGAGCGGTTGGAAAAAAAACCGTCTTCATCGATGTCGCGTCTGCGGTAGACGTGGCAGATCAGCGCCCGCATGAAGATTTCGTCTTCGCCCACAAAAGTAGGGCGTTTCATCTCCGCGCCAGTGAAACTGGCGCTCTGGGCCACATCCGGCCCTTCCTTGGCCAAGGACAGGGCAAAAGCCATGCGGGCCAAGGTCGCCTTTTCCAGCTTGGTTTCAAACCTCAGGGCGCTGAGCACCTCGTCCGCCTCATTGGATGTGTACAGTCGGTCGGCCATGGTCTAATTCTCCCAGAAGTATCCTTCCTGAAATGTCGTCAGCTCCCGCTGCTGGTCAAACACCAGACTCCCGGCCCCGCTCAGACGGGTTTTGAGTGTCCGGTAGTAGTCCTTGTCGATCTCGGTGTCGGTGGACAATATGATCACCTGTTCCCCTGCATGGGGAAAGTAGTTGTTCACGATGTTGTCGCGGTGGGTGCTGTCCAGGCGGGACAGGGGCGTGTCGATGACGATGGGCAGTTTCACCTGACTGGTCTGGGCCAGGCCCCACAGCAGGGAGACGGCGAACACTTCTTTCTCTCCGGCGGAAAGCCCGGATTTCTTGATTTCGTGGCCGTTGCGATCGGAGATGCGCACCTCGTAGGTCTTGTCATCGATGATGATGTCCTTGATCAGACCGCTGCGGCTGGAAAGCTGGCGATACATTTCAAAGGTCTTTTCTTGCAGGAAATGGACCTTGTTTTTGCGCAACCGCATCATGAATTGATTGAGCACCCCGGCGATGGCGTCGCATTCCTGGATAAACTCGGCCCTTTCCTTGGAGACGTGGTGCTTTTCGTAGAGTTTTTCAATCTCCATCTCAATGGCTGTGATCCGTTTCTCAAGGGTTATGATTTCCTCTTCCAAAAGGCGCAATTGTTCGGTCTTGCGGCCGATTTGGGTAGAACAGCCCTCCATTTCAGCCTGGAGCTGCTCGAAGAGTTCCTTTTCCGATTCGGATAGCAGACCGGCCTGGCTCAAACCCTCGAGCTTGCGGATCTGGGCGGCCAGCTCCCGTTTTTCTTCCAGCAATGGTTTGAGCAGGAACACCTCCCCGCTATCCAACGATTCCATCTTGTTGAGCACCCTGGCCGCATCCCGGTCGGAAAGATCCAGAATCCGCGCCACCGCCCCTTGAGAATCGCCCTCCCTGAGCAGCCGGAAGATGCGCCGCTCCAGCTCCGCCATCTTTTCGGGCGACAGCGTCTCCCGGTAGATTGGTTCCGGCTCTTCCACTACCCGCACGATTCGTTTGGCCAGGGAGGCGGCGTTTTCCCTGATTGCCTCGCTGCCGGCGGATTCCCGCTCGGCTTCAATTTGGCGGCGCATGGGCTCGAACAACCTGCCGGCGATGGCAAACGGCAGGGTCTTTTCGCACAGCGCCCGGATTTCGCTTTCCATTTGGGCCAGACGGTTGCCCGCCTGAACACGTTTTTTTTCATTGGCGCGCATGGTCTCGCGCGTTTCAGGCTCGGCCTGAAAGGCGGCGGTAAAGCGCTGCCGGGCATCTTCGAGTTGCTGCTTGAATTCCGTTAGCTCCTGCTGCACGCGCTCGCGCTCTGCTTGCCGGCGGGTCAGCTTGCTGCGCTCTTTTTTCAGCTCGCTTTGCTTGAAATCCAGGTCTTCGTCGGAAATCTCCACAAACCCCTTGCGCTCCTCGTTCTTGATATAGATAATGTCGGAGGCCAGGCGGTTGATGTACTGGATGCCCAAGGCGGCTTCCAGGGAGGATTTCAGCCGCACCTCCGAGTGGTCGTCGGCGGCGATGGCCTGTATTTTTTCCCCATCGAAAAAGAAGAACTGGGTGATGCCCGGCGGGATCATGGAGCGAATAAAGTCCTGCCAGATCTCCTGGTTCTGCACCGAGATCCGCTTGCCGTCGCGCACAACCACCAGCCGCTCCGTCAGGTCCTTGGGTTTGGGATCGTCGGCCACCCCCGCGCTCCAGGAGCGTTTGACCACCAGCTCCGACAGGTCGTCCATCTCCATCACCAGCTCAAAAGAGACCGATGCATTGCCCCGGGCCTTTTCCCGGCGGTTGATGCTGCGGAAGATCTCGTCCGGCTTGGCGCCGTATAGACAAAAATTGATCGCCTCCATGATGGACGTCTTGCCCGCACCGTTCATGCCGCCGACCAAAAAGATACTCCGGCCGTCTTCGCTCACAGGGAAACGGATTTCCGTGGCGAACTGAAAGGACTTGTAGTTCTCGATGGTCAATTTGCGGAATTTCATCCGTTGACCTCCTCTTTGAGGTACCTATCCCGAATAGCCTCAAGGGCCGTGGCCGTGCCGTCAAGGTTGACTCGGCGCCAGTGCTTCCAGCCGTTCAGCGATCGCCCGGCCACGTGCGAGACCGCAGTGGACAAAGACGAAAACGACTGCCATCCGTCCCGTGTTTTGACCATAACCGTGCCATCGGCCTTTACTTTCCCCTTGAGTACTGGGCCGCCCTTCAGCCATTGAAGCTCCAAGCGGTCATCGGTGAACAGGGCTCCCTTCTGGAGCAAATCCAGCAAGCTAATCCCGTAATGTTTCTTGGTTCCATGGGCTTTACTGGACGATTTCAGCCGGTCTCGGATACCCCGTGCCGATTTAACGGTTCTTTCGAGGGCATGGATCACGCTTTCAAGCAACCTAAGACGGGTGTCGATTTCCGGGCCATCCGTACTGGCGACATCCTTGGCGGAAAGTGTAAGTTTCATCCTTCGTAAATCCTCCGGCACGGGGACACCGGTGCGTTAAAGCTGCTCGATCGCCTTGTTGACAGCCTGTAATTGTTTGCGCTCCTCTGTGGACAAGCCTGTCGGCGGCTTGGGCATCCGACCCAATTGATCAAGCCACTGGTCCAGCGCCTTAATGTAGTTTTTTATCTCATCAGGGAACATGGGATCCTCTATTTAGCGGATGGGCGACTTTTCAAGATTTCCCGCAAGGCGTCATAAACGCCGGTACGCCGTTCCTTGAACTCATAATCGTAAACCGTTTCCAGCAGCTTGCGCACCTTGGCCAGGCTCACATTGTTCTGCCGGCACAATTCATCGAGCAATCGCTGGTCTTCTTCGGATAGCTTCATGGCTTTAACTCCCATTTGCTTGTCACGCTTTTATCCATCCCTCGGCCTGAAGCCTCTCCCAGGCCAGCCGGATATGCGCCGGCTTGAACAAGCGTCGCTTGCGGTCGTTCCAGCGGGCCATGGTGGCGACGGCGCTTTCTGCATCCGAAACCTCGCCGTCATGGACAACCGACCAGTGAACCGAGGCCAGCAGCTCCATGCCGTAAGGCGTTTCAAACCCATCCACGAGATCCGCCACCCGCTCGAGGTGCCCTGCGGCGCTTTGATTTTTCTGAAGGAAATGGTCGGCGGCTTTATCGGCATCCGGAAGAAGGGTAATTTCCACATCCGGTTTCTGGGTATCCCCATATCCCCGGATATGGTGCCCCTCGAGAATTTCCAGCACCTTGTTGAGGTTATGGGCGTAGGGGCCATACAGGTGCTTGACATACCGCAACTTCAGATCCATGCCCGATTCCTGCAGAAAATAGGCGAGCTTCTGTATCTCCAGCAGGGTCAACCGGTATGCGAACCGCGCATACTGCTTCATGAGTTTGATGAGCAAAGCCCGGGCCACGGTCATTCTCGGTTTGGCAGTGCCCACCGGCATGTCCTTGGGCTCCGGGCTGCCCTTGGGTTCGTAAAGCTTTACCCGAACGTCCGGTATTTCCTCAAACGCCGCTTCGATCATGCCCTGGACCCGGCTCCACTGCAGTCTTCCCAATCCGGAACCCAACGGAGGTATGGCAATGGATCGGATCTTTCGCTGCCGCACTTCCAGCACCAGGGCCTTCAGGCCGCTTTCGATATCCTCATAGCGGCTTTTGCCGCGCCAATGCCGCTTGGTTGGAAAGTTGATGATATAGCGCGGATTGAACATCTGTCCGGTTTCAAACACGAACATGCGGCCGGGCCTGACCTCTTCCCGTCGACAGGCGGCTTCGTAGGCCTTGAAATTCTCCGGAAACGCTTTCTTGAACTGCAAGGCGATCCCCTTGCCCATCACCCCGACACAGTTGACTGTGTTGACCAGGGCTTCTGCATCGTCTGTAAGAATATTTCCGCGGGTCGGTTCAATCATTTTCTCTTACCCTCCCGGTTAGTAGTACCATTGCCGGCGCACTTCCACCGGCATGGAAATGTTTTTTCGGTTCAAAATGCGCTCAACCCTTTCCTTGACGGCCTCATTCAACACGCCGATCCGGTTGACCACTTCCCACGGGCAGAACCGATGCACCAGAAATTCGGCCTGCTTGCGCCGCTGACGGTCCATGTCATCCACGGTGTCCGCCCAATAATCGGCATAAGCCATATCCCAATCGACCTTATCCAGATCATTGAGATCGTCGAACCACTGCGTAAAGGCGGCAATACCGTGGCCGTCGGAAAAAACAAATTCAAGTTCCGCCTGAACGATGGTCTCGACCCTGGAAACGGCATAGATCAAGGGTTCCTGGCCTTCATCGTAACCTTCCACTCTGCCTGTGTGCAATTGAAGGAGCATGGGTGAGCGAGGGCCGAAATAAAATGCCACATAATCGTGTACCGTGCCGCCCGGCCCGCAGGCAATGGGGCGCTGCCGGCGGATCTTCTGGATATCCACGTTGTGGATCGCCCGATAATCGCATGCGCCTTCAGGGGGGTGATTGGGCGCATGCATACCGCCGCAATCCAGGATCACCGCAAGGTTGTCGATATGCAGGAGGCGATAGATGGGTGTTGGGCGGGGGATTGGCATTATAAGTTCCCCCCTGGTTCTTCAGCCGCCTCCTCGATGAGTTGTTCCACGCGGGCTTTGGCTTGTTCAAGAAGTTTTTCTGACTCAAGGCGCTTTCTCAAGGATTCTTCCACAAGTTCTGCAATGCGTGTTTCAATGGAGTTTTTAAAACGAGGCACCAAGACTCTTCCGACGTCACGGGGTGCGAGATGGCCGTTTGTCGACCCAGTAATCCAGCGATTCAATTGCACCTGCCCGATTGTGTGATCCAACACAATCAGCAGGTAATGCGGGTCAATTCCAGGAGAAATTTTTAGACAGAGAAGATCCCCTGAAAAAGCCAGTTGCTTATACCGCTTAACAATGCCGATTTTTCCGATCGTTGCGCCGGTAATAGCAAGGAGAAGGTTATTTTGAGTTGCTAACGGGGTGTCTGCTGATAGCAGGCATTTTGATGCGTCTGTCATTTCATGTCCGGAAATATGCTTGATGCTGCAATAATCAATAGAGCCTTTTTTTGTTTCCTCCTGTTGCCGTCCCTTAATCTTTGCCTCAAGCAGATGATTCAGGAAGTCGCAGTGATTATGATCGCGCAGCCAGCTTTCATAAAAAATGGCATTGGGAGAAAAGCATTGGGCATCAATGCGGCCCGCATTAAACGCATCACTGAGTCCTATCGTGCTGAACCGCGCCGTGTAGCCCACCGGTTTTTTGAACTTCAGCTTGTCCAGGCCAAGCTCGGATTCGAGGAGGTGTTGGGCGTCTTGGTAACACTTTTCGGCATCATGAGCCGCTTCTTTCGATTTCTGAAATAACGCATCAACTTCAAGCTGTGAAGTTTCAGGAAAAGGAGGGATCGGGATACGTTTCAATTCGCTTATGGGGAGTGTGATTTGCCCTGACGTTCCTCCAGTAGCACAGCGGTCAAGGCAGAGTTGTCCAGATTTCGACCAAAGATACATCAATAACACGGAAGGAATAATAGAAGAATCCTTGGCCAAACGAATCAAGCCTACGTTTCTGGAAAAAATCTTAGGTGGATTTTCACTTTCGACAATCCAAGCCCTTCCTATTTTTGTTGCATGCTTGAGTGTGATAACGATATCGTTTTTTCGCAGGCAATAGTTAGAAAGGCGGTTAAACTCCTGCTCCGAAACGTAATTCGGTTCACCTTCTTGCATACTTCCAAAATAAATGTTCTTACCATTGACACACGGGAGCCCCGAAATTGAAAAAATCGGATTTGATCCTTGCGTCACCTTTTCGCAAAGTTGACTGAGACGATAGCGGCCGTCAATGCCATCAAGGGTCTTATATGCTGCAACATGCTTTGGTCGGAAAAACTCCGCATCTATTCTTATAAAGCTTGATTTTAGTTCTGTTTGAGAAGTTGTTGTGGTGATAGCCATCACCCCACCTCCCAGAAATCAAATCCCTGCTCCTGGACAAAGCGAATAAAGGCCTCGGCCACACCAAGCTTTTCCTCCGGTATCTTGGACGTATCCGCCAGATCTTGAGGCGTCAGGTCATAATTGACCAGGTCCTGGTCCACAACAAGCTGGCCTTCCTGGGGGTGGCCGTCGGGGTACTCCACCAGGTGGCCGTCTTCATCCACCCGGTACTCGTAATCACCGGAGTTGTTCTTGCCGCCGCGCTCGCTTACGGCCATGAAAATGGGGTAGTCCAGGCGCTTGGCCGCCTCGGCTGCGATCCAGCGTTCTTTTAAGGCGCCGATCAGGTCGGGGTCTTCCAGGATCAGCGTCAGCTTGCCCTTGTTGTTGAGCAATTTGATGGCGGTTTCGGCATCAGGGATGGCCTTTTCCAGACCCTTGATTTCGGCTTTGTAAGTCCGCTGTTTGATTTTCTGTTTTTCTTTTAACCGCTGGAGGGCAGTTTTGTGATCCGCCTGGATGGGTTTCAGATGGGCCTGCAAATCCCGCTTGGCGCCGCCCCATTGTTGGGAGATCGCCTCGATCTCCATTTTTTGCTGTTGCTGCAAGGCCTCGATGTCGCTGGTCAGGTCGTCCAGCTTTTGTTTGACCCGGATCAGTTCCGCTTTGAGGCTATCGCGCTTTTCCTCGGCTTCGCTGATCCGCTCTTCCAGGGTGGGGTTGCCTTCGGCGGCCATCAACCGTTCGGGCTCTTCCAGTTCATAATCCCGCTCTCCAGGCTCGGTCTCAGGCAGTTCCGGTTCCGGCTCGGCAAAGCTTTCCGCCATGAGGTCGGCGATCTCCTCGGGAATGGTTTCATCCGGCACATCGGAAAGGTACTGGTGCTTGGAGATCAGGTCCTTGATCTGTTGTTCGTAATCCGGGCAGGCCGCGGCCACCGCTTGTTTGACTTCTTCAATCTTGGCCAGGGCTTCCTCGGTATACTTCTGGAAGAACAGCACCGAGGTCTTGGTGCCGGTATGGGGTTTGAAGGTGTTGGGGTGCAGGCCCACCACGGCCAGGAGGCGCGCTTTTTTCAGAATCCACTCGCGGATGAAGGCCAGGGACGAATTGTTGAACTTGCCCTGGGGCAGTACGATGGCGGCCCGGCCCCCGGGTTTGAGCATCTTCAAGACCCGCTCGATGAAGAGCACGTCGCGCTCCTCCTTGGGGGCCTTGTCCTTGGCGCGCTTGAGGGCCGGCTTGGCCAGCTCGTAATGGGCCAGCATCTTGCGGTCCTTCATCTCGCCGGCAAATGGCGGGTTGGTGAGGATCACATCGAACTTCAGGTTCTCGAAGTATTCCCAGGCGTGGTCGTCGTCCCGCAGGGTTTCCTGGTCTGGAACTTTTTTCATGGTCAGTTTCTTTTCCCGCAGCCCGTGCATCAGGGCCTGGCCCGAGGCGGTTTCGTACCAGGTCTTGGGGTCCCGGCTGCTCACATCCGGGCCGAAAATATTGATGTGGCCGTCGCCGGCAATGAGCATCAGGGCCCGGGCGGTTTTGGCGGCGCGGGTTTCAAAGTCGATGCCCCACAGGTACTTGGAGGCATACTTGAACTTGCGCAGCTCCCGCTTGTCGTGGTCCCGGGCCGGGTAGCACCACTCCATGGCGTGCAATAAGAATCCGGCCGAGCCGCAGGCCGGGTCCATCACATACTCGTTGCGCCTGGGGTTGAGCATGCGCACGCACATCTCCACCACGTGGCGGGGCGTGAAAAACTGGCCTTTCTTTTTCTTGGCCTCGGTGGGCAGCAGGTACTCGAAAGCATCGTCCATGACCCGCAAGGTTCGATCCCAGCAGACGCACGCCTTCAATCGGTCCCACACAGACCTGCAGGTGGCGCTTGGTCAGCTCGATGTTCTCGCCGTCACGGAAGATGCCGGGCCACTGGTCGGCGGCTTTCTGGAACAGCGCGTTGATGCGGTCGTAGGTGATGTCCGGGTCCAGGGCCTTGCGGAACTCCACTACCTTGTCCTTACGGTTTTCCTGGGCCTCGCGTTCATCCCATATTTTGGTGAAGATGAGCTTGAAGATTTCGTTGAACTCATCCTTGCCGCTGTCGGCCAGGACCAGCTCTTCCAGATCCTGGACGATCTTCTTGAAGTTGAATTCCGTTCTGAGCTGCAGCAGGGTCTTTTTGGCCTCCAGCACGTCCTTGGGTTCCTGGCCGCGCCGGGGAATATCCACCAGGGTGTCGTCGAACTCCCTGGGATAGGGACGGTAAAGAATCACGCTGTCGCTGCCGTTGGACCAGACCGCCACCGGCGCGCCCTTGGCGTTCATGTAGCTTTTGAGCTGCTCGATGCCGTCCTTGCGCCTGGGCTTCTTGCATTCGACAATGATCTTGGGGGTTTCCTTGGTGTCATCGGTATACACGATAATGTCGGCGGCCTTGGTGCCCACCTCGGTGCCGAATTGAACGCTTTTTTCCAGGTCGATTTCATCCGGCTGGTAGCCGTACTGGTGGATCAGCTTGTACACCCAAAGCTGGCGGACAATCTCCTCGGGCGCCGACTTGCCGCCGTCCACATAGACCTGGACCTCCTCCTTACCCGAGGAAAAGGGAACCTGGCTTTTCAAAAAGTACTTGGTCTTGCCGGCATCCCGACCGGTATCCGCGGTTTTGGCCTGAATATCGAGAATCTCATGGATTGGCTTGCCCAGGGTTTCAAACTCGGTGAGTTCGTATTTGATGCCCGGTTCCTTGAAGATGCGGTCGCTGATTTCCCTGGTCGTGCTCTTGCTCATCGTGTTTGCTCCCAAAGCGTATGTTTCACTGCCGTAGTCTATCCTTGTTACACCGGTTCATCGCCGAAGAGTTCAGCGAGTAGATCGCTGCCCCGCGCTCCCATGCTGCGCAGCAGCGCCTCTATTTTTTCCATGGCCAGCGGCGACGGCTTGGCGCGGCCATTCTCCCAGCGGTTGATGGTGGGAAACGTCACGCCGAGCCTGGCGGCGAACTTTTCCTGGGTCAGACCCGTGCGCTCCCGCAGCTCACGGACCAGTCGAGGAATATCGGTCTGGGCGTTCAATGGCGCTCTCCTTGAAAAAGTCTGGAAATCTAATACCCACAGAATTCATATCACGCGCTTTATTAGATGATCTATCATACGATGAACAAAATCTCTGTCAAGCAACAATTCCACCATGGGAATTTTTCTCAACCAACTTTCGAATGGATCGGCTGCCATCCAGCTTATCGACAAATCTTGGGCTACTGTCAGCGGAATTGGTCGACCCGTAATGCAACCGGCCTGTTAAACAAGGGAATTTGAAAAACGGAGAATCGGAGAATTCCGCGTTCGTTTCGGGGGCCAAAGGCCAATTTCCGGTCAAATATTCGGTGCTGTACGTGAAACAGGCGGTTTGGCGGAGAAGGAAGAATAAAGCCGGGAATGTCGGGGATAGCGTACCTTTATGAAATCACTGCGCTAACAACAACGAAGCCCCTCATCAGCGATGCGAGGCTCTATTCGTTAAGCAACCGGTTCGAAGAGGGTTGCATTCGTTTTTGGCTCCCCATGTGCAACCCTCGAACCTGCAATCCCGCCTGTGGCGGGATTAACAGCCGCCCTTTAGGTCTGTGAGGAACCGTCCGATGCCCCTGTGTTTGATCCTGCGCTCCAGGCGGACGGATTCGGAAAGGGTTTTCACCTGT
>Ga0209270_1004479_pt1 | contig 10555 bp, 10 predicted proteins | sample MTBAKSrepl1MetaG_FD_187456 | JGI IMG/M metagenome (GOLD analysis project Ga0209270, IMG submission 187456) | Enrichment culture microbial communities from Arthur Kill intertidal strait, New Jersey, USA, that are MTBE-degrading - MTBE-AKS1... | ecosystem: Environmental > Aquatic > Marine >...
CCAATTGCACCGCCTGGGCCCGGAACTCCGGGTGATACGGCGGCCTTGTCGCTGGCATCCTCGAAAACCTCCCCCCGTGGTTACACCTTACCAAGTCTCAGGTGTCCACGAAATCGGGGTAGGCTCAAATGCGGGACGAAGCTGGTCTGACTATCGAGGGTAACCTGCTGGCCTGGTGGCTGGTACGGAATCTGGAACTCCGGAACTCCGTATGGACAGACAGGCTCGGGTGCTCTCTGCGTTGAGCCTGCTCTAAGACTCGACGATATTGGTAGATGCTCCAATAGGTCCGCGACGGACTCTGACGCGGCTTCGAGTACTAGCCCATATATCTGTATCCCCTCTGCCTGGAACATCATCTTGCGCATCTCGAGATCCGCCGCGAGGCTGGGTATATGGCTGGTCTGCCTAATCACATCTGCCAACATGGCGTGGTAAAACTCATTGTATGACTCGATGAAAGCGGACGCGGTCATGCCCGAGGCAGAACTAAAACTTCCGACAAAGGTGAAGTACTCGCCAGCAAAGCAATGGTATGCTTAGGTAACCCGCGCTTGCTCCCAGCTGTGCTCTTTTGTGACCGCCTCAACCACCCGAGGTAGTGGAAGAGCATGTGCAAACGATACAACCGTGATGCCGGCAGGAGTCTGCTCGCGAAGGGCGACAGCACTCGGGCCGGAGAAGCCCGCCAGGGCCAGTATGACTAACACGACTAACAGCAGAGGGGCCGTCTTTCCAAGGACGAGCCGCATGCAACACACCTCCTCAAGAGGATCGGGGTCCCCATGCGATTGTACCAACATAAACCATCATAGCCAAGTACTGGTTTGTCCTCAGGCCATGCCCGGATATGTCACACTCGTGCAGGTGCTACTCCCTACGCCTGACTCAGGCGCCAGGCGATCCTCCCTTGGCCAGGATGTAGCATGGGGAGGCGATCGCTTGCCCGCCGACTTTCGGCGCAAACTAAAAAACCGCCCCCGAACCTACAGTTCGGGGGCGGTCGACGCTATCGGTCAGGCAATCGTTATTCTACTGCGTTATCGTGACACCCTTGACGCGCAGACGCTTCATGAACGTCCACTTGTCGAGTGTAATCTCCATACCTTGGGGCTGGACCTCGAGCGACGGATGGACATAGATGTCGAGGCCTTCGCTGGTCGAATGCTGGAATGAGCTCAGATGGCGCTCCTCAGGCTTACCCGCAAACACGGCGGGTGTAATTGTGCAGCCAGCTCACCCACGCTGCTCCAGCAGGGTGACGGTAACGGCGCCGCTGTGCTTCAGCATTTCCAGGGCATCAGGAGAGAAACTAACAGTCATGGTCGAAATCACCTCCTTGGAGTATAGTGTACCTGTTGTTGATTTCGCTGTCACTAACAATCAGCGAAAATACCAAATCCACCTTGGGGGCGAGAGCTTGAACGATAGTCCACGGATCATAGTTGTCGGCGGTGTCGCCGCCGGCGCGAGCGCGGCCGCAAAGGCGCGACGGACCAACGAAAATGCGCACATCACGGTATACGAAAAAGGCCCCTTCGTCTCCTTTGCCAACTGCGGCCTGCCGTATTACGTGGCCAAGGAAATCGTTGATCAGGACTCCTTGTTGGTAACCAAGCCTGAGGTGCTGTCCGGCCGCTTTGACCTGACGGTCAAGACCAATCACGAAGTGGTTTCGATTGATGCGGCGGCTCGCACAGTCGTGGTACGGGACCCAAGCGGCAACGAATTGATCGACCACTACGACAAACTGATCTTGGCCACAGGATCGTCGCCGATCCGGCCGCGGCTGCCCGGCATCGACGGTCCGGACATCCATACGCTGACGACGGTCCCGGATGCCGTGCAGATCCGCAAGTTGCTGGATGGACGACGCAACCGGCCGCACCGCGCGGTGATCATCGGTCTCGGCGCAATTGGCCTGGAGGTCGCTGAGGCCCTGCTCAAGCGCCGTCTTGACGTGACGCTCGTCGACCTGGCCCCCCAGGTGCTCCCCCTGCTTGACCCGGAGATGGCCGCGCCGATCGCCGTGCACCTGCAGCAAAAGGGTGCCAAACTGGTCCTGGGCGATGGCATCGCCGCATTTCACTCGCCGACGCCCAACATCGCGCTGCTGTCGTCGGGCCGGCAGATCCCGTTTGATATCGCAATCCTGAGCATCGGCGTACGCCCCAATCTCGAGTTGGCGCGGTCAGCCGGATTGGCGATCGGCCAGGCCGGCGGCGTGGTCGTCGACAGCAAGATGCTGACCAGCGATCCCCACATCTATGCGGCGGGAGACATTGTCGAGAGCACCCACATGGTGACCGGTCGCAAGTTGCGGATGCCGATGGCCGGCCCGGCCAACCGCCAGGGGCGTGTAGCTGGCACCAACGCCGCCGGCGGCGCGGCGCACTTCGGCAGTGTGCTGGGTACCTTCATCGTCCGGGTCGGCGACGTGACTGCAGGCAAGACGGGCATCGGCGAGCGCGAGGCCAAGCAAGAGGGCATCGATCATATCGCCAGTCTCAGCCACTCGGCCAACCATGCAACGTACTATCCGGGCAGCCACATGCTGGCGATCAAGGTCGTTGCCGACCGGTCGACCGGCCGGTTGCTTGGTGCCCAGGTGACTGGACGCCAGGGCGTTGACAAGCGCCTGGACGTGTTTGCGACTGCGGTTGCCGCCGGCATGACCCTGGACGACCTCGCTGAGCTTGACTTTGCCTATGCGCCGCCTTACGGCTCAGCACGCGATCCGGTGCAGATGGCGGCGATGGCCGCTGGCAACGTGCGCGCCGGCAAGGTAAAAGCGATGACTCCGGCCGCCCTGCGCGAGTTGATGAGCCAGCCAGACCACGCTCCGGTACAAGTCCTGGACGTCCGCACCGCCGAAGAACACGCCAAAGGTGCCGTCGCGGGCGCCATCAACCTGCCGCTTGAGCAATTGCGTTCGCGCCTGCAGGAGCTGACGGGATTTGATCCGAACGGCCTTCTCGTCGTGCACTGCCGCAGCGGCCAGAGGTCGTACGTGGCAGCGCGCATTCTGGCGCAGCGCGGTTTCCGCAACGTGGTCAACCTGTCCGGCGGCTATCTGAGTTACCTTGCCGACCTGGACGCGCAGCGGGTTGCGGCGCCGCCGGCGACCGTCAACGGAGGGTGATCGGGCAATGCTAATCCGCGAGAACAAGACCAAAAGGCTGATTGCGGCAGGCGGGACGGCGGTCGGCGGGTTTTTGATGATCAAGAGCCCGGAGATCGTGGAGATCATGGGTTATGCTGGCCTGGACTTCGTGATCATCGACTCGGAACACGGTCCGGCCGACAACGAGACAATCGGCAACATGATCCGCGCCGCTGAGGCATCCGGGATTACGCCGATCGTGCGCGTGCGCTGGGTCAACGATCCAAGCTTGATCCTGCGGGCCCTTGATCTCGGCGCCCAGGGCGTACAAGTCCCCATGGTTGAGGATGCGGAAACCGCCGCTCGCGTCGTGCAGGCCGCCCGCTACTACCCGCTCGGCCGGCGCGGCCTCGCTGGAGTGCGCGCCGCCAAATATGGCGCTATGGACCTTGGCGCCTACACTCAGGAAGCCAACGCTGAAAACCTGGTGATTGCCCAGATTGAGACGGCCAAAGCGGTCGGCAACGCCGCGGCAATTGCAGCCGTGCCGGGCATCGATGTCGTCTTTGTCGGACCGGTTGACCTTTCGCAGTCGCTGGGCATTCCCGGCCAGCGGAGCAACCCTATCCTGATCGAGGCCATGGATAAGGTCTTTGCGGCCTGCAAGGCGGCCGGCAAGCCGTGCGGCACGCTGACCGCCGACGTCGCCGAGGGGCGCCGTCAACACGTGACAGGACTGCAGTACCTCTGCATCAACCCGACGCCGATCTACGCCCATTGCCGGACTACGGCGGAGGGCATTCGCCAGGGCAGCTAGTTCGCGGGAGGATCGCTCTTTCTTTCGCACACGCAAGAAGCGGCCGGTTCAGATACCGGCCGCTTCTTGTGTACTGCTTAGGTCAGGCGAGTGACTCTACTGCAGGACGCCTAACCAGTCCTTGAACAGGAAGCTCAAACGAGCGATGACCAACGAGAGACGCGCCATGATCGTTGAACCTAGCGACGCGCCAAAGGCGATCATCATCATGTACTGACCGATCACGCCGATTCCCTTGATGCCGCGGCCAAAGCCTGACTTGTCATTGAACGCGAACAAGAAGTACGTGAGAGTCGTGAACAGAATGAAGATGTACAGGATGTTGTTCGCCGAATCGAGTTTGATGGTCAAGGTTGACTGGATCTGCCGCCAGAACTGGGAGTCGATAGCGCTCCGCAACGAAAGACCTGCGGCGACACCCATCATGAACCCCAGCGGAATGCGCGAGATCCAGGCAATCGGTTTGAACCATCTGGTCAGCAGCATGACGCCGCCGATCAGTGCACCCAGCAGCCAGAGCTCGCCCTTGGTGGTGAGTGGCGTCCAGGCCTGCTTAACCATTGCTTCCCAGCCCATGACCGCAGCATGAGCAGCGCCGAGGCCGACAAACAGGTGCTCGGAGAACTTATAGGCAGGGTTGTCACCGTATAGGAAGCTGTAGATGGCCAGCGTGAAGAATGCCGCCAACCACACGCCAGGATTAGTAGACATTACATACCACCTCCCGGCGATTTCTTGCCTTTAGTAGCAAAGTACGCAATGTTGCCCATCAGAATCGTGAAGACCACCCAGAGGTGACCCATCGACTGTGCATCCATGCCCGAGGCGCCCTGCCCTGGCACCCGTGCCAGAACTTCGTATTCAGCCGCCCCGTTGAGGCCGGAGATGATGCCCTTGAACTGGCCTGAGGTGTAGTACGGCTGCCGCACAGCCAAGATGACGGCCGTGATCAGGCAGATCGTCGGAGTGCCGTGCTTGGCCTCGATGTGCGCGATTGCCCACAACTGGGACTCGCCGCCGCCGCAGTCGGCCAGGAGGTCGATGTCTGAGACGTCAGTGATCGAATCCCACAGGGCCGAATCGCCAGGGCTGATCATGTTGAAGGTACCCTTGAGATCGCTGGCCATTGAGCCGAACACAGTCTCATTACCGGCCAGGTACGGTAGAACGAGATAGTCAACGCCCTCGACGTAACCAGACTTGTCGAGCAATTCGGCGTAGCCATCAATGAAGCGCGGCGCCTCAGCTGCGGATGGCCACATGATGATCTTGAAGTCCTTCTTGATCCAATGCTTGATCAGGGCGATCGACTGCGGCTCCAGCTCTGCCGCGGTGCCAGGAGCATTTGCCGTGGTCAGCATCACGAGTGAACCTGGCGGCAAAGCCTCGACGGTGTCGTAAGCCGATTGGGTGACGTCAGAAATCCGCAGGGGCAGGCCAATGGGATTGAACATCGGCACCAGAAGAACGGCGAACAGAATCGTATAGATTATGCGCCGGTCCATGTTTTGGATCTTACCGAAGAAACCTTGGTCCATGGCTATTCACCCCCCAGGTGGCCGCGCTCAAGGCCCATAACGACCCGGAGGCTGACACCCATGATGCCCAGGGCAGCGCCGATGTTCATGCCGCGCATAGCCGAGGAGTTAGGAATATTCATGATCCAGGTCTTGATCTCCGTGAACCCCGGCCAGATTGCGTAGCCAATGCCTACGCTGCCGAGCATAACGATGACGCCGGAGATGAGTAGCAGCGCGGCGTGACCGTTGCGCGCACGGAACGCCCGGTAACATGCCGACGACAGGTAGAACGCGTTAATCGAGAAGACCGTCGCGCTCAGCGGGGTGTATGCGTTGTCAAACACCCAGGAATACGCCGTATTAGTCCGGCCGGCGATAACACCCAAGAGCAGGTAGCTGGTGAGTCCAATAACCGTAACCCAGCTGTAACCCCAGTTGCTGCTCTTCAGACGAATACGGTTGCCGTGGACGCGCAGGACGTTGCCGGCACCCAGGGTCAGCGCAAACGAGGCGAGGATAACGTTCCACTGCATGAACCAGTTGGCGGTCGTCCCTATGCCCGTGGGTTGTTTGAAGAATAGCGCCAGGATGACGATCGTACCGGCGATAACTCCAAGCCAGATCGGAAGGCTAGCACGTAGAATTTTCACTCGTCTACTCCTCCCTTACTTCTTCATCAGGTCGTTGATGGCACTGTTGCCGGCGGTGGACATGATCGTCCCGAGGACGACCAAGACCAGAGTGAGCCACTTGCCAAAGTCCTGGGCATAGATAGCTCCAACCTGAATCGGCTTGCGCGCGATATAGGCTCCGGCGACGAAGAGCTCGTCACCAACGAGGGTGTAGTCGCATGCTGCGATGAAGAAGGGGACCTGGATAACGCGACCAGTGCCGCCAACTTGGATGGCGCCGATCTGTGCACCAGCCTCCGCAAGCATCATTGACTCCGCGTAAAATGGCCCCATCATCAAGTTTGCGCCTGGACGTTCGCGCTGGAAGATACCGAGAATCGCGGACATGTACGCGGTCTGAATGTTCGAGACGAACCGGACGTTGTCTGCCTTGTACTCATCAGGTTTGCCAGCGTTAACGTAGGCTCCCCTGACGATTTCCTCGGTCATCATCTGGACCTCACCAAGGGCGTTGGTGACGATGAGGTCGGTGTTTAGCCGTGCGCACTGGCCTGCGACGTAGCTCAGTACGTCGAAAGATGCCAGAACGTTGGCATCGAGCACGCCGATACCAAATGTATAGTGCACGGGACGGCCCATCTCAGTGCAGCGGCCGATGGCCTCATCGAGGGCATCAAAGCCCGCGATGCGGCGGATAACCAGCTTGTGACCTTGGGCGGTGCGGTTAACGAAGTAGAAGAACAACACAATGAAAGTTACGAGGAAGACCAGCTTGCCGGTAGTTCCCGCGACAAGTTCCACCATCATACCTCCTTCTTTACGTCATCTTGCGTGGCTTGAGCTGTCTTGTGAGCGAGGTATCTGCTGCGGGAAGTCACCTCCTGCGCCGAAATATGAGCGAACAGCAAACGCTGTGGCCAGCTCCTACCGCATGCTCGGCGACAAAGCAGGGTGTGAGGCTATGCGGTGCCAGACGGGATGCACATTCAACGTTCAGCGGTGCGACTCCTCGTTTTGAGGCGCATAGTAAACCAAATGGCTGACCCACATCCCGTCATTTCGCCGCTCGGTCCTTTCGCCGGCGAGGTCACTGCCGGCGTTGATGCCATATAATCAGCCTATGACTGAATACGATCTCTCACTCGACGACCTTCCCGCTGCGACCGTCACCCTAAAGGATAGGGTGGCAACGCGCCTGCTGTCCGGACACCCGTGGGTCTACCGCTCAGAAATCGGCGCGGTGACTGGCGGCACCGGATCCGGGACCGTACCAGCCGGCGTTGCCACGGCGATGGTTGTGGACGCCCGCAGGCGGTTTGTTGGGCACGGCGTGCTCAACCTGCGGTCGATGATCGCAGTGCGCCTGTTTAGCCGGCGACGGGAGGTACCGGCAAGCCGCGAGTTGGTCCGGCAACGTGCGCTACAGGCGCTCGAGCTGCGCCGCCCGCTACTTGCCGGCATTGATCCTGATCGATCCGCCTGCCGGCTCGTGTTTGCCGAGGCCGACGGGCTGCCTGGCCTCATCGTCGACAAGTTCGGCTCATCACTGGTCTTTCAGAGCCTCGCGTATGCGGCCGAGGTCTGTCGTGACGACGTACTCGCGGTGCTGACCAGTTCGCTCGGCACCAAACAGGTGATCGAGCGCAACGACGCGTCTGTACGAGACCTCGAGGGACTACCCCAACGGCGGGGGACCTGGCCGCCCAGCGACGATGCGCCCACAGGCGAATATCTGGTGGAGATCGACGAGCACGGCTGCCGCTATTTGGTCGACCCGCTCGAAGGCCAAAAGACCGGCTTTTATCTCGATCAACGGGACAATCGGGCGATCGTCCGCAAGCTTGCGGCACGGATTGCCGCCCGCAGCACACGCAACTTCGATGCCGACGGCAGGGTTGACGTTCTCGACTGCTTCTCGTACACGGGCGGTTTCGCGGTGGCGGCGGCAGTTGGTGCCGGCGGCGCGCTCGGGAGGATGGTCTGTGTCGACAGCTCAGCGCCGGCGCTTGAACTGGCTGGCCGCAATCTGAGCCTTAACGGGCTGGCCATGCCTGGCGCGGCCGAGTTGGTCGGCGCCAACGCGTTTGACTACCTGCGCAGCCTCGATCAGCTCAGCGGACAGGCTCGCCGGACCTTTGATCTGATCATCCTGGACCCGCCTCCGTTTGCGCGTGAGCGCCGGATGCTGGATGGCGCCATCCGTGGTTACAAGGAGATCAACCTGCGGGCGATCAAGCTGCTCAAGGCAGGCGGCTATCTGGTGACATCAACCTGCTCACATTACATCAGCCGGGAGATCCTGCAGCAGATCTGTGTTGACGCCGCAACCGACGCCCGGCGGACGATGCGGATCGAAACCGCCACCGTCCAGCCTGCCGATCATCCCGTATTGCTGGGGCATCCCGAGGGGGATTACCTGCGCTGCCTGGTCCTGCAAGATGTCGAATCTCCCGCCTGACCGCACTTTCGGCTCAGGCGGGATGCGGATAAGGAACGGTGATGCTTAATGGTCCGTGGCCGATCCGGCCGTTGGCGATTTGCGTCCGGCCAGACTAACGTCCATCCCGTCGAGGAGCTGGCCAATATGGAGGTCCCGGTTGATGTTATGATCCGCCTTGCCGAGCCCGGCGATATCGCCGGGCTTGAGGCGTGGGACGGCTTTGACACGCCGGCCCACCGTCGCGCCCTGCGGTATTACCTGACAATGCAAAACACAGACCTTGGCGCGTTTCTCGTGGCGGTTGTCGGCGACTATCCGGTCGCCCAGCTGTTTCTCTGGTATCACCGTGACGACCCCACGCTCGCCGACGGGCACGAAGCCGTGTCGATTACCGCACTGAGGGTGCGCTCTGCATTCCGCAAGCGCGGCATCGCGTCCCGGATGGCCGCAGTCGCCGAGCAAATCGCCCGCGAGCGAGGCTTTTCCACCGTCACGATCGGCACGGACGTCGACAACGACCCTGCCCACCGACTCTACCTCAGCTGGGGCTACACGGAGTTCAAGCGCTCAACGTACGAGTGGGATGGCAAGACCTTTCCCCAGATCTGCCTGCGCAAATCACTGGCACTGACCGGCAATTCGGATGCGGCGGTGCCATCACCGCCCGGCGAGACGAAATGACCAACTCACGCGCACGGAGCGACGTGGCCAACTTGCCTCAGTCTGTGATCAAGCGCACGATCATGACTGTTACTGCAGGTAAATGGCAGTTTGCGCCGGACCCGGTGGTGCGTGAGCTGCACCTTGAGCTCTGGACCGCCGGGCGTCGCCTGGCGCGGTTGGCCTGCTCGCCGCAAGACCTGACAGAGCTGGTCACTGGCTTTCTTTTTGCCCACGGCGTTATTGAGCAGGCGGGCCAGATCGGCACGATTGCGTTTGGCGATGACGAGCGCGACGAAGCCAGTATACGCTTGCCTGGTACCGCCGACCCGAGCCTGCGCGCGACGATTACCTTTGCCGAAACCGCCCTGGCAGACCGTGCTTTTGCCCAGCTTGCCGAGGTACGCTTTGTTGCCTCTGGTTGCGGTCAGGCCCCGCCAGCCGGCGAGCTACAGGACTCGCCGGTCGGAGGCGACAGCGGCCAAACGATGCCCTGGGCAAGCATCCCTGCCCTCGGCCGCCTGATCCAGGCAGCCAGCCCGGTCTTTGGCGCCACCGGCGGCGTGCACGCGGCCGCCCTTGTCCTCTGGGAAGACGTCGCCAACCCTCCGGCAGACGGCACCCTCACGCCACTGGTCGTGCGTGAGGACATCGGCCGCCACAACACCGTAGACAAGGTCATCGGCTGGTGCCTTCGCAACGGGATCTCGCCGGCCGCAACTGTTTTGGTGACGACGGGCCGGCTATCTGCCGATCTGATCCATAAAGCTGCAGCAGCCGGCATCGGGGTCGTGGTTTCGCGGTCGGCGCCGACCGATGTGGCGGTGGAGATCGCCGAGGCGGCAGGCATCACTCTGATTGGCTTTGCCCGCCATGACCGCTTCAACGTCTATTCCAACTGGTGGCGCTTGCGTCTTACCTAACTCTGCAGGCCTAATCGCCGGAGCACAATGCCGGCAACCCAGAAACAAGAGATGGCTGGGAGCCAATTGCGGCGCCCAGCCATCTCTTGTTCAACTCAATCTTACTGCGAGCAGGCCTGTAAGCCGAGTTCTGTCATCGGCAGACCTTGCGGTCCGCCGGGGACGGTCATCTATCTACGGTCCGCTGTTGCCAGGGACCTTTAGCGACCAACCCGAGGGGTCGGCGGGCAGCGTCGTCCCCCTCCTATTTGGTCTTGCTCCGGGTGGGGTTTGCCTAGCCGGCCGATCACCCGGCCGCTGGTGAGCTCTTACCTCACCTTTTCACCCTTACCCGGCCCTGCGGCCGGGCGGTATGTCTCTGTGGCACTATCCTGCAGGTTGCCCCGACTGGGTGTTACCCAGCACCCTGCCCTATGGAGCTCGGACTTTCCTCAGAAACCACGCCTTGGCGTGGCACCGC
>Ga0209270_1004481_pt1 | contig 10549 bp, 6 predicted proteins | sample MTBAKSrepl1MetaG_FD_187456 | JGI IMG/M metagenome (GOLD analysis project Ga0209270, IMG submission 187456) | Enrichment culture microbial communities from Arthur Kill intertidal strait, New Jersey, USA, that are MTBE-degrading - MTBE-AKS1... | ecosystem: Environmental > Aquatic > Marine >...
GCCAGGAGGTCCGACTGATAGAAAGCGCGCGTAAATTCGTCAAACAACGCCCGGGTGCGTGAAAAGCGATGGGGTTGAAAGGCAACGACAATCCGGCGGTCGGACCAGCTTTCCTTGATGGCCTGCAGGGTGGTCTTGATCTCCGTGGGATGGTGGCCGTAATCATCTATGACCGTAAGGCCGGCTGTTTCCCCTTTTATTTCCAAACGCCGCTGGACGCCCTCAAGGGTTTCCAGCGCGCTTTTGATGACGGCAAAGGGAATCCCGAGTTCGACCGCGACGGCGATGCTGGCCATGGCATTGAGAACATTGTGAATGCCCGGCAGGTTGAGCTCGATGTCGCCCAGCTTGCGGCCGAGATGATAGGCTCCGAACCTGCTTTTCAAGCCTGCAAAGATGATTTCCCGGGCCTGGAAATCTGCCTGGGTGCTGATGCCGTAGGTGGTATAGCGCTTCTGAACCCTGGGAAGGATATGCTGGATAGGCTCGTTGTCCAGACACAACACCGCCAGGCCGTAAAACGGTATCCGGTCGATGAAATGAAGAAAGACTTCCTTGATGGCATCAAGGTCGGCATAGAAATCCAGATGTTCCCGGTCGATATTGGTGACCACCGCAATGGTGGGGGAAAATTTCAGAAAGGATCCGTCGCTTTCATCGGCTTCCGCCACGATAAATTCGCCTTTGCCCAGGACGGCATTTGAACCGATTCCTTTTAATTTGCCGCCGATGACCACGGTGGGATCGAGCCCGCCCTTTGCCAGCACCGCTGCAATGATGGAGGTGGTGGTGGTCTTGCCGTGGGCTCCGGCGACGGCCACGCTGTATTTTAAGCGCATGAGTTCGGCCAGCATTTCGGCCCTGGGGATGACCGGGATGGATTCCCGGCGGGCGGCCAGAACTTCGGGATTTTCCGTTTTAACGGCGGAAGATGTTACCACCACATCGGCGCCGGCGACATGGGCGGCGTCATGGCCTTGATGCACAACGCCTCCCAGCTGCTTCAGATTATCGGTAATGTCCGACAGTTTAATGTCGGACCCGGACACCTTATAACCGAGATTGAGCAGCAGTTCGGCAATGCCGCTCATGCCGATGCCGCCGATGCCGACAAAATGGATATGGTACTTTTTAAGATACATTCCTGCTTTTTATTCCTTTTTTCACTTGACCCCTCGACCCCTTGGCCCCTCGAATCCTGACGCTGCCTGTCTTTGGAAAACAACCCTATCTATCAGGGCTTAATTTTGTCCCGACACCAACCGGTAACACCCCTCCACAATCATTCCGGCCGCGTCCGGCCGTCCCTGGGCGCCGGCCCTTTGCGCCATGCGTGCCAGGACTTCCGGGTCGGCGGCATAATATTCAATCCGTTGCGCCAGGCGGCGGCCGTCCAGGTCCTGCTGCAGCATGAGTTCGGCCGCGCCCGTTTCCGATAAGGCGCGCGCGTTCAATTCCTGATGATTGTCGGCGGCATGCGGAAACGGGATGAATATCACCCCTTTGGCGGCAACGCTGATCTCCGCCACGGTGGTTGCGCCGGCGCGGCAGATAATCAGGTCGGCCCGCCCATACTGCTGCGCCATATCGTCAAAGAAGGGCGCCACCACCGCAGCCACGCCGGCTGACTGATAGGCCTGCTGCAACGCCGCCTCATCCGCAATGCCGGTCTGGTGAATGAAATGGTAGCTGTCCTTATCTTTAAGGAACGCGAGGGCCTCCCGGACGGCCAAATTGATCGGGTGGGCGCCCTGGCTGCCTCCCAGGATCAGCACCCGGAACCGTTCCTTTCCTCCCGGGAGTGTTCCGATTGCTTTCGGAGCCGCTGCCAGCGCCTGGATCTCCCTGCGGACCGGATTTCCGCTGACGCGCACCTTGGCGCTGTCGAAACGCGCGACTGTATTCTCAAAAGAAACGAAAATACGGTCTGCAAAGCGGGACAGCAGCCGGTTGGTTATGCCCGGCAAAACGTTTTGTTCGTGCAAAGCGATTTTAATACCCATGAGCCATGCTCCCACGACAACGGGACCGGCCGAGTAGCTCCCGACTCCCAGCACCACATCCGGGCGATATGTCCGGATGATCCGGATGGATGCCGCAATCCCCGCAGGGACCTTCAGCATCGCTGCGGCCTGATGGAAGACGCCCCGACCCTTGAACCCTTCCGCCGGGATGGTTTCGAGGCTGAAACCGGCCCTGGCCAAAACCGACCGTTCGATTGCATTGCCGGTGCTGACAAACAGCACCCGGTTGCCGGGGTCGCGGACCATGAATTCCTGGGCGACGGCGACGCCCGGAAACAGGTGCCCGCCGGTGCCCCCTCCCGCGATTAGGACCCGCAGCGCGCCGCCGGCCTCACCGGCATGGTTTCTGGCGGCAGAGGGTTTCATCGGGGCCTGGCGTTTTCAATATTCATCAGTATTCCAATGGATGCCATATTGATCAGCAACGATGTCCCTCCATAACTTAAAAACGGCAGCGTCAATCCCTTGGTCGGCAGCAGCCCCAGGCAAACCCCCATATTGATCAGAACCTGGATCGCCAGCGCTGCGGTCAGTCCCAGGGCGACATACGATCCGAACAGATCGCCGGTGTTGCGGGCGATGCTGATGCCGCGCCAGACAATCAGGCAATACAATCCCAGGATCAGGAATATGCCCACGAGTCCCAGTTCCTCACCGATAACTGAAAAAATAAAATCGGTATGGGGCTCCGGCAGATAGAACAGCTTCTGGTATCCCTTGCCGATGCCGGCGCCCCAGATTCCGCCGGTGCCGAAGGCCATCAGGGAGTGAATGATCTGGTAACCCTCTTCGGTGGGATACTGCCAGGGATCCAGAAAGCTCATTATCCGTTTGATGCGGTATTCGGCATGAATCATGAAGTAGTATAACACCGGCAGGACCAGCAGCAGGGACGCGCAAAGATGCAGCAGGCGCGCGCCGCCGACAAACAGCATGATCCAGGTCAGCGCCCCCAGAATCACGACCGATCCGAAATCCGGCTGGAGAAATATCAGCACGGTAAATGCCGAAAGGACCAGTACATGGGGCAAAAAGCCGATATAAAAATCTTTAAGGCAACCCTTTTTTTTGCTCATGGAATAGGCCATAAAGAGGACGATGGCGATTCGTGCAAATTCCGACGGCTGAAAGGATACCGGTCCGAACCGCAGCCAGCGGGCGGCTCCTCCGGCCGAGGAACCCCAGTCCGAGAGGGGGATGGCAGCCAGAAATGCCAGCGCCAGCAGCAGGATCGGATAGGCCAGCGACCGGTACCAGCGGTAAGGAATGTGTTTGTACAGCACCAGAACGATAATTCCCCCCATGGCGAAAACGGCCTGTTTTCTTAAAAAGAAATATTCCGTGCCGAATTTTTTGAGCGCCAGGGCCGAACTGGCGCTGTAAACCATGACAATGCCGATCCCCACCAGCAACAGTACCGGAAACAGGAGCAGGATGTCGTATCTTAAAGGCGCGTTCTTGTGTGATTCCATGGCCATGGTGGTTTCCCGTTACAGTTTTTTAACGTGTTCCGTAAAATCCCGGCCCCGCTCGGCGTAGTTATTATACATATCAAAGCTGGCGCAACCGGGCGACAGCAGCACCACATCCCCGGGAGCGGCCGCCCGGGCCGCCTCAAAAACGGCCGCCTGCATGTTCTTTGCTGCGGCGGCGGACGTGCGACGGTCCAGCGCCGCAAGGATTTTATCCCCGGCTTCTCCCATAACGATCAGGTGTTTGACTTTGCTTCTGACCGGATCTTTCAGCAAATCAAAACTGCTGCCTTTATCCCGCCCGCCCATGATCAGAACCACCGGTTCGTTGAATGCCTCCAGCGCCCGGACGACCGAGTCCGGAGTGGTGGACTTGGAGTCGTTGAAGTAACGGACCTTGCCGCAGGTGGCAATATGCTCCAGCCGGTGGGGCAGACCCCGGAAATCTTTTAAAGCCGAAAGGATGCCTGCGAGGTTGCCGCCGGCCGCCAGGGCCGCCAGAGCCGCCGCGGCCGCATTTTCGAGGTTATGCCGGCCGAGGAGCCGGATTGCATCCAGCGGGAGCGATTGACGTCCGCCCGCTTTTGTCAGCAATAGAATTTCGCGGTCCGCAATGAAGGCGCCTTCGGTCGCCGCGTCTTTCTGATAACCGAAATAAAACCGCCGGCTCCGAATCGCCCGGCTGAAAGAGCGGATGTGCGCGTCCGCTCCGTTTATTACCGCCACGTCGCTCTCCTGCTGGTTCTTAAAAATCAGGCTTTTAGACCGGATGTAGGCGTCAAAGTCCGCATAGCGGTCAAGATGGTCTTCGCTGATGTTCAGCAGGACCGCCACCTTCGGTCTGAAACGGTCGATGGTGTCGAGCTGAAAACTGCTGATTTCGGCGACAATCACGTCGGCCTTTTTCTCTTCCTGCAGATAACCGATCAGGGGCGTGCCGATATTGCCGCCGACAAATACCCGCAGTCCGGATTTTTTAAGCATTTCCCCCAAAAGTGCGGTGGTGGTAGTTTTGCCGTTGGTGCCGGTTACGGCGACAATCGGTTCCCGGATAAAACGGCCGGCCAGTTCAATTTCTCCCATGACCGGAATCCCCTTAGCCTGGGCGGATGCGATCACGTCAAGGGTATGCGGAACTCCCGGGCTTAGCACAATCAGATCCGCTCCGTTAAAGGTTTCCGGACGGTGGCCGCCCAGTTCCAGGCGGACATCCATTGCGCGGGCGGCCGCAAGCCGGGATCCCAGGGCGGCTCTATCGGAAATATCCGTGACGGTCACGCCGGCGCCTTTTTTTTTCAGAAATCGTGCCAGCGCAAGACCGGTCACGCCGAGACCGACCACCAGGGTTCGTCTGTTCGCAAGTTTCATTCTGTCCTGTCGGGATGCAGGTTACGGGCTGCTTTGTTTTTGCCGTCTTGCTCTAAGTTTATGGTTTTTGGTTTGTGTTTCCGCAAAGAATAACTCCGTTAAATGTCTTCAACCCGTAACCTGCAAAAGTAAACTTTTAGACCTTCTCCGCATAAGTCAGGAGAAAGGGATCGAGGATTTCAGGGGCCAAGAGGTCCGGTGCTGATAAATACTTTTCATTTCACTGGAACCCTTGAATCCCCGACCCCTCGAATCCTTGCCAGATTATCAGCTAATCTAAAAATTATTCCATTATATCGAAATGTTAAATACAACATAGCCCATGTTACCTCAGTTTCAATGTGCTCATGGCGACCAGGGCCAGGATGATCGCAATAATCCAGAAGCGCACGATTACCTTGGGCTCAGGCCACCCCTTGAGTTCAAAGTGATGATGCAGGGGCGCCATCCGGAAAATGCGGCGGCCGTGGGTCATTTTAAAAAAAGTCACCTGCAGGATGACCGAAAGGGCTTCGATTACAAAAAGTCCCCCCACCACGATCAGCAGGATTTCCTGTTTGGTTATTACCGCAACCGAACCGATGGCCGCTCCCAGGGAGAGCGAGCCCACGTCTCCCATAAAAACCTGGGCCGGATAGGTGTTGAACCACAAAAATCCGAACCCGGCGCCGGCGATGGCGCCGCAGAAAACCGCCAATTCACCACTGCCGGCGACGTAATTGATCTGAAGATACTCCGCAATCCGGACATGCCCGGCCACATAGGCAAAGATCATGTAGGTTGCTGCCACAATGATGGCCGGTCCGATGGCCAGACCGTCCAATCCGTCCGTCAGGTTGACTGCATTGGACGTTCCCACGATTACCAGCGCTGCAAACAGGACGTACCCCCAGCCGAGATCCGGTGAAATATTTTTAAAAAACGGGATGGTGACCACCGTATCAAAGTCGGGGCGCCAATAAACCAGAATTCCGGTCATAATTGCCAGAACGGTTTGCGCCATAAATTTGCTGCGCACCCCCAACCCTTTACTCTGTTTTTTAATCAGCTTCAGATAATCATCCCCGAATCCGATAAGGCCGAAGCCGACCGTTACCAGCAGGACGATCCAGATATAGGTGTTGGCCAGGTCGGCCCACAGGAGGGTCGCCAGCACGATGGCGAAAATGATCAGCGCGCCGCCCATGGTGGGTGTGCCGGCTTTGCTTAAATGTGACCGCGGGCCGTCGTCGCGGACGTACTGTCCGATCTGCAGCCGGCTTAATTTGCGGATGGCCCAGGGCCCCAGCAGAAAACAGATCAGGAAGGCCGTCAGGCTGGCGTAAATCGTCCGGAAGGTGATGTAACGAAAAACGTTCAACACCGACAGGGTGGAACTCAGTGGATATAAGAAGTAGTAGAACATTTTAGAATCTTAACCCTCTATATGCCTCAATATGTCTTTCCGCCTTCGCCGTCCGCCCATGCTTTGAGGCCGGCCACGATTTTTTCCATTTGCATGCCCCGGGAGCCCTTCACCAGAACCCAGTCCCCCGCCGCCAGGCGCCCGGTCAGTTCCGCCAGAATTCCCACGTGGGTTCCGCAAAAGATGTCCCCGGCATCGATCCCTCCCGCTCCGGCGCCGGAACGGACCGCTTCGGCGTGGTTCCCGGTCAGATACAGGCGGTCGGCACAGGTCCCGGCGGCAAATGCGCCGATTTCCCGGTGCAGGGCTTCAGCCTCGTCGCCCAGTTCCAGCATGTCGCCGAGAACCAGGATGCCGCGGCCGCTCCCTTTCAATTCGCACAAGGCGGTGATGGCCGCCTGCATGGAGGCCGGATTGGCGTTATAGGTATCATCGACGATGACAACCTTTTTGCGGGTTTGAATAATATTCATGCGTCCGCCGACGGTCTTGAAATTTTCCAGGCCGGCCTTGATTTCCGCTGCGGGAAGTCCCAGGATCAAGCCGACCGCTGCGGCCGCCAGGGCGTTGGGGACCATAAATCTGCCGGTTGCGGCCAAAGTGACGTCGATTGCTTCGGCCGGCAGAAGCAGCCGGAAACGGACCGTCTCAGGTGTGCCGGCAACCGCCGCGGCGCGGACGGCGGCATGATCGCTAAAGCCGAAAAACGTAACGGCCAAGCCGGTTTTCCGGGCCAGTTCCAGCGCCTTGGGATCATCGGCATTCAAGACCGCCGTTCCATCCGGTTTTATTTTTTCCAGCAGTTCCCCTTTGGCCCGCATGACGCCGTCGATGGATCCCAGTCCTTCCAGGTGCGCCCGGCCGATGTTGGTAATGACTCCCACGTCCGGTTGGCAGATTTCCGCCAGCCGGCGGATCTCACCCGGATGATTCATGCCGAGTTCAAGTACCGCCCATTGATGTCGGGGTTCCAGTCTCAGCAGCGTCAGGGGCATGCCGATTTCATTGTTTAAATTGCCGCTGGTGGAGAGAATCCGGTAGCGCCGGGAAAGCACCGCAGCGATCATCTCCTTGGTGGAAGTCTTGCCGTTTGATCCGGTGACGGCGACGACCGAAACCCCGGCCCGCCGGCGGTTGTATCCGGCCAGGTCGCCCAGCGCCCGGGTGGTCTCTTTTACGGCGAACACGGCACTTCCGAGCCTTTTTAAATCCTCAAGATTCAACGATTCAACCTTCGACCCGTCAACAATCATGCCGCGGACGCCTGCGGCGGCCACATCGGGTATGAAGCGATGCCCGTCATGCACCTGTCCCCGGATGGCGACAAACAGACAGCCGGGGGCAATGCTGCGGGAGTCGATGGAAATGCCCGCAAATACCTGTTGCCGGTCGCCGCACAACAGTTCGCCGCCGGTGGCCGCCAATATGTCGGCGGTTGTCCAGGGTATCGGACCGGAAACCGGCGGGTTATGTCGTGTTTGAGATGACGGCATGTCGTTTAGAAATTCCATTCAAGCATTACCCGCAATGACCGCAGACTGTTTTTAAAGAACTTTCCGCAAGGATCGATAAGGCTTGCCGGGCCTCGCTGCGATCATCAAAAGGGTGTCTTTGTTTTCCGACGATTTGATAGGTTTCGTGGCCCTTGCCGGCAATTAAAATGATGTCCCCGGGCCTTGAAACCGAGAGCCCCAGGCGGATCGCCGCTTTGCGGTCCGGTTCGACCGCAAACCCTTTTTTCCTGAAGCCGGTTTTTAACTCTTCCAGGCTGAATTCAGCCGCGGAAGTCAAGCGGATGCCCTCCCGGACTGCCCCGATAATGCGAAGCGGATCCTCCGTGCGCGGATTGTCGGACGTGATAATCGCAAGATCGCACAGGCGGCCGGCAATTTCGCCCATCAGGGGCCGTTTGCTCCGGTCCCGATCACCGCCGCAGCCGAACACGCAGATGATTCTGTTTTCGGAAATCAACCGCAGGGCCGTCAGGACATTTTTGAGGGCATCGGGTGTATGGGCGTAATCGACATAAATAAAGCGTTCAATGTCATTGGGGACGCGTTCCAGACGGCCCGGTACGTGCGTCAGGTTTTCGATGCCGGTCCGGATCGTTTCAGGGGGAAGATTCAGGGCCAGCCCCACGCCCGCAGCGCAAAGAATATTCTCCACATTGTGGGCGCCGATCAAGGCGGATTTGATTCTAATGTTTCCGGACGGCAAGGAAATCCGGGCGCTGATGCCGGAGAGATCGATGGCAATCTGATCGGGCCTGATCCGGCAGCTTTTCGAATGCCCGGCCGACAGGGCCGCGATGTCGAGGGCGGCCAGCAATTCCTCGCCTTCAGGATGGTCGGCACAGACAACGGCAACCGCCTTTTCCTTTTTGGGGCCGCGGCTTAAAGTGCCCGTAAAGAACTTTTTCTTGCAGGCCCAGTAGTGTTCCATGTCGCCGTGATAATCGAGATGGTCCTGGGTGAGATTGGTAAACACGCCGATATCGAATTGACACCCGTGGATGCGGTCAAGATCAATGGCGTGGGAGGATACTTCCATGACCACATGCGTGATGCCCTGCTGCAGCATCCGGGCCAGAATTCGCTGCAGGTCCAAAGATTCAGGGGTTGTTACCGGGTTGGCATAATGTTCGCCGGCGTAACGGTAATCGATGGTTCCGATAACGCCGACGGCAAGGCCGGCGGCGGCAAGGATGCTTTCAATCAGAAATGCCGTGGTGGTCTTGCCGTTGGTGCCGGTAATGCCGATCAGGCAAAGCCGCTCAGACGGATTTTGGTAGAAGCGGGCGGCGATTTGCGCCAGGGCCCGACGCGTATTTTTAACCTGAACCGTGACGACATCTTTTTCTACCGGCTGCTGGACAACGACGGCGGCGGCGCCTCTTTCAATGGCCTCGTCAATATAGGCGTGGCCGTCCACCGTCAGGCCGGGGACGGCAATAAAAAGTCCCGAAGGCTGAACATCCTGAGCGCGGTAATGCAGGGAGCTGATTTCGGGATCGGCGTCCGGCGCTGATTTCAGTCCCAGGGGAACCGTCACCACCGGGGCATCGCTTTTCCAATAGGGTTCGTCCGTATTTAATAAGCCGGAGAGTTTCACCCGCTGACCTCTTCCTGAAAGGCTGCCGTTAAGTTGTGCCTGCCCTTGTCCGGGGTTATGTTCAGATAGTTCAAGGTTTCAAGGGCGATTTTTTTAAAGGCCGGGGCGGCGACAACCCCGCCGTAGTGGTGTTTCCCGGGTTCATTGACGACAACGAGAATCACAATCTCCGGATTTTCAACCGGGGTAAACCCGACAAAAGAGGCGATATATTTTCCCTTGGCGTAGGTTCCGCTATCATCCGTTTTCTGGGCGGTTCCGGTCTTGCCGGCCACCGTAAAACCTTCAATGGCGGCGTTGACGCCGGTTCCATCCCCCTGGATCGCGGTTTGCATGATTTTTTTTATCGCCCGGGCCGATTGGGGCGAAACCGCCCGGCGAATCATCAGCGGCTGGGTGCTTCTGACCAGCCGACCGTTATTGTCGGTAATGGCCTGGACGATGTAAGGCCTCATCAGGACGCCGTCGTTGGCGATGGCAGCGGCGGCGGCCGTCAGCTGGATGGCGGAAACGGAAATACCCTGGCCGAAAGCAATTGCGCCGGCATCTATTTTGGACCAGTAGGTGTGAGCTGTCAGACTGCCGGAGGTCTCTCCCGGACAGTCGATTCCGGTTTTCTGGCCGAACCCGAAGCTGCGCAGGGTATTGAACAGCGTTTCCGGTCCGATCATTTCGCCTACCTTGGCAATACCGATGTTGCTTGAATATTTGACGATCTGTTGTAGGGAGAGCCACCCGTGCGGACGGGTATCATGGATGATGTTGCCGCCGATGCGGTACTGGCCGTTTTCACAATAGTAAATTGAGTTGGGGGTGCTGTTGCCCTGTTCGATGGCTGCAGCGGCGCTGAATATCTTCATGGTCGAGCCGGGTTCAAAGGGGTCCGTGATCGCCCGGTTGCGCCACTGCTGCTGGTTGAAATCATAAAAGACGTTGGCATTAAAAACCGGCACATGGGCCAGCGCCAGAACGGCGCCGGTTTTCGGCGCCATCACAATGGCAATACCCGAGGCGGCCTCAAATTCCTTGACCGTCTCGGCCAGGGTGTTTTCAGCGATGTATTGAACGGTCCGGTCGATGGTTAAAATTATATTTTTCCCGCTTTGGTCGGGAGGGAGTTCTTTGCCGGCAACGATTGCGCGTCCCAGCGCATCCCGTAGAACTGTCCG
>Ga0209270_1004484_pt1 | contig 10544 bp, 10 predicted proteins | sample MTBAKSrepl1MetaG_FD_187456 | JGI IMG/M metagenome (GOLD analysis project Ga0209270, IMG submission 187456) | Enrichment culture microbial communities from Arthur Kill intertidal strait, New Jersey, USA, that are MTBE-degrading - MTBE-AKS1... | ecosystem: Environmental > Aquatic > Marine >...
CGGGCGCATCAGGTACCCCTCTCCGACCCGGCCACCCATCCCGAACACCTCAAGCTGTTGGAAGACTGGCTGAGGAGCTACCGGCCGGAGGAACTCTTCGATGAGCAGGGCCGCCTGAAACCGGAACTGGCCGAACTTGCGCCCAAGGGCGAACGACGCATGGGCGCGAATCCCCACGCCAACGGCGGCATACTGCTGCGCGACCTGCGGATGCCGGATTTCCGCGACTACGCGATCGACGTGCCCTTGCCGGGAGCGGGCGGCATCGGCGACACGCATGTGCTCGGGCCTTTCCTGCGCGATGTGGCAAAGCTGAACAGCGAGCAGCGCAATTTCCGGGTCTTTGGCCCTGACGAGACGCTCTCCAATGGTCTGGAGGCCCTGTTTGACGTGACCAAACGCCAATGGGACGCCGCGACCGAGCCGAACGACGAATTTCTCGCGCCCACTGGGCGCGTGATGGAAATGCTCAGCGAGCACCAATGCGAGGGCTGGCTCGAGGGCTACCTGCTCACCGGGCGGCATGGTCTATTCAACTGCTACGAAGCGTTCATCCACATCATCGATTCGATGTTCAACCAGCACGCCAAGTGGCTGAAGGTCACGTCCCGCCTGCCGTGGCGGCGGAAGATCGCCTCATTGAACTACCTGCTGGCCTCGCATGTCTGGCGCCAGGATCACAACGGCTTCACGCATCAAGATCCCGGTTTCATCGACCACGTCGTGAACAAAAAGGCCGATATCGTGCGTGTTTACCTTCCGCCGGACGCAAACTGCCTGCTGTCGGTGATGGACCACTGCCTGCGCAGCCGACATTACGTCAACGTCGTGATAGCGGGTAAACACCCGGCGCCGCAGTGGCTGACGATGGACGCTGCCGTCAAGCATTGCACAGAGGGCATCGGCATCTGGCCGTGGGCCAGCAACGATCAGGGCGTTGCGCCCGACGTGGTCATGGCCTGCTGTGGCGACGTGCCCACGCTGGAGACGCTCGCCGCCGTATCCATTATGCGCGAGCATCTGCCGGACCTGAAAATCCGGGTGGTCAACGTCGTCGACCTCATGAAGCTGCAACCGCAAACCGAGCATCCGCACGGGTTGAGCGACATGGATTTCAATGAGCTCTTCACCAAGGACAAGCCGGTCATCTTCGCCTTCCATGCCTACCCGTGGTTGATCCACCGGCTGACCTACCGCCGCGCCAACCATAAAAACATCCACGTCCGTGGCTACAAGGAAGAGGGCACCATCACCACGCCCTTCGACATGACGGTGCTGAACGATCTGGACCGCTTCCATCTCGTGATGGACACCATCGACCGGCTGCCGCAAACCGGCGACAAAGGCATCTACCTGAAGCAGCAGCTCAAGGACAAGCTGATCGAGCACAAGCAATACATCGACAAATACGGCGAGGACATGCCGGAAATCCGGAAATGGAAATGGAAATGGAGAGGATGACACCGCGATGGCGCTGCGATTGATAGAGATGGTGTTGCAGGAGAAGGACGGCGCAGAAGTCCGCGAGCTTCTCAAGGAGCACAAGATGCTCGAACACCGGCAGCTTCGACTGCCGGACGGGGAAGTGCTGTTGCGGATTTTGTTGGACGCGGAACAGAACGAAGCAGTGCTGGATTTGTTGGAGAAGCGGTTCACCGGTGATGAGGGTAACCGGGTGGTGATTCTGCCTGTCGAAGCGACATTGCCGCGCGCCGAGCCGGAGCCAGCCGCCACATCCGAACAACCACTGCCCGAGGAAAAGCCGTCCGGGCGGATCGGCCGGGAAGAATTGTACGAGGACATCAAGGATGCGGCGCGTTGTTCGCGGGTCTATCTGGCCATGGTGGTGTTGTCCACCATCGTGGCGGCCATCGGTCTGTATTACAACAGTGTGGCCATCATCATTGGAGCGATGGTCATTGCGCCCTTGCTCGGACCGAATATGGCGTTGGCGCTCGGTACGGCCTTGGGTGACTTGTCGTTGCTCCGACACGCGCTCCTGACAGCCCTGGCTGGGATTGGAACGGCGATGGTGTTGTCGATGATTCTCGGGGCGCTGCTGCAGGTCAACCCGGCATCGCCGGAAATTGCGTTGCGCAAATGGAATGAGGCTGGGCGACATCGTGGTGGCCTTGGCGTCGGGCGCGGCGGGGGCGTTGGCGTTCACGTCGGGTGTGTCAGCGACGCTGATCGGCGTGATGGTGGCGGTGGCGTTGTTGCCGCCGCTGGTGGCGTTCGGGCTGCTTTTGGGCGGCGGGCACACGGCGTCGGCTATGGGCGCGTTGTCACTGTTCCTGCTGAACCTGATTTGCGTGAACCTGGCCGGCGTGACGACATTTCTGGCGCAGGGCATTCGCCCGGCGACTTGGTGGGAGAAAGGTCGGGCGCTGAAAGCCACGCGCATCGCCATCGGACTTTGGGTGACGCTGTTGGCTGTATTGGTCGGTCTGATCCTGCTGTTGCGAAAGGGCTGAATATATCGCGACTGCCTTGTGGTCTTTAACGTTTTCATTAGCCCGCGTCACAGCAAGCTCTGTATCACCGAACCAGATGCAACCGAGCCGCGCGCCGTGGTGAATACACTGCCGCGACGGAAAAGACGTGAGCATGGCAACGAGTATCTCGCAACTCACGAAACCCGCGGCATAGCAAAGACAGGAGAATACCCGTTATGGAACCCATTGCCGACCGGTCCAAAACTCTCGAATCGAAGCCGGGATCGAAGCCCAATGCCAAGGATAATTTGAAATCTCTTCCCATGCCGGAACTGCAGGCAAAATTGGAGTCGTCGCCGGACGGCCTCAGTGAGGCAGAGGCGCGGAAACGGCTGACCCAATATGGGCCTAACGAGATTGAAGAAAAGAGGACCAATCCGTTCCTGAAATTCCTCACCTATTTTTGGGGTCCCATCCCGTGGATGATCGAAGCGGCCGTGATCCTTTCGGCGGTAGCCCGGCACTGGCCGGACTTTGCCATCATCCTCCTTTTGCTTTTGGCCAACGCCGTGGTCGGATTCTGGGAAGAACACCAGGCGGGCAACGCCATCACCGCCCTGAAGGCCAAGCTGGCGATCAAGACCCGGGTGAAACGTGATGGGAAGTGGACCACTCAGGAGTCGCGTGAGTTGGTCCCGGGCGACGTCATCCGTCTGCGTCTGGGCGACATTGTGCCGGCGGATGCGCGCTTGCTGGAGGGAGACCAGATAGAAGTTGATCAGTCCGCGTTGACAGGCGAATCTTTGCCCGCCACGCGAAAATCCGGGGAGGCGGTGTTTTCGGGGTCGATTGTCCGCCAGGGCGAAATCGACGCGATGGTGTACGCCACGGGCGCGAACACCTACTTCGGCAAGACTGCGCAACTGGTGCAGGAGGCGCGCACCATCAGCCACTTTCAACGCGCGGTATTGAAGATCGGCAATTACCTGATCATCCTCGCGGTGGCTCTGGTGGCGGTGATTATTACCGTTGCGCTCTTCCGAGGCGACCCGATGCTCACCACGCTTCAGTTCGCATTGGTGTTGACGGTGGCCGCGATACCCGTGGCGATGCCCACAGTGCTGTCCGTGACTATGGCGGTCGGCGCGCGTCTGCTCGCCAAGAAAGAGGCGATTGTGACCCGGTTGGCGGCCATCGAGGAATTGGCGGGCGTGGACGTGCTGTGCGCGGATAAGACCGGCACCCTGACCCAGAACAAGCTGACGCTGGGCGATCCGTTCAGCGTGAACGACATCCCCGCCGATCAAGTCATCCTCAACGCCGCTCTGGCGTCGCGCGCGGACAATAAGGACACCATCGATCTGGCCGTGCTGGGAGGGCTAAAAAATGAGCAGGCATTGGAAGGCTACCAAGTAGTTCATTTCCAGCCGTTCGACCCGGTGCATAAACGCACCGAGGCCACCATCAAATCCGCGGAAGGAACGACGTTCAAAGTGACCAAGGGAGCGCCGCAGATCATCTTGGAGTTGTCGGCCAATGCCGGGGAGGTGAAGCCAGCCGTCGAGAAGGCGGTCAACGAATTCGCGGCGCGCGGCTTCCGATCGTTGGGCGTGGCGCGGGCCGAGGGAGAAGGCCCGTGGCAGTTTCTAGGCGTGTTGCCCCTGTTTGACCCGCCACGGGAAGAAGCCAAGGCGACCATCGCGACCGCCCGACAGATGGGGGTAAACGTCAAGATGGTTACGGGCGATCAAGTGGCCATCGCTCATGAAACCGCCGGGAAGCTGGGGCTGGGCGCAAATATCCTCGACGCCGGCGGTTTCGGCGACACGAAGCATCACGAGACGGCCCAGTTGGCGGAGACCATCGAGAAAGCGGACGGCTTCGCCCAGGTGTTCCCCGAACATAAGTACCACATTGTAGACGTTTTGCAGCAACGCGGACACATTGTCGGCATGACCGGCGACGGAGTGAACGACGCCCCGGCGCTGAAAAAGGCCGACTGCGGTATAGCCGTTTCGGGCGCGACGGACGCGGCGCGCGCGGCGGCGTCTATTGTGCTATTGACGTCCGGACTGTCGGTAATAATAGAGGCAATGAAAGAGAGCCGGAAAATCTTCCAGCGTATGAACAGCTACGCGATCTACCGCATCGCCGAGACGCTCCGTGTTCTCTTGTTCATGACGGTGGCGATCCTGGTGTTTGACTTTTATCCGATGACCGCGGTGATGATCGTGATGCTGGCGCTGCTCAACGACGGGGCGATCCTGTCCATTGCCTATGACAATGTTCATTACAAGGACAAGCCCGAGGCCTGGAACATGCGCATGGTGCTGGGGGTCTCCACCGTGCTGGGCGTCATCGGACCGGTGGCTGCGTTTGGCCTGTTTTACCTCGGCGAGCGTGTCTATCACCTCGACCGCGCGCACATTCAAACGCTTATGTACCTTATGCTGTCCGTGGCCGGACATCTGACGATTTTCCTGGCGCGCACACGCGGACCGTTCTGGTCCATCCGACCCGCGCGGATTTTATGGGTCGCCGTGCTCGGCACGCAAATCGTGGCGACGTTGATAGCGGTGTATGGATTATTTATGACCCCCCTCGGTTGGGGATGGGCGCTGTTCGTTTGGGGCTATGCGCTGGCGTGGTTCCTCGTGAATGACCGCGTGAAACTGCTCGCGTATCGGGTGTTCGATCCAACTGCCGCGCCTCTCTTGGCTAAAAAAACTGTCGATGTGACGCCGCGGATCGCCAAGCGGGCCTATGAACTCTACGAGCAGCGAGGCCGTCGCGATGGCCAGGCGGATCAAGACTGGCTTGAGGCGGAAAGCGAGATTCGGAAAGACGAGGCCGAAGCCGAACCTAAACTCCATACGTGAACACGCGCCTGGCCTGACCGAAAGAATGAAGATGAGAATCACTTCCACTCATTTCCGTAAACCGCTTTGAAGGAAAAACCATGACCAATAAGAAATGACAACCGTATGCAAAAGGAGGAACGATGTGCTGGCGACTATTTTGATTATCGTCGTGATTTTGATGCTGATAGGCGCAATGCCCTCATGGCCTCACAGTTGAGGGTGGGGTTACTACCCGAGCGGCGGGCTGGGAATTGTCCTGATCATTCTGATCATCCTGCTGCTGATGGGTCGGCTTTAGGCGGCCGGGCGCCTTTGCTGTCGTGCGCAGAAAATGGCGCCAAAAACTCTTGAAAGTATGGCGGTGAGCTTGAACCTCAAATCGGCTGCGCTCAGAACAGCGCATAAGTGGGAGCGAATCAGTGGCCTGCTTTCGCCGACAAAACAGGGAGGATTAGATCATGCCTTTAATTAACGTTGTGTTGGTCCTGATTGTAGTTGGTGTTGTTCTCTGGCTCATCAACCGATTCATTCCAATGGCGGGCTCCATCAAGACGATCTTGAATGCCGTCGTGGTCATTGCTGTGGTCTTGTGGCTCCTAAACGTTTTTGGAGTTCTCGGTTCGCTCTCCAGTATCCGCATAGGGAAGTAACTGTCTAAATTCGGCGCATACGGGGCATAACCGTAGGAAAACGCATGATTTCAAATATTCTTGTTCCGAAAGACGGATCCTTCTGATCTGACACCGCGGATCCGCGACACGAACCTATGAACCATGTAAACGGCAGGGCCCGCCGCGAATGTTACGCGTTTCAGGATTGGCTCCAGGCGGAGCGCGACAGCCGGATAGCTGATGGAGTCCCCCAAATGAACCGGCGGGAACCGCGCGGCGGGTGTCGCCGAAATAATGGAGATAAGGGCAAACAACCACCGACCCTGTCGGCGGTTTTCTAACGGGACGACAACTCTTGAAAAGGTCATTCGCTGTGGTCTTTTCAAAGCATTAGTTGTTCGTTGCGGATTTGTTTTTCAATGCGCGCTTTTACATAGGTTCGGATGGTATCCCTATCGACTCGGACGGCGCTCACAAAACACCTTCCTTCCCAAATGTGAATGCCCCACCGTTTTCGAAGCTCAAGAAAACCAATACATCCATCATGGAAATTTTGATTTCTATTTTTCCACCTTTAATACGGATCCTGGAACCTATGGTATAATAAGACACGTAGCGGGACTGACGATCCCGGAAAGCAACAGCAACGCTTGGTCAAATTGCAAAAAAGGACGCGAAAGAAGAAGCCGTTAAAGTGGAGAAGGAGGAAACACGGCAATTAGCGAACTTTATGAGAGGCCTTAAATTGCCACAAATACAAAATCCATTAAGTAACGGTATGTTATCCGTCTTTTTTCAGCCCTCATGGTTATTCCAGTGTTCCCGCAACGGAACTGAAGGAGGCCAATTATGTACCTTTCTTTAATCGTCACCTTTTTGCTCATCCTGGTAATCGCCGTCACGGCTGTACAAAACACTGTCCCTGTGGATTTCAAGTTTTTTACCTGGAGTTTTCAGATATCCGTTGCGGCCTTGATTTCCTTGTCCGCCCTGTTTGGTGGTGTAATTGTGGCGATTCTGGTTTTACCAAAGCTGGCGAGGAAATCCCTTCATGGAAGAAGTATGAACAGGGAGATCCATAGATTAAAGGATGAAATTCTTGATGCGGGGAAAAGGGATGTGGACGGGTCTCACACAGGATAGCCCTCCCTTGCGAGGTATAAACGGTTCTCTCATTATTGCCAATAGGGCTATTACACCGCAGTGATAACGGGACAAAGCAAGAAAAACCGAAAGGAAGGTTTTTAAATGAAAAGGGTTATGTTCGTAAGGGGGGTACTGGCAATAACGCTGCTGCTGGCATTGGTGGCCTTGCCGGGTTGCAGTGGGAAGGAAGAAAGCCAGGGCAAGCCCGCGACCGTGTCCAAGGAAGATGTCAAGAAAGAGGCCAAGGAAGCTTATGACACAACCAAGGCCTACACCAAGGAGCAGATGCAGGCCTTTCGGGAACAAACGGAAACCAAACTCGCGGAGTACGAGAAGGACATCGATCAATTGCAGGCAAAAGCGGAAACAATGGGAGAGGATGCGAAGGCGAAGGCTGAACAACAGCTGAAGGAATTACGTCAAAAACGTGATGAAGTGTCTGCAAAGCTGAAGGAGTTGGGTTCTTCCAGCGGAGACGCGTGGGAGCGACTAAAAGCGGGAGTCGACGCGGCCATGAATGATTTGGCCGAGGCCTACAAAAAGGCCGCGGCCGAGTTCAGCAAATCCTGAGGACATTGATTTTACCGTGCTGCGGGCGCTCGAACTCCTCGGAAAAAGTGGTTTCAGGTTTTTCGGATTAAGATGATAGGCAAAAAAACGACAACTTATCAGGGGCTCCTTTGACGACAATATATCGCCTGCTCAATATGGAGACATTCCGTGACGACGCTTGAATCAGTGAAGTGATCGTCCGAGAAAGCGTGGACCCCTGTCGGATGCTTTTACAGAAAAACATCACAAACTACTTGACGAGGAGATTGCGCCATGTCCTTCAAAGAGAACCTAAAAGCTAAAATAAATATCAATAAACTTTTTCAACAACTCTATTCCACAATCAGGGAGCCACCCGGAACGTGGTGGGTGGATAAGGAACTCGTCCAAGAACTGCTCGACATGACCGATTTTGAGCTCAGAGAGATTCGGGATCTCCAGCTCTACGTGCGCCCACTGGAAGGTGAGATCATGGAGGCGCTGGTGTTCGACAATGAACTGGCCATTTATCACACCACGGTGGATGATGTAGCTCTTCGCAAGACCCCCCATTGGCAGGAGATGTTCAGCATTGGAAACATCAAGAAGATTTTGAACGATCGGGACGTAGTTACAAGCAGGGGAAAGGAGTCGCTTGAAAGATTGCGCGCCAACGCCCTGGCATTGCTGGACCTCGGTTATACCGGGGATGACCTGGCGCTGCTGCTGGAGGATGCGCGCACCGGCGTGGAACAGGCATCCATCGAGCAGATACAGGAATCGTTGGATCTCTTTGTTTACTTGCTGGATTTCGAGCCCTTGATTCTCGACGTCCTGGAGTCGAATTTTCAGGTTTTTGCAGGACCTGGAGAAAAAGACGGACCTGTTTCACCTTTTGAACATCTCATCCTCTTCGACGAAAAATCCCTGTCCCTGGGTTTAAAAAAAGGAGACTTTTCGCCGGAAAACGATTTAGACCTTGCGTGGGTCATGCAATATGCAAGCGGTGAGAAAACAGCCGACTTGCAAGGTATGGATGTTTTCAAATTCTTGACTGACCTGGCGCTGGGCAAAGCGCAAGCCCCAAAAGGGCGAGATCGGGAAACAACAACTGCGGCGATGCCGTAATTGCCTTGGAGTGGCAAAGGGCGAGCTGCAGCTACCGATCAAGAAAGACAAGCGGACGCGTCGCAGGTATTTGAAGCAGTTGACAGGATGACTGATCGTCAGACTGCGGCAAAAGTTCGACCGTACTTTGCCGACAAACCGAAATCAAACAGGAGGAATATCATGAAATCAGGTACAAGGGACGAGGCAGAAGGCAAGGCGCACCAAGTGAAGGGTAAGATCAAGGAGATCGCCGGAAAAGTAATCGTGGATCCCGACTTGGAAGCCGAAGGCCAAGACGAAAATCTTGCCGGGAAAGTTCAAGAAAAGGTCGGTCAGATCAAGAAGGTCGTGGGTAAGTAGGTCGTGGGTAAGTAGGGCAGTGTATCCTGCGCCGAAACGGTTTTGAGCTCTTTGATGCGGTTGCATCAAAGAGCAATGCTATCACTCTGTGATGAAGCCGTGCTCTTACAGTACTTCGCCGTCCAGGGCTCGGCAACCGGATCGAGGCGGAATCACCTAACACGCTACCCGATCGGCCGCTGAGGTAAAAAATATGATGTTAAAAAAAAATATTTTATATACTAATAATACTTTCAGCCATAACATTTTATTCTTGTACACAAGCTCATAATGGCCCTATGGGCAACTGGGGCAATATGATGGGATACGGTTATGGTGGAGGATTTATGTGGTTAATAGGTCTGTTTTTAGCCGGTGTTGTCATTTATTTTGTGTTTAAGATTTCAAAATCAAAAGGTCCCGATCGTTCGATCGTTGAAACACCTTTAGATACTCTGAAGAAACGCTATGCAAAAGGCGAAATCGACAAAGAGGAATATGACAGGAAAAAACAAGACTTGGAATCATAAATGGCTATTCAACTTGGAACATAAGTTTTCTTTCACTTCGTGACAGGAAGAAAGCGTTTTTAAGGATAAATTTCAGGAGACTTCCATTAAGAGATTTTGACGTTGTCAGAAAGGAGTTGAACATGCTTTGGGCCATATTTGTGATTCTCTTAATTCTGTGGGGGCTGGGATTGATGACCGGCTACACGGCGGGTGGAGTCATTCACGCCCTGCTGGTCATTGCCATCATCGTGATACTGATCCAGGTTTTTAGAGGACGGAGGCGCGTGTAACCATAAAGCCCTTCCCCGAAAAGGTGAGGCGCATACAGAAAGGATTATCAGCTATGAAAAAGAGAACTAGGCTTATCGGTTGTTTTGTCCTTCTCGTGCTCATCGCCGCCCTTGCGGCCTGCGCGTCGTCAGCCAAACATGAAAGCACAGGGGAATACGTTGATGATTCGGTCATCACGACCAAGGTCAAATCTTTGCTTGCAAATGATGATTTTCTCAAGTCATTCCAGATCGGTGTCGAGACCTACAAGGGCGTCGTTCAGCTGAGTGGCTTCGTTAATTCTCGACAGGCGGTCGATAAAGCGGGTCAAATCGCAAGGAGCGTTAAAGGGGTCACATCAGTAAAGAATAATTTGATCGTGAAATAGCCGAGCGCCAGCCCGGGTGGGGGCAAGGCGAAATCCCGGGGGAAGTACCCGAGTTCCGCCCCACTCGGACTGCGCAGGTTAGAGACTGGAGCAAGATCATGAATGAGTCAATCGTTCGGAAATCAGCGGTGACCTTCACGGTCAAGGATCCACGGAAGGGCTTTTTCATGAGCGTGCGATGCTTTGCATTTTTTGTAGCGCTGGTGTTGGTGAATCTTCCGGACGTCGCCTTCGCTCAATCATCCTCATGCCTTGGTATTCACGTGAAGATTCTGAACATCAGAAACAGCACGGGAAACATAGCTTGTGCGCTTTTCGAATCGCCGACTGGTTTTCCCGTT
>Ga0209270_1004485_pt1 | contig 10538 bp, 11 predicted proteins | sample MTBAKSrepl1MetaG_FD_187456 | JGI IMG/M metagenome (GOLD analysis project Ga0209270, IMG submission 187456) | Enrichment culture microbial communities from Arthur Kill intertidal strait, New Jersey, USA, that are MTBE-degrading - MTBE-AKS1... | ecosystem: Environmental > Aquatic > Marine >...
CTGCTTTTTGTGTCATTCGCCGATCGATGGCTTTGTCCAAATAGGTCTTGCGTTTCAGTTCTTCTTGGGTCATTTGAATTGTCCATTTCATGTAGTTAATTTTCATGCCTTTTTAGGACATTTCTAATTTGCTACTTTAGGACATTATCATGTTGCCACTACATTCTTAGCGTGTATACTAATTCAGTCCGCTCTTAAGATCTACAATAGATAGGGTTAATATCACAGGATGAAAAAGTCCTACAAGAAAACGAAACGTTTATCTCTAGAAACTGGTCTGGTCACGCTCGTTTTACTTCTTCTATGCAACTCGTGCTCTTCCGCCAAAATAAGGATAGAAGAGCAACAGAAGAGCACTCCTGTGATAAACCAACTGTCCATGATTTCTACACCAGGCACAATTCAGAAAGTGAGCGCAAATGAAACTGAAGAATTGGATACGCTGGGTCGTAATGAACCAGAAGTCAACGATTGGTCCTCACCGGAATATAAAGCAAGAGCCTTTTCAATATTACATAAAAAGCTAACCTTAGTTACTGAATATTCTTGCCCGATGGGATGCAAAGCCCACCTCAATGATTGCGATATCAAAGGTAATATCTCATATACCTCAAAAGAAAAGATTTTTCACGCACCCGGACAAGAATACTATGATCCAACTGTTATCACACCAATGTTTGGCGAAAGATGGTTTTGCACAGAAGAGGAAGCATTTGCCAACGGATGGCGGAAATCGCGAAAGTAAATACAGATCAAGGACCGGTCACAATCGGCAGACCCTGGCTGATCCAGTCGTTCATTCCACCTGCCATGCTGGTCACTTCGGAAAAGCCGGCTTTCAGCAACAGATCTCTGCCTTGGGCACTGCGATTACCGGACCGGCACACCACCACGATTCTCTGGCCTGTGGGCAGTTCAGCCTGCCGCGCTTCCAGTTGTCCCAAGGGTATCAACGTTGCCCCTTCAATATGCCCCTGATTCCACTCACTTTGTTCGCGTAGGTCCAGGAAAAACCATTCCTCCTGGTCAAGTTTTGTCACCTCTGTCACACTCATCTCTGCTGGCAGAGTGACGACTGCTTGTTGGCGTTGATTTGTCCATTGGATCAACCAGTATCCGCCCGCTGCAACGACACCCACAATTAAGAACCAAATCCAGGATGGAATCGCACTTCTCTCTTTAGCTCTTGCATCGATATGAGACTTGTGCGTTTTAGTAGCCGCAGCTTTTGCCTGGGGCTTCTTATCTGAGTTGACAATTTTCTTTTGTTTGGCTTGCTGTGATTTCGCCATGGTAGTCCATCCTGCTGATTGAAGTTTCATTATTATACGATTCCATCAGCCTAACCAACAATTTTCTGCACATACCCTTACCTAAACTATAATATTCGTAGCCAGGAAAATCGCTCATGATCAAACCCTTCTTCTCAGTTCTCATCTTGTTCTGGAAAAGCGACCAATACTTTTCGGACAATCTCCAGGCGTTGGAAGAACAAACTTTCAAGGATTTCGAAATTATCCTATTGGATAATGGTGGAGAAGAGCCACCTGATCCTGCTGTTTTGAGTCAACATCCCAATCTGGACCTCCATCTATTTCGATCCGAGACCAATCTCGGCTTCGCAGGAGGCAATAACCTGGCTGCTCGTCAAGCCAAGGGTGAATATATCGTTCTGTTGAATGGTGATGCTTTTCCAAATCCCGATTGGCTTGCTACCCTCCACCAGGCTACCCAAGCGCATCCTGGGCATTGCTTTGCATCCCGCCTTCTCCAAGCAAATCATCCCGAAGTTTTGGATGGAGAGTGGAATGTTTACCACGCCAGTGGTCTGGCATGGCGTCAAAACCACAGCCGGTCTACCTCGCTAAGCTCTACCAGCCCTCGCTATGTTATGAGCGCTTGCGCGGCAGCTTCAGCTTACCCCCGCCTGGCTTTCGAACAGATCGGTGGTTTTGATGAGGACTTTTTTGCCTATATGGAAGATATCGACCTCGATCTTCGCTTGCGGCTGGCAGGCTATCCCTGCCTTTACCTTCCGGATGCTGTAGTCCACCACGTTGGCTCTGGCAGCACAGGTACCCGAAGCGATTTCTCCATCTATTATGGTCAACGCAACCTGGTATGGGCTTTTGTGAAGAATATGCCTGAACCGCTATTTTGGCTCTTGCTTCCAGCCCACCTGCTTGTAAACCTGGGTTACCTGTTGGCTGGGCTGTTTTTTACCAACAGAAAAACGCTCTGGCAAGCAAAAAAGGCGGCTATTGCCGGACTTCCAAAAATGTGGAATAAACGCCGCCAGGTCCAATCCACTCGAACCACATCGGTCTGGAGTTTTGCCAGGCTGCTAAACTGGAACCCCCTATCTCCCTTGATCAAACTGAATGCAAGGCACCCTTCTCATCAGGAGCAAAATGACTGAAAATCTTCCCGTAATCACACCCGAAAATCCTTCAATTCCGCTTTCCCGTTTCTTCTACATTGATGCCAGCGGAAAGCTCTCAACGATCTCATCACTGAAAGACGGGCTTAAGGCGGTCAACTCAGGAGGTTATATATGGCTGGATTACTGTGATCCGGATTTGGAGACGCTTCAACCACTCATGACGGAGTTTAATATTCATCCGTTATCCGTTGAGGATGCTCTAAATGAGGAACAATTGCCCAAACTGGATTTATTCCCTGATTACTCTTTCATGGTCTTTAATATCTTTGAGAGCGCAGATTCAGATCTCATCACCCATGAACTGGATTTGTTCATCGGATCCAACTTTTTAATTAGCTCAACAAAGCGCGACAAATCTGGTCAACCGTTAATGGCTGGAATAGAACGGGCAGTGGAGCGGGAACGAGAACGGATCAAGATCGGTCCTTCTTTCCTTTTACACTTGATCATTGACATGGCGGTTGATCGAAAATTCCAGGCAATTGACCAAATTGAGGTCAAATTGGACCGGGATGAAGATGAGATTTTAGCTGATACCCACGATTTTGACCTTTCACGTCTGATGGATTCACGCAGCTCTTTGATGGTCATCCGAAAATCGGTTTTTTATGAACGGGAGGTGATTGGCAAATTGATCCGCCAGGACAGCAAATTTATCAGTAATCAGGCGATCATATTCTTCCGGGATGTCTATGACCACCTTTCCCGCTACTACGAAATTTCCGAAACCGCCCGCGACCAGGTCACAAACCTAATGGAAATCCACCTTTCGATGATCAACAATCGCATGTCGAAGACCGCCAATCGCACCAATGCCATCATGCGCCGCCTTACCTTGATCACAACGATTTTTATGCCATTAACTTTGATTTCTGGAGTCGGTGGAATGTCTGAATTTACCCTTTGGGTTGGAGAGGAAAATTTCAAGGTCGGTTACCTGGTCTTATTTTTGGTCATGGTCTTGATCGCAGCAATTAACTACACGCTATTGAAACGCATGGAGCGCGGGTTTAACGGAGATGAATGAGCAAGTGAAAGATCAGAGGACAGCCACTGCGAGCACCTGATGGCAGAACCTCAAGAAACTATAACGATAAGGAGGGCGCGTGGCAGTCTGCAGTTGTTTTTGTCGTCACTGCGAGCCCCTGCCGCTTAAATCCAGTAACCTTTGCTCAACTTGAAAGGGGCGTGGCAGTCTGCATTAATTCGTTAGAATTCGGGATCAAGTTTGCTTACGAAACGAAAAGATTACCTCATGCGTTAATATACCTACCCTGTACGCAAGCAGTCGCAATGATAGATGGAATAAATTAAAGCAGATTGCCACAGTCGCTGGTGCTCCTTCGCAATGACGAATGAAAAGAAGTATGGCAGATCGCCACAGCCTTCAACGCTCCTACGCCTTATGGAAGCAGTCGCAATGACGGTTTCCTCAATAGGCCGACGGTCTACTCATCCAAATGAGCCGTTGACTCAGCCTCTGGTTGTTCGGGGATTTCCATCTTTTGCAGCAATTTGATCGCTTCGCCAATGTTCAACGGGGCGTTGATGAGCGATTCAAGCTTATCCCACGTTCCGTCTTGCAGCGTTTTATCCCATGTCTGGAGAAATTCCTGGTAGTCTTCTGCCCGACTTACCTTGCGGTTGGCAGCAAACGCCTTCAGCCCAGGTAACAGTCTTCTCAATGGTCGGTTATGTCCAAAGTAGGCAGTGATACGCTGCTCTTCCTCTTTGATGAAATTCGGAATCATCTCCGTCCAGACATCAGCATCATGGATCGAGCCAAGCAAGTCCTGCAGTTTTTTTGCCTGGCTTATAGACGGCTTGATTTCATCACCGTATAAATCTTCGAACGTTTCCATGGTATATCGCAGGTGTTTCGCGCAGATGCGCATAGCGTGTAATTCCGCCACGTTCGTTTCCACCCGAACCGGCTCATCAAAAGCCATCACTTCCTGCAATCTGGCCTTGATGCTCGAAAATCCCAGCTCAAACAATGCCGGTGAATACAGGTAAACGCTCTCGAACTTTTCAAGCCACGGCGCCGCCCAGCGTGCAATCCTGCGCAAAGTCTCGTCATCCTCAAGGGTTTTCATGGCTTTGATCACCCTGGTCTGCGCATCCTGTCGCTGTTGTTTCAATCGAAGCTGTAAACGGTTGACACCGGGTGCCAGTTTTGGGTCAGCAAATTGCGGGTGAAGCCGCTCGAGTAATTCGAGTTGAACATCCAAATCTCGCGCAGCTCCCAGTGCTTTTGTAACCGCCCGGATATCCTTTGCAAACAATTTGTAATCCTTTTTTGGAAAACTATCGCTGAAAATCGCGAAAGAGCTGCGCAAGCGACGGGAAGCCACACGCATACGATGGATATATTCAATATCCGTGCTGTTCATCACCCCCTCCACCTCTGCCTGCATCGCTGAGAGGTGCAGGTAAATGATCTTTGCGCCATATATATTGATCGCTTCTGCGCTTACTTTTGCCATTCCTTCTCCGTTGGGATGGGTGTGTCCATCCACAATCATCGTTTAATAAAATACCCCAGGCAAGGCTGGGGTATGCAAGATGCTAATATGGACGTTCCGCCTTTGTGAGGCGGTTATGTAACACTAGCCGGATCGGTCGTTTGAGATCCTCAAAAATCTCGTGGGGATCACGGTCAGCATTGATCGTGACAAAGTTATATTCCCTGGCCAGTTCTTCCAATTCTTTGATTATTTGAGCCTGATAAATCACAAAACTGTCGTAGAAGTTGTCTGCTAAATGCAGGTCCATACCCGATTCCCAATAATTGAGACCACGGCCATGGATGAGTCGCTGCACCAAAGAAGGTACGGATGCCTGTAAATACAAGATCAAATGTGGACGCAAGGCTATGCCGTATAAGGCTCTGGACCAGTTCTTTTCGATGCCGCGAATGCTATCCCGCGCGATCATCGAGTAGAAATAACGGTCCGATAAAACAATAAAGCCGGCTTGTAAAGCGGGGATGATTTTATTCTCAAGCCGGTCTGCAAAATCGGCGGCATAAAAAAGGCTCATCGTGGTCGGACCAAGCGTGTGTCCACTCTTGGCAGCATCCAATCCAGGACCGGTGAGTTCTGAGCGGGTCAGCCCGGTATCAGCAACGGCGTAACCTTCTTCTTCCAGCCAGTGCCGCAGCATACTTACCTGGGTTGACCTGCCAACACCATCGGTACCTTCCAGGACAATCAGCTTACCAGGAAGTTTTCCGAAATCACGATAGGGAAAACCAGCACCATAGAAATCTGCGTTAGCCATTATTTCCCTCCTTTTTTATCTTTCTTTCCAGCTTGTGGGTTGTCAACAGCGATGGGTTGTTTGTCTGGATTGGGCAGTCCTTCAAAACCTTCCAAAACCCGCTTGACCAAAGCCCGCACTTTCTTTTGCTGTTCTTTAACCGGCAGCGTGCCATCGATCATCGTCAGACCAAATTCCTCCACCATTTTGTCATATTCATTCAGAATCTTGCCCTGGAAAAGTTTGAAGCTCTCTTCGTAACTATCCGAGAGACCCAGATCCATGCCGGCTTCATAAAACTTCAATTGTGCTCTTGCCCCAGTGATCCGCTCCACAGCGATATCCAGCGGCACCCGGAAATACAGGGCAGCATCAGGCATGAAGGCAAAAGAGTACATATCACGTACCCATTGCGGGTCGTTCCCTCGGGCAATGTCGCGCGCAAAAGCGGTGAAAGCATAGCGATCCGCCAAAACGACCACTCCGGCTTTGAGTAAGGGGTAGATACTGTTTTCCCATCGGTCAGCAAAATCTGTACAGTGTAGGATACTGAAGGTGGCGGGGGTAAATGTCTGGGTCTTTTTGGCGACTTTGTTCGTGCTCTTAACCAACGCCGAGCTATTCCACTCGCTAAAATAAACAGAATAACCTTTCGAAAGCAGCCACTTGTAGAGCAGATCGATTTGGGTCGACTTGCCCGATCCGTCAATGCCTTCGACGACGATCAACTTTCCTTTCGTATCATTTGGTCTTAACACTTGTGCCACCTCCTGAATCCAAATCACTCGCTTTTTTTTCTATAGATAATTGTGATTATAGCGTAATCTGTGACAATTTCGATAAGATTTGTTTGGTATATTCTCACAAAGGAAGCTTTTTCGAGGAACAGGCAACAAAAAACGCGCTCATCGCGCGTTTATCTTTTCAGAGTTTTTGTTGGTCACTCTTCATCAATTTGTTCATCATCAGTGACATCAAATTCAACCGATTCACCGGACACAATGAAAACAACTCGTTCGCAGATATTGGTGACACGATCGGCAGTTCGCTCAAGGTTATGGATGACCCACACCACCTGGTTGCCCAGGTCGATTGTGTCAGGGTTTTTAATCATTCCTTCCACAATTTTACGGTAGATGCTCTCATACAATTCATCCACCTGGTTGTCTTCTTCAGGGATGCTGTGAGCAGCAACTGTGTCCCCCGCCACAAAAGCCCCTAATGAACGGTGCAGCATCGAAGTCGCCAGGTCAGCCATTTGCTGGATCTCGCGGATCGGGATAGCGTAATCGCTATCCGCCAGGCGCATAGCTACCTTGGCGATCCCCTTGGCATAATCGCCGATGCGCTCCAACTCAGTATTAACTTCCAGCATGGCTGCCAGAAAGCGCAAATCGCTCGCCAGTGGGCTTTGGGTCGCGAATGTGATCAGAATGTGATTTTCAATGGCATGATGTTTAGCGTTTATTTTTCGATCATTGTTATAAACACGTCGCGCTGCAACCGAATCACGACGCTGCAAAGCATCGACAGAATTGAGGATTGCCTGTTCCACCAGGCTTCCCTCCAAGAGAATTTCATCCTGTACCAGGCGAATTTCCTGGTCTAATGTGAATCGGGACATGCATGCCTCCAAATTTCCGCATAGTCGCGGTGATTAATTGTAATGCAAGCTGAACAGGTAGAAGAAAAGTTAAGCAATGTTACCACCTGCTGTTGCCGGGACTGTAAAGAAGAATTGGCTACCAGCATTTTCTTCGCTTTCCACCCAAATCTGCCCACCATGCGCTTCTACAATATGCCTACAAATCGACAAACCCAATCCGGTTCCACCTCCTGAGCGAGCCCGGTCGGCTTTATAAAAACGTTCAAAAATTCTTTTCAGGTCTTTTTTTGCTACTCCAACACCGTCATCTTGTACCAAAAAGACCACCTTACTGTCATCTCGCCAGGCAGTAAGACGAATATGTCCGCCGTTCGGTGTAAATTTGATGGCGTTATGGATCAGGTTAATGAAAACCTGCGATATTCGCACCGGGTCAGCCAACACTGGCGGAAGCCCATCCGGGCAATCTTCTGTGAGAACTACTCCTGCCTTTTCAGCCTGTAAATTCATGCGATCGTACGCCTTGTGAATTAGCAAGCAAGGTTCGATCCGTTGGAATTCGAAATTGGAACGTCCTGCCTCAATGCGGGAAAGCTCCAGGAGTTCATTGACCATCTGTGTCAGGTTGTCGACCTCATTGTCCATGTGCACCAGGAACTTCCGTGCAGCCGGGGGGTCATCCAGGGCGCCATCCAGCAAGGTTTCGCTAATGGCTTTTAAGCCAGCAATTGGTGTGCGCAATTCGTGAGAAATGTTAGAGACAAAGTCCCGCCGTACGATCTCCAGCTGGTGAGTCTGGGTCAGGTCCTGGAAAAGAAGCATCGTGCGACCAGGCAGATCCTTCTCAAGGGAAATTCCAACCACCTGCAGGTATTTATGAGCAGAACCTAACTCCATGTTGATTGTTTCTGGGTTGCCGTTTTTCGTTTTTTCCCACAATTCAACCAGGCTGTAATGACGCATCACCTCGACAACCGACCGTCCAATAGCCTGTTCATTCTCGACCTTGAAGAGCCTCTCAGCAGCAGAGTTGAGCAACTGCACCTTGCCATTCTCATCCGCAATCAAGACACCATCGGTCATGTGATCCAGGACTGCCGAAAGCATTGCCTGCTCCTTGGTCAGTGCATTGAATTGCTCCTCGGTCTGAAGAGCGGTTTTTTGCAAAGCTTCAGCCAACTCCTGGATTTCGGGCAAATTCCCGACATCTTCCGGTACCACGATTTCCGTGAACCGTCCTTCGCCCAGCTCTTTGGCGGCATCGGTCAAATCCTCAAGGACATTCAGGTGCTGGTTGGTGTAATAGATATTGATCAGCAATCCAAAGATCAGTCCGATTGCCAAAATCAAAAAAACGAGGGCGAAAAGCGGTGCGTAGTTTGCCTGTTTGCCTGTTTCAGCGGCTTGTTGAAAGACCGAACCTTGCACCAAGGGAAGTAACAATGCCAAAGCAGCAAGACTCGCCACCAAAATCAGAATGAACGGCCACAAAATGCGCAAATGGAAGCGCGATTTCATTCGTTATCCTTCGAAACGGTATCCCGCCCCTCGTACTGTCACAATCCGCTCTGGCTTATCCGGGACTGGTTCAATTTTTTCACGCAGCCAGCGGATATGTACATCCACAGTGCGGGAATCTCCCACGAAACCCCACCCCCAAACGCGCTCGAGGATCAATTCACGTGTGAGTACGCGACCTTTATGCTGCCCCATGAAAGTCAACAAATCGTATTCCTTGGGTTTACATGGCACAACCACCCCATCCAAGCGCACTTCACGGCGGGTCATATCAATTTCCAGGTTGCCAAAAGTCATGATCTGGGGCAAATTGCCCTCCTGGGCTGCTGCGCCAATTTCCTCACGCATTAAGCGCACCCGGCGTAACAATGCCTTCACCCTTGCAATCAACTCACGCATGCTGAAGGGCTTGGGCAAATAATCATCGGCACCGACTTCCAAACCAACCACGCGGTCGATTTCGTCATCGCGCGCGGTTAGCATCAGAACCGGAATATTGGTCTCTTGTCGCAGTGTCCGGCAAACTTCAAATCCGTCCATGCCAGGAAGCATCACATCCAGGATCACAAGATCAGGGTTGCTAGTACGGGCCAACTCAAGTGCGGTCAAGCCGTCCCCAGCCACCTCAACCTGGTAGCCCTCTTTTTCAAGCTTATAAGTCAATGTCTCTTGAAGCGAGACCTCATCATCGACAACCAATATTTTCTCTGCCATGTATCCTCCATGGGTCTTGCAGGGGATAAACCAGTCAACAATTTATCAAGGCAAAACTTGTTAACAATTGTATCTCACTGCGAGACAAAAATTAAGAAAACACAGAACCATAAGCATCTTTTTACCAAACCTTAACTACCTATAACCCAGTCTTAAGCCCATTAATCTATTAAGCCCTCCTCCGTTTGCGGGGGAGGCGGAGTCCCGACTCGCCGGGTGTCCGTGAGCATAGCGAACAATGTTTTAAGCCCTCCTCCAATTGGGGGAAGGTCCGTGAGCATAGCAAACAATGTTTTAAACGCTCCTCCGCTTGCGGGGGAGGGTCCGTGAGCATAGCGAACGGGGGTGAGGGGAAGTGCATTGGAGATAAACCTTTCAGAAGGGGTAAGTGTATAATCCAATCACCATGCCCTCCGAAAAGCATCTCCAATGCAATGCCCGTAAACTACGTAATGAGATGACTAAACAAGAGCGTCATCTCTGGTTTGATTTTCTCCGTACATTCGATATCCAGTTCTACCGACAGAAGGTTATTGAAAACTTCATCGTGGACTTAAACTGTTCTCGTGCGAAAGTTATAGTTGAATTAGATGGAGGTCAGCATTTTGATGATGAAGGACTGTCTTCCGATCAAAAGTGGGATACGAGACTGAGCACACTCGGGTATGAAATTCTCCGGTTTACTAATTACGAGGTCGATCATAACTTTTTTGAAGTATGTGAGGCAATTCGATTGGCAGTTTTGAAAAGAATTTCCTGATTAGTGTTATGGTTTCCCTCACCCCCGTTCGCTTCGCTCACGGACCCTCCCCCGCAAGCGGAGGAGGGCTTAGTTATTCGAATTGTAAACGGATATGCAATTAGAGGAATGGACTGGAGCGGAAAAGTGGACACTAAGTTTGTCTAGATTGGTATTCAAATTCCAATGGGCTTAGGTAGCCCAAGGACGAATGAATTCTGGCACGATTGTACCAGCTCTCAATGTACCAAAATATC
>Ga0209270_1004489_pt1 | contig 10519 bp, 6 predicted proteins | sample MTBAKSrepl1MetaG_FD_187456 | JGI IMG/M metagenome (GOLD analysis project Ga0209270, IMG submission 187456) | Enrichment culture microbial communities from Arthur Kill intertidal strait, New Jersey, USA, that are MTBE-degrading - MTBE-AKS1... | ecosystem: Environmental > Aquatic > Marine >...
AGGCTCACCATGCCCTGACCTTGACGATGGTCCCCCTGGCCCCCACGGCCATCTGCCGCAACGGCACGACGCTGCCCATAGAATTAACCAGCTCCTTTGAGTTTCGGACGGGATGCTTCCCCGGCCCATTGGCTCGCCGCCGGGCTCGCCGGGCCCTGATCTTGACGATGGTCCCCCTGGCCCCCACGGCCATCTGCCGCAACGGCACAACGCTGCCCATAGAATTCACCAGCTCCTTTGATTGTCGGACGGGAATCTTCCCCGGCCCATTGGCTCGCCGCCGGGCTCGACGGGCCCTGATCCTGACGGCGGTCCCCCTGGCTCCCCCCGCCGGCCGCCGCAATGGCGCGGCACTGATCCTGGAACCCGCCGATTTCTTTGAGCGCCCGGCAGGCCTCAGCCTCGGCGCAGCAGCCGCAGGCCGGGGTCCGGTCTCGTCCCCGGCCGCGCCAGACCCGGCCGGCCAGCCAGCCGGCCGCCAGAGCGACGAGGAGGACGATCAGGATCGTTTGCCACACCGGAGGACTCTCCCTTTGTTGCAACTGAGTCTCATTACCTATAAACCCCCGGGCCATACTGTCAAGCCCGGCCGGAGATTTTTATCCCCACAGGGACTCCCCGGCCTGGCGGTCTATTAGCATCGGCTCCGGAAAGGGTCAAGACGGGACGGGCTGGCCCGGATTTGACTTGCCCCGGGCCCGGGTTTGGGATAATACAATTTTGTCGTGTCCGTCTCCGCCCAAGCCAAGCTCGACTGCCTCTTCCGGCTCTCCAGGGTCCTGGCCGGGGCCGAGGATCTGCCCCGAGCCCTGGAGGAGACGCTGGCCCTGCTCCACGACTGGCTGGGCGTCAACCGGGGAGCGGTCAGCCTCCTCAACCCCCTGAGCGGCCAGATCCAGCTCGAGGCCTCCTTCGGCCTGAGCCCCAGCGAGTTCAAGCGGGGCCGCTACCTGGTCGGCGAGGGCGTCACCGGCCGGGTGGTCCAGACCGGCCGGCCCCTGGCCCTGGCCTCGGTGGCCGGGGAGCCCCTCTTCCTGGACCGGACCGGCTCGCGCCAGGGGCTCAAGGAGGACCTGGCCTTCGCCTGCGTGCCCATCAAGTCGCCCCAGTTCGGGGCCAGCGAGGCCATCGGCGCCCTCTGGGTCGACCTGCCCGGCGACGAGGCCGGGGACCTGGAGGAGACGGTTGACTTCCTCAACCTGGTCGCCCGCCTCATCGCCCAGAGCCTGGCCCAGCTCGAGGCCCAGCGCCTGGACGAGGAGAACCAGCGCCTCAAGAGCCAGCTGGCCACCCGCTTCTCTACGGCCAACCTGATCGGCCACTCAGAAGCCATGTACCAGGTCTTCGCCCTGATCGACAAGGTCGCCCGCTCCCGGACCACGGTCTTCGTCCGGGGCGAGTCGGGCACGGGCAAGGGCCTGGTCGCCTCGGCCATCCACTTCGCCTCGCCCCGGGCCAAGGAGCCGCTGATCAAGGTCAACTGCGCCGCCCTGCCCGAGAGCCTGATCGAGTCAGAGCTCTTCGGCCACGAGAAGGGCGCCTTCACCGGGGCCCTGAGGCTCAAGCCGGGCAAGTTCGAGCTGGCCAAGGGCGGGACCATCTTCCTGGACGAGGTCGGCGCCCTGCCCCTGGAGGCCCAGGCCAAGCTGCTCCGGGTCCTCCAGGAAAAGGAACTGGAGCGCCTGGGCGGGACCAGGACCCTCAGCGTCGACGCCCGCGTCATCGCCGCGACCAACAAGAACCTGGAGGCCTCCCTGACCCAGGGCGATTTCCGGGAGGACCTCTACTACCGGCTCAATGTCTTCCCCATCCACCTGCCGCCCCTGCGCGAGCGCCGGACCGACATCCTCCTCCTGGCCGACCACTTCATCGAGCGCTACGCCCGGGAGCACGACCGCGACGTCCGCCGGATCGCGCCCGAGGCCATCGAGCGCCTCCTGGCCTACCCCTGGCCGGGCAACGTCAGGGAGCTGGAGAACTGCATCGAGCGGGCCGTCCTCCTGGCCGAGGACCGGACCATCCGCTCCGGCCACCTGCCGCCCTCGCTCCAGGCCGCGGCCCCGCGCCGGAAGCCGACCTCCCTGCCCGAGGCCGTGGCCGAGCTGGAGCAGGACCTCATCCGGGCCGCCCTGAGCGCCACCAGGGGCAACCTGGCCCAGGCGGCCAAGAAGATCGGCCTGACCCAGCGCATGATCGGCTACAAGGTCCGCAAGTACGGCCTTGACCCCAAGAGCCTGGCCTGAGATCAGACAATTTTGTGGCGCCGGGGGTCGGTTCAGACATTTTTGTAGGCGAGGTGCCGAAGTTGATATTAAGCTAAGAAGCCATAGTAATTAACTTTTATACCAGAGTCTGACTTGGCCTGGAGGTTGCACATTCTGCGATTGCGCAGAAGGACGAGGAGTCATCATGAAGAAGGTCGAGGCCATCATCAAGCCCTTCAAGCTGGACGAGGTCAAGGACGCCCTCAATGACCAGGGCATCGCCGGCATGACCGTGGTCGAGGTCCGGGGGTTCGGCCGGCAGAAGGGCCGCAAGGAGATCTACCGCGGCGCCGAGTACGTGGTCGACTTCCTGCCCAAGATCAAGATCGAGGTCGTCGTCGAGGACAGCCAGGTCGATCGGGTCATCGAGGCCATCATCGAGGCGGCCAAGACGGGCAAGATCGGCGACGGCAAGATCTTCGTCCTTCCCGTGGACGAAGTCGTGCGCATCAGGACCGGCGAACGGGGGCCGGACGCGGTCTAGGACATGGCCTTAGCCTCCCGCTCCAAAGGACTGCTCGGCCAGCTCAGCCAGGCCCGCAACCGGCTCATCGAGGAGCACCTGGCCGGGCTGCCCGGGGCCCTTTTCGTGGCCCGTTACACCAGCTGGGTCGAGGAGATCGTCCGCCGGCTGTTCAACGAGCAGCAGCTCCTGCGGCCCAGGATCAGGACCGTCTCCCTGGTCGCCCTGGGCGGCTTCGGCCGGGGCGAGCTCAACCTCAACTCCGACGTGGACCTGATGTTCCTCTACCCGGCCGAGCACCAGGACGAGGTCGAGAAGCTGGCCGAGCAGGTCCTCTACCCCCTCTGGGACCTGGGCCTGGAGGTGGGCCACGCCACCCGGACCATGGACGACTGCCTCAAGCTGGCCGGCGGGGACTTCCAGGTCCTGGTCTCCATGCTCACGGCCCGGCCCCTGGCCGGCGATACGTCACGGGCCAAGGAGCTGGAGGCCCGGCTGAAGGCCTCCCTGACCGGGCCCAAGGCCAGGCGGCGCTTCTTCGACCAGGTCGTGGCCTCGGACCTGGAGCGGCAGGCCCGTTTCGGCCGGACGCCCTACCTGCTCGAGCCCCACCTCAAGGAGGGCGAGGGCGGCCTGCGCGACATCCACGCCGTCACCTGGGTCGGCCTGGGCTGCTTCTCCCGGGGCCGGCTCCAGGGCCTGGCCGAGGAGGGCCTCCTGACCGACACGGAGGTGGCCTTCATCGGCGAGGCCCGGGACTTCCTCTGGCGGGTGCGCAACCACCTCCACTACCTGGCCCGGAGCCGCGACGACCGCCTGACCTTCGAGCGCCAGGAAAAGATCGCCGCCTTCCTGGGCTTCAAGGACGAGGGCGGGCTGAACCGGGTCCAGCAGTTCATGCGGGCCTACTACACCCGGGTCTTCGGGCTGCGCAACATCCGCAACCTCTTCTTCGAGCGGGCCCTGGACCGGATCAACCCGGCCGCGGCCGGGGAGGCCCGGACGGTGGAGGCCGACTTCGTCGCCCGGGACGGCGAGCTCCACCTGGCCCGGCCCGAGACCCTGGCCGAGCGTCCCGGCCTGATGATGAAGCTCTTCGCCGCCGCGGCCCGCTCCGGCCTGGTCGTCTCCCACCAGGCCCGCCAGGAGGTCGGCCGGCGCCTCTATCTGGTCGACGAGGCCTTCCGGGCCGATCCGGCCGTCCGGGACGAGTTCTGGGCCGTGGTCCTGGCCCCCGACCCGGAGGTCGAGGCCCTCCTGGCCCTGCACGGCTCCGGGCTCCTCAACGCCTACCTGCCCGAGTTCGCCGGCGTCTTCCAGCTCCCCCAGAACGACGCCTACCACCTCTACACCGTGGACGTCCACCAACTCCTGACCGTGGGCCGCCTCCACGGGCTGGCCGCGGCCAGGGAAGAGGCCGAGAGGGACTCCCTGGCCCGCCGGATCATGGCCGGACTCCAGCGGCCCCGCCTGCTCTTCGCCGCCGGCCTGCTCCACGACCTGGGCAAGGCCCGGGGCGGGGGCCACGCCCAGCGGGGCGCGGAGATGGTCGGACCGATCCTGGAGCGGCTGGGCCTGAACCCGGAAGAGATCAAGGTGGTCGCCTCGCTCATCGCCAACCACCTCTTCCTGGCCGAGACGGCCGCCCGGCGGGACATCCACGACGAGAAGCTCCTCTTCCAGGCGGCCCGGCAGGTCGGCGACGAGGAGCGGCTGGACATGCTCTACCTCCTGACCATCGCCGACTCCCAGGCCACCGGCCCCCGGGCCTGGTCCACCTGGCAGGCCACCCTGATCCAGGAGCTCTACCTCAAGATGACCACCATCCTGACCCGGCCGGACATCGACTCGCTCCGCTCGCCGGAGTGGTTCGATCAGCTCCGCGGCCAGGTCATCGAGCGCCTGGCCGGCCGCCTGCCGGCCGAGGAGGTCGCCCGGCGGCTGGACAGCCTGCCCGACCAGCACCTCCTGGCCACCCCGCCCGAGTCCCTGGCCCAGCAGATCGTCATGCTGGCCGAACTGAAGGGTCGGCCCATGCGCCTGGAGGTCGAGGAGAGGGACGAGGAGGGCTACTGCCTCCTGACCGTGGTGGCCAAGGCCCGGCGGGGCCACTTCGGCCGGATGGCCGGGGTGCTGACACTGAACGGCCTCAACATCCTGGGCGCCCAGATCTCAAACACCACCGAGAACCAGGCCATCCTGGCCTTTCAGGTCGAGTTCCCGGTCGATCCCCTCAGCCGGGCCGAGAAGTGGGCCGGGGTCGAGCGGGACATGGAGCGGGTCCTCTCCGGCCGGCTGGCCCTGAGCGTCAGGCTCCAGCAGCGGCGGGCTCAGACCGCCCTCCCGGCCAGCCGCGCCCCCCGGCGGCCGACCGCGGTGACGGTGGACAACGGCGTCTCGGACTTCCACACCGTCATCGAGGTGGCCACCCACGACCGCCTGGGTCTGCTCTACGACATCACCCGGGTCTTCTTCGACCTGGACCTGATCATCCACGTGGCCAAGATCTCGACCAAGGTCGACCAGGTCCTCGACGTCTTCTACGTGACCGATCTGGATCTGCGCAAGATCGAGGGCCAGGATCAGATCAAGGAGATTCAGGAAGCTTTGACGGCTGCCCTGAGATAACAGAAGGGAGTAACTAATGGATCCAAAAGAAGTAATGGCTCTGGCCAAGGAAAGCGGCGCGGTCATGGTCGACCTCAAGTTCATGGACTTTCCCGGAATGTGGCAGCATTTCTCGGTGCCCATCAGCGAGTTGAGCGAGGACAGCTTCGAGGAGGGCTACGGCTTCGACGGCTCCTCGATCCGGGGCTGGCAGCCGATCAACGCCTCGGACATGCTGGTCATCCCCGACCAGAACACGGCCCTGATGGATCCCTTCACCCAGCACCCCACTCTGAGCCTGATCTGCTCCATCTACGACCCGGTCACCCGGGAGCGCTACACCCGCGACCCGCGCAACATCGCCCAGAAGGCCGAGAACTATCTCAAGGCCACCAGCCTGGCCGACACGGCCTACTACGGGCCCGAAGCAGAGTTCTTCATCCTGGACGACATCCGCTTCGACACCAGCTACCAGCACTCTTACTTCTTCCTGGACTCCCAGGAGGGCCGCTGGAACTCCGGCCGCGAGGAGTGTCCCAACCTGGGCTACAAGCCGCGCTACAAGGAGGGCTACTTCCCGGTCAGCCCGACCGACTCCCTCAATGACCTGCGCACCGAAATGGTCATGGTCCTGGAGTCCTGCGGCATCCCGATCGAGGCCCAGCACCACGAGGTGGCCACGGCCGGCCAGGCCGAGATCGACATGAAGTACGCCCCCCTGGTCAAACAGGCCGACAACCTGATGCTCTACAAGTACATCATCAAGAACGTGGCCAAGAACGCCGGCCGGACCGTGACCTTCATGCCCAAGCCCATCTTCGGCGACAACGGCTCGGGCATGCACGTCCACGTCTCCCTCTGGAAGGACAACGAGCCCCTCTTCGCCGGCGACAGGTACGGCGGCCTGAGTGAGACGGCCCTCTACTTCATGGGCGGCGTCCTCAAGCACGCCCAGGCCCTCTGCGCCTTCACCAACCCGACCACCAACTCCTACCGCCGCCTGGTCCCGGGCTACGAGGCCCCGGTCAACCTGGCCTACTCCTCGCGCAACCGCTCGGCCGCCCTGCGCATCCCCATGTACTCGCCCTCGCCCAAGGCCAAGCGGGTCGAGATCCGCTTCCCCGACCCCTCCTGCAACGGCTACCTGGCCTTCTCGGCCCTGCTCATGGCCGGCCTGGACGGGATCGAGAACCGCCTCGACCCGGGCGAGCCCCTGGACAAGGACATCTACGCCCTGGCCCCGGAGGAGCTCAAGGACGTGCCCTCCACCCCCGGCTCCCTGGAGGAGGCCCTCAAGGCCCTCAGGGAGGACCACGAGTTCCTGCTCAAAGGCGACGTCTTCACCAGCGACGTCATCGACATGTGGCTGGAATACAAGCAGAGCAAGGAAGTGGACGAGATGCGCTTCCGGCCTCACCCTTACGAGTTCGCTCTCTACTACGACCTCTAAACCCTTGAGGCCGCCGGTCCGGGGGCTGAGCCGGCCAGCCCTACGGACCCAGGCCCCCTCTCCGGCCGCCGGGTCCGATCCGCGGCCGAGACAGGCGAGGTGCGCCCATGATCGACACCGGCGACACGGCCTTCATGCTCCTGGCCACGGCCCTGGTCATGCTCATGACCCCGGGGCTGGCCCTCTTCTACGGAGGCCTGGTCAGGACCAAGAACGTCCTGGCGACCATGCTCCAGAGCTTCGTCTGCCTGGGCGCGGTCTCCCTGATCTGGGTCCTCTTCGGCTACAGCCTGGCCTTCGGCCCGGACCTGGGCGGCCTGATCGGCGGCCTGGACTGGCTGGGCCTCAAGGGGGTGGGCCTCCAGCCCGGCCCCTACGCCCGGACAATCCCCCACCTCCTCTTCTGCGCCTTCCAGCTCATGTTCGCCGTCATCACCCCGGCCCTGATCAGCGGCGCCTTTGCCGAGCGGATGAGGTTCTCGGCCTTCCTCCTCTTCACCTGCCTCTGGGCCAGCCTGGTCTACGCCCCGGTCTGCCACTGGGTCTGGGGCGGCGGCTGGCTGGGCAAGCTGGGCGCGCTCGACTTCGCCGGCGGCACGGTCATCCACGTCAACTCCGGGGTGGCCGCCCTGGCCGCGGCCCTGGTCACGGGCCGGCGCAAGGGCTACCGGCGCGAGCCCTTCCACCCCCACAACCTGCCCCTGACCGTACTCGGGGCCGGCCTGCTCTGGTTCGGCTGGTTCGGCTTCAACGCCGGCTCGGCCCTGGGCGCCGGGGAAGTGGCCAGCCTGGCCTTCTTCAACACCCAGGTGGCCACCGGCGCGGCGGCCCTGGCCTGGCTGGCCGCCGAGTGGTTCCGGTTGGGCAAGCCGACCACCCTGGGCGCGGCCACGGGCGCCCTGGCCGGGCTGGTGGCCGTCACGCCGGCGGCCGGATTCGTCGGGCCCCTCTCGGCCGTGCTCATCGGCCTGGCCGCCGGGCCGGTCTGCTACGGGGCCGTCCTGGCCAAGGAGAAGCTGGGCTACGACGACAGCCTGGACGTGGTCGGGGTCCACGGCCTGGGCGGGCTCTGGGGCGCCCTGGCCACCGGCCTGTTCGCCTCCAAGGTCGTCAACCCGGCCGGTGCGGACGGGCTCTTCCTGGGCAACCCGGCCCAACTAGGGGTCCAGGCCCTGGCCGTCCTGGGCGCCGCGGCCTACTCCTTCATCGTGACCTGGCTCATCCTCAAGCTCGTGGACGCCCTGACCGGCCTGAGGGTCAGCGAGGAGGACGAGGTCCAGGGGCTGGACCTGACCCAGCACAGCGAGACCGGCTACTCGCTGACCTGAACCCGGGCCGGTAAAACCCGGCTTTTCATCGGGCCGGAACGGTTGTAAGATCAAAGGCATGGCCCAGAAGCCCTCTCTCGACCCGGAAGAGGCTCTCCTTCTCCTGGAGCGGCACGCCCTGCCCCTGGCCAAGGCCCTGGCCCTCAGGCCCGGCCTGGCCGAGGGGCTCTTCCAGGCCGACGCCCTGGACGAGCCCTTGAGCGAGGCCGACCTGATCCGCCTCCTGGCCCGGCCGCAGGACAACGGCCCGGAGAGCGAAGAGGCGCTCATGAGCCGCCTCAGGAGGGCCAAGGAGGCGGTCTTCGTCCACCTGGCCCTGCGCGACCTGTGGGGCCTGGCCTCGCTGGACGAGGTCTTCTCGACCCTGAGCGGCCTGGCCCGGCTGGCCCTCGAAGAGGCCCTGGCCGGGGGGCTGGAGCTGCTCCTGGCCAGGCGCGGCCTGGAGCCCTGGCCCCAGGGCCGGCCCCTGCCCTTCTGCGTCCTGGGCCTGGGCAAGCTGGGCGGCCTGGAACTCAACTACTCCTCGGACGTGGACCTGATCTACCTCCAGCAGCCCGCGCTCTGGCCCCGCCAGGCTAAGGTGACCGCGGCCGAGTTCGCGGTCAGCCTGGGGGCCCTGATCAGCCGGGCCCTGGGCCAGGCCACGGCCGAGGGCCTGGTCTTCAGGGTCGACCTGGACCTCAGGCCGGCCGGCAAGGACGGGCCCATGGTCCCCTCCCTGGACATGGCCCGCCACCACTACCTCTACCGGGCGGCCGAGTGGGAGCGGCTGGCCCTGATCAAGCTCAGGCCCCTGGCCGGCAACCTGGACCTGGGCCGGGAGTTGATCGAGGAGACCAGGCCCTTCGTCTTCCGCCGCCACCTGGACTACACCGCCCTGGACGAGCTCAAGGCCCTCAAGGCCAGGTTCAGCAGCCGGCCCCGCTCCCGGACTCAGAGCGGCCAGGACCTCAAGCTGGACCGGGGCGGCATCCGCCAGCTCGAGTTCTTCGTCCAGACCCTCCAGCTCATCTTCGGCGGCCGCAAGCCCGAGCTCCGCCCGCCCGCCACCCTGGCCGCCCTGGCCGCCCTGGCCGAGCAGGAGATCATCTCCCGGCCCGACGCCAGCGAGCTCGGCGCGGCCTACGTCTTCCTGCGCCGGGCCGAGCACCGCCTCCAGCTCCACGGGCTGCGCCAGACCCAGAGCCTGCCGGCCGGCAAGGAGGCCCTCGACCGCCTCGGCCGGGCCATGGGCTACGGCGAGCCGACCCCGGGCCGCGACTTCCTCGACGACCTGGCCAGCCACACCGAGGCGGTTTCGCGCCGCTTCGAGTCCCTGCTCCAGGAGCCGGGGCCGGTCAAGGACTCGCGCCCCCTGGCCCGCCTCCTGGAGGTCATGGAGCGGGAGGACCGGGAGGCCAGCCTGGATCTCCTGGCCACCCTGGGCTTCCTCGAACCCGAGCGGGCCTTGGAGTCGATCCGCAAGCTGACCGCCGACTCCTTCCTGCCCCACTCCCTGGCCCGCCAGCGCCAGCTTCTGGCCCGCATCCTGCCGGCCATGCTCCACCAGGTCCTGGCCTCGGCCGAGCCTGACGCGGCCCTTTTCCGGCTGGAGGCCTTCCTGGCCCGGATGGGACCCAAGACCGGCCTGTTCCTGCTTCTCCTGGAGAACCCGCCCGTCCTGGAGCTGCTAGTCGGCCTCCTGGCCAGCTCGGCCTTCCTGGCCCGGGTCCTGACCGCCCACCCCGGCATCCTGGACGGCCTGATCGATCCCCGCTCGCTCCGGGTCAAGGACCGGGAGGAGCTGGCCCGGGAGCTGGACCAGGCCCTGGCCGCCGCCGGCGACGTCGAGGACAAGGCCGGCCTGATCAGGCGCTTCAAGGCCGAGGAGACGGTCCGCATCGCCGTGACCGACCTGACCGAGGAGCTCGGCTTGGAGAGGGTCTCGGACCAGCTCTCCGACCTGGCCGAGGTGGTCCTGGGCCAGACCCTGGAGCTGGCCCGGGAGATCCTGGCCCCGCGCTACCCGGACCAGGAGATGGGCCGGGGCCTGGAGTTCGTGGTCATCGCCCTGGGCAAACTGGGCGGCCGGGAGCTGGCCTACCACGCCGACCTGGACGTCATCTTCCTCTACCGCAACCTTGACCCGGCCCCGGGCGCGGCGCCCCGGGCCGGCGAGTACGCGGCCAAGCTGGCCCAGCGGGTCATCTCCCTCCTCTCGGTGAGCATGATCGAGGGACCCGGCTACCAGATCGACGCCCGGCTGCGCCCCTCGGGCCGCTACGGGCCCCTGGTCGCCTCCCTGGACTCCTTTGCCAAGTACCACGCCGCCTCGCCGGTCTGGGAGAGGCTGGTCCTGATCAAGTCCAGGCTGGTGGCCGGCTCCGATAAGTTGGGCCGGGAGGTCCTGGCCGCCGTGGCCCGGACC
>Ga0209270_1004492_pt1 | contig 10501 bp, 6 predicted proteins | sample MTBAKSrepl1MetaG_FD_187456 | JGI IMG/M metagenome (GOLD analysis project Ga0209270, IMG submission 187456) | Enrichment culture microbial communities from Arthur Kill intertidal strait, New Jersey, USA, that are MTBE-degrading - MTBE-AKS1... | ecosystem: Environmental > Aquatic > Marine >...
TGATTGTCGCCGGGTCCCAGGCCAGATCCATGGTCTCGGTGGCCAGGTTCACCGACACCCCGGCCACCCCGTCGAGCCCGCCCACAACCTTCTCGATGCGGGCGGAGCAGGCCGCGCAGTGCATGCCCTTTATGGCGAATTGGTGTTTTTTCAATGGGTTTGCCCCTGAGCTTTTTAGGCTGTAGGCTGTTAGTTTTTAAGCTTTTTAGGCTGTAGGCTGTTAGTTTTTAAGCTTTTTAGGCTGTAGGCTATTAGCCTGTTAGTTTATTTTTTCCCTCTCCAGAGGAGGTAAGCGAACGCAGTGAGACTCCGGGAGGGTGGCCAACGGCCGGGTGAGGAGTTTTTCAAACCATCAGCGAAGCTGCAAACTTCTTCTGTCATCTGTCTTCTGTCATCTGTCATCTGTCTTCTGGCTTCTGGTATGGTGAGGGGCTATACAACCAACAGCGAAGCTGCTAACTCCTCCTGTCCTCTGTCCTCTGACATGCTAGGCTTCAAACCCCAAAACTGCCAACTGCCAACTGCCAACTGCCGACTCCCGGCGCAGCCGGGTCTGTCATCTGTCCTCTGGTTTCCGGCTTCTGATATGCTGCCAACTGCCAACTGCCAACTGCCGGCGCAGCCGGGTTCCCCCTCATCCGCCCTTCGGGCACCTTCTCCCCCAGGAGAAGGGTGTTTTAATAATTACCCTCTACCACTGGGAGAGGGTGGCCAGCGGCCGGGTGAGGGGCTCTTCTACCACCAGCGAAGCTGCAAACTTTTTCTGGCTTCTATCATCTGGTTTCTGTTTTCTGATAAGCTGCCGACTGCCGACTGCAAACTGCCAATTCCCGGCGCAGCCGGGAATAACGCCGCCGTGCTCAAAACAAATAAGGCCGCCGGAGCCCTTTGGCAAGGACTCCGGGCGGCCTTGGATGATTGATTAATGATAAGATCTACATTATGGACAGGTGAATTCTTTCCATTTAGACCTGCCGGAAATATAATTCTTGATCGGCAGGTTTTCCTGTTGGATTTCGAGGATTTCGCCGGTGCTGGTCTGGACAAAGGCTTTCGGTCCTTCCCCGTTTTTTCCGCCTGTCCCGACATGGAGATTTGGGGTGGTGGCCATGCCGCGGCCCAAGCTGAGTTTGCTTTCAATCATACCGGCGTCGTTGATGCCATTTCGGCCGAATATATTTTCATACCAGGCCGTTCCGGTTTTGTAGTAAACTCCGTAGAGATACGAAGCGCCTTCAGCCTGGCATACACCGCTGTTGGGCTGATAGGTGGTAAAGGTCACAAGCCCTCCGAGCAGAGTCGCCTGGCCGACGTTCTTTTCCCTGTTATTGTATGGCCAGAAGTCTAAGTACCAGCCATCTGTACAGTTGTTTTTGTAATGAGGATCAGTATAATCAGAGCCCGAGCATTCGACTATTTCCGAACAGATATTTCTGAAGCATCTCCCAGTCCCAGCGATATACTTCTCCATTCTGTCAAAATATGCATTGTTCTCCGAGGCGTTGTAGAACGAAGGGTTCTGATTTAATTCTAAACAATGATAAGAACCATCCTTACAAATGAGAGGGGCATTGGCTATGTTTGTACTTTCGCCGACAAGTATTTCATCCACTTTTGCAAGCCCTTTGGCGCCTGGATCTGATGTAGAGTTGCCGCTCAATTCCACTTCCGCCCAAGTGAGCTTTCTTTTTCTCAAGGAGCCGTCATCTGTGATTTCCATAGGTTCCTTAATACCGTAGTAGCTTTGCTGCTGCCGGTCAGTTTTGTCGTCGGGATCAAAAAAGCGGCCTGTTCCAAAGTAGATCCAGAAATTATAGCCGTCTGTTCCGACTGACGGGGCTGCGGTGATGGGCTGAATCGGATGGCCCGTTACTTGAGGAATTATGTTACCGGCAGAATCCGTCATGGAGCCCAGGTTCAGCAAAGTTGTTACGTCCCATTGATACGGTTCCGTGACGGGATCGCCGCCGGTTTTACCAACGATATGGCCGGTAGGTTCCATGACGAGTCGATACATATGACCGCCGCCATTAAAGTAGGTAGTACCGTCAGTATACCTGCTGAAGCCGCTGTAGCCTTCACTGTCCGTTTCACCCTCAACAGTGCCGAAGTACACCGCGTCAGCTTTGTAATCCTCATAACTTGGATCAATGTCAAAGTCGACGGTGATCAGGTCGGAAACAAAAGACTGGACTTGCGCTGCGGGGGCAAGAAAAGTTCCGCCTGCTGAATCCACAGTTGGTTCTCCGGCTGGAATTTTCAGAGGTTCCTTCCCGGTCGGGGATGTGCTGATCAGCCAATCAAGGGGTAGGACGCTGATTTTTGCCCCCTGGTCACTGAGGCCTTTCATCCCAGAATCACCCTGCGGACCACTGCCAAGAATCAGGTACCATTCGTTAACATCACCATGCTTGACGATGGCCATTGTCGATATCACAGTTGAGTAGCCGAGATCCACAATGGCAGGGTCGTTTTCTCTGGTCAATTCTCCAAGCAGGTCTGGCGGTGCTTCCGGGTTGGTTATGTCCAGGATGAAATAGGAGGAGATAAACTGCCGGTTGTCAGCGGGATCAGCCCCAGTGAGATCAGCAGCATCAACCGGAGTCCCGCCGAGGCGCATGCCGCCGACGAGGATAGTTCCCCACCCGTTGGGATGAATACACCCTTCGTTGGAGTACCCATTTTCCAATCTGCAGGCATCCTCTTCCTCAAATATCTTTACATCAAAAATTCTGGGGCGAAGGTCTACATAATATTTGTGTTTATAGGGCCCATCCAGTCCGGTCAGGCATTTGAGGTGCGGGCGCAGGTTATAAGGAACATAGGCCCACATCTCCGTCCCTAGGGCAGGTCCATTGTCATTGAAGGAGCGGTTGCCGAAATCGTAGCCAAGGTAGAATTTGTTGTTGCCTTCCTGGTAAAAACCGGCATTGACGGCGTGAAGCATACCGTCATTGGCTCCAAAGTAAACCATGTGCCGGCGATTTTTCCACCTGGAGAGAAATTGGGCATAGCTGAAGTCATTGTAAATGAGATGATATCCCTCAGCCGGAGCGGCAACGGTCATTGGGGTTGAATGGATAATGTCCCCCAACCGCCAGGTTATGGGATAGGTGCTGGCAGGTACATCAGGATCGGGGACTGTAGTCTGTCTGCTGCGCAGGGCACTATCCAGCCTACCGTTACCGTTGAGGTCTTCACCATCATCAAGCACATTATTACTGTTCAAATCTTCATCGATAAAGTCTTCACCACGCACCCATCGGATGATTTTATCAACCTCGATCCCGTCCACTACATCAAAATCCGAGGCCATGGCATTCCACGAGGGACCGCCGTCCGCCCCGGCGACAAAATCAACAACTTCACCATCGTCGACTATACCGTTTCCATCGTCATTCCAGGTAAAGATATATCTCTGCCGGCTGTCGGCGTTGAAACCGTCCGAGGATCTGTTCGTCCGGGTTGCCAGTTCGCTGAACGAACCCGTAGAAATATCAGGGTACTCGGAAAGCCATTGATTGGCAGACCAGAGGAAGTGTATTTCCTCAAGATCCTTGGCATTAGTGCAGAGCTTCCCTTCAGTGTCAATGATTGAAGTATTATAACAGCCTCTTGATTTTTGTTGATCAATGTCGTTGTCATAGTAGATGATTACCCGCAGGTCCCCACCATCAAGGATGCCGTTTCGGTTGACGTCTTCAAATGTTCGGTCAAAATGGCCGTCGCCGTCAATATCTTCACTGGTATCGGGGATGCCGTCGCCGTTGGTGTCTAATCCCGTATCATACATACCATCGCCGTCTGTGTCCGCGAGGATATCGAAAATGCCATTTCCGTTAAGGTCCTCCGTCAGATCGAGGATGCCGTCTCCATCAACATCTTCTCCAGGGTCCATGATGCCGTTGCAGTTAAGATCTTCGCCGCAATCCAGTTTTCCATCGCCATCCAAATCTTCTGAAGGATTTAAAATGCGATCGTTATTCGTATCCTCATACATAAATCCGTTTTCGTCCAGGAAGAGTCCATGGACATCTCCGACCCATTCTATCGATATCTCGTTTCCGGAACTATCCTCAATCACTTTTTCCGGCCAGAAGATAGCCTGATAAATTGCCCCTTCACCACCTCGTGCCGAAGAAATGACCGAGGCCGCTGAACCTGCGGATGCCCTTTGTCTGAGTTCGTTAAATATGGCAAGAAGATTGTCCTCAAGGGCCTGTGGATCCTCTCCGCTCATTGCCTCACCGGTTCCGCCGTTGGCTGCAGCGCTGTTCATCAGGTAAGCGGGATTACATTCGTTCGCTTCCCCATTATCTCGGGGCAAGCCGGCAGTAACGATATAGGTGTTAATATTGTTTTTCGGTTTATCGGCAAATGGAAAATTCTCTTCAGGCAACGTTGCACTGGCGAGAGGATAAACGTTGAAATAGTCATTTGGATCATTGGCAAAATAAGTGAGATCATCCATGTAGGTGCTTCCCAGAAGGCCGTCCGTACATTGATCTGCTTCATCATCTGCTGTTGTTTCACCCGGGTCTATAATGTTGGTAGACGTAACAAACGAAGCAACCTGATCATTGATGTCAGCCGTCGAGGCGCCTTCGGTAATAATCAGGATATAATTTGCCTGACACCAATTGATAACCGGGTCTATTAAAAATTCCCAAGTAACCCCTGAATCATAAAGTGGCCCGTATTGTTCGATACCGTCAGCATCGACCTTCAATGCCGCTGTGCCGGTTTGTACGGTGGTATAAAGTTTTCCGCCGTAACTGACAATATCATAGGGCACATAGGCATTGCTGACAGCCCATTCACCCCGATAACTGCCGACAGGGGTCCATGCGACTCCTGTATCACCGGCGAAATTCACTCCGTCTGAACTGTCCTGGTCGTAGGAGAAACCGCCGGACTCAGTCTGATAAAGAGTGCCTCCAACCATGAGGTAGGAACCCGGTGCGTAGTTGCGGCCATTTTCCCATCCATCCATGACATCGCTGTCGGTTTGGAAATCGTCGGCATTGAGTCGCATATCTCTATTTTGGGTGTAATAACCGATAGCATTGTACACAGCCTCGGCAAGAGGGGTCCACGAGGTGGCATGGACACCATTAATAGATTTGACCAGATTGTCGACATGGATACCAGAGTCAGTGGTTGCCGTCCCGAGCTTGATCGGGGAAATAATTTTTGCGCCGTCCTTGTTGGTGCCGGGACAATACTGGATAATTTGATCGGGAACGGCAGGGCTTCCGCATTCGGAAGCCGCACCGTTGTCATTGAAAGCCATGGCGCCGATCCGCAAGCCCTGGGCGGTTGCATGTAGGACGCCTTCCGGCTGGGTTGTCTGCTCGATATGCACTTTCATGGTGGCAATGGGGTGCCCGCCCAGTTGGCCGGCCAGTCCGGTATCAACAAGAATGGCCGGCAGGTTCCAGTATTCGGTGGTTTCGGAAACTGCATCTGAAGGATCAATCACCTCCGGAATCTCGGTTTGCAGGCAGAAATCATGCATCGCCTGATCAACACAGATATCGGCAACATCGTCCGCGTCGGGTTCGGGCGGTGTTATCACGCTGTCGTCTCCATCCAGGTTAGGGGACCAGTATGTCGGAACACCTCCGTAATATGTATCGTCCGTTGGGTCGCAGGATGCCCCCGAGCTCGAATCGGTATAGTAGGTTCTCCACCTGTTATTGTTCTGACAGGCAGTGCCTTGGTTATTTAATTGGGTACAGATCTCGGTGTAGGATGAATCACTTCTGTTCCGAAAAAGGTTGCCTCCCATCCAGAACGTACAGGGGCTTTGGGCCGTCCAATCGCAGTCGGACACATCTCTCGTGTAGGGGTCGCATGTAGCACCACCGGCCCCGCTGCCGAATTCCCAGCAGCGGCCGACAAAGCCGGTTCGTTCGTCGTGGGGAAGGGTTTCGTCGAAGACGCCGTAGCAGACATACTCCGGATCCCACGGGGAGATATCCAAGGGTGAGACACTGGTATAAAGGCTCGGGCAGGTCATCCGTGGGTGGTCGTTGCCGCCCTTCCAACGGCCATGTTTGGCATAGAACCAGCATTCCTGGAGGGCTTTGTGATAGATGATATGGGTGACATTGCCTCCCGCACCGGGTGAGGCATCAAAACCCACGCATGCTTCGACGTCGGCTTCCGCCGGTCCCAGACCGCCCGGATCTTGGAAAGCCTCGATGGCGTCCTGGCACGCCTCAAAATCCATGCCGTTTTCGGTAATGGCATAGATTTCCAATCGGGTCGTGTCGTCGGCCCAGTCGACACGGTCATCCGCGCTGGGCATGCGGACGGCCATGGTCAGGTACATGCCGGCTGGTGAAGGTGAGGTCTGTTGAATCGGCACCTGCTTGATGAAGCGATTGCCGGCACATCCCCGGTTTTCAGAAATAATTCGTTCTTCCCGGATATTGTATTTCCCCCCGGTGAGGATATCTTTCTGAATGTCGAACTTGGAGGCGGTGGCCCAGTTGAGCAGGTTGCCGCTTGCCGCCATGGCCGAAACATAGTTTGGCGTATCGACTCCGGAATTGTTGATAGTGACACACATATCCGCATTGGAATAATACGCAGCGCCGGCGGCCGATCGGCAGGCTTCCAGCGCCGCGGATTCGGATACATTTTCAAAGTAACCTTCATCAATCCGCTGCCAGTCCAGAGCGTCTTCAAAAATTGTCGTGCCGGTGGAAGTGCCTGCTGATTGACAGAAGTAAATCATGCTGTCATAGGTAACAATGTCGTATTGGGCGTAGTTGACGTTCGGGCGCCAGGTGTGGAAGTCCACCGGTATCCAGTCGACACTGGTGTCATTTATCGGTTTGGTTCCGTTTGATACGCCGCCCTCGAAGGTAAAGAACAGCTCCATGTCATCTCCGAGAACATAGGTGCTGGCATCATAAGTGGTGGCGTTAGTAAACCTGAGGACCCTGGTCCACGAGACGCCCGAATCGCTTTCCGGCCCGGTTCCATTGGATGTTCCTTCAACGGGATTGTAATAAACCTTGGCGTCGCGTGTGAAAATAAAGCTGTACGCGTGGTAAAAGGTATTGTTGCGCCAGTCAGGACGAAGGACTGGTTGCCAGTCAACGCCGTTGTCATCAGCGATTGAGTTCCCGGTGGAGGTTCCGGAGGACCATGCTCTGTACGTCACGCCTTCATACGTAACCAAATCGTTTTGGGAGTAGGGGGTATCGGATCTCCATGTCGGGACTGTGTTGCGCCAAAGAAACCAGCTGCCGTCCGTCTGAAAATTTCCGGCATACGTATCGCCGGAAACAAAGCCTTCGTCAAAACATTGGTAGTTTTGGTCGATATACGCCATATCCAGCATGCTGCCGGAATTGTCGAAGAGAAGTAGTAGGTTCGAATCCGCCCCGAACGAAAGAAAAGGTGGTTCGGCAAGTCCCCTGCCGCAGACATTTTGCGCAATTGCCGTGCCGGAAAATCCGGCCAGGGTCATTTCAGCGACAAGACCGAAATAAAGCAAGCTGATTGTATGCTGTTTCATGCCGTGTACCTGATTAAGATTTCCATTCAATTTTGGTCATTACTGGCTGAGACCGCTGATATATTGCCAGGCAGTCCATGAAGAGTTGATCAATAAATACATGCGCCTTCCGAACCGATAAGGTGCCGCCAACCAAACAGGAGGACAGACTGACTGTTTCTCGGCCCCCTGAATTGGGAGTATATGTCCATGATTTTTGCAACTCCGCCCTGGGCCGCCGATTTGCCTTTCCCTTCATAACCTGCGGCCATTTGGAGGGAGCCTCCGGGCAGCATTGACGTTTCACCACCGAATTGCAGGTAGTCAACTTCGACGCCGCTGAGGATGTTCGCAACCGGAAAAGCCGCGTCAGCATTGTTCGGAGCGGTACCGCAAACATATGCCGGGAGAGCATTTCTCCATAATATAAGGTCGTTGCCTCGGTCATAAACTCGAATTATCCCTTCAATGTCTGCTGTCCAGACTCCGTCAATCTGGGTATCTCTTTGGAAGCCAGTTGGGCAGTTGAAGGAGTGCTCGATAATTTCCGTGCCCAGAATTGCGCCGGCTTCAGCGGAGTAGAAAGTTTCTTTGTGCAGCCTGTCGTTGCCGGCAATCTGCAGCTCAATGGAGGTGTTCCGGGTGGCCGTGATGCCGAGCATGGTCAGGATAAGCAGGATCAGCAGGCCGGTGATCAGAACAAAACCTTGTTCGTTATGGAGCGATTTTATTGGTGGTCTCATGCTGTCCCTGGTTAAAAGTAAAGGGTTTTTGTATGTTTGAGGGTGACGGATTTGCCGGTTACATCGTTGCTGACAATGACATAAATTGTCTTGGTATCCGGCATGGGCACGTCCTCCGCGACGTTCCAGATGACAGTGTATTTCCCGTCCGGAGAAACATCACTGTAGTCCGGCGCATTCACCTCCTCCAGACCGAAATTTATAATGTTGTCTTGTGTGAGACCGTCTGCGTTACCATCATTGTTGTCATCATCATCGTCAATGCCGTCATTATTTGCATCCTGGGCTGATCGAAGGCCGTCCCCGTTTTCATCCTCAAGGTCTCCATAATCCGTTCCGAAGATCCATTCCACTTTGTCCGCGGCCCAGGTGGAGGCAATGGTGATATCGTTGGCAGTGATGTTGCCCCGGACAGCAGCGGTCTGCATGGCATTGACCGAAAGGATGCCAATCGTCAGGATGGCTAAGGCAACTATGACCTCAATGAGGGTAAAGCCCTTTTCATCGAAGAAGGAAAGGCGGGATCTTTGTTGTATCGGTTCAGGCATCATTTTACAATAACCCCACGTTTCGAAGATAAATGGTTTTGGCCAGCATTCTTCTGCGGTAGTTCAGGTTATTCGGATAGGCGAAGGTTAACGGGTTCCAAGTCGTCCCGGCAATGACCGTCCCGTCCATGTCTGTGAACGTAGTTGAGTACGTATTATTGTCGGTGTATTTGTAATCCGGCTGATCAGACCGGGCAAGGATCGACACCCGCACCGCGACAATTTGCTCTATTTCCGATGCGGTAGGGGTAAGTTTGTAGGTTCCGTCATTGAGAAGATAACGAAATTCGATGCGGTCAATATTCTCGGCGATTGAATGATTGCCTGGAATTCTGTTGATTGCATCTAAATAACCATCGCCGTCGGAATCATAATGGTCATAAATATAGGTTTCGTTCAGGTATTGCCCGGCCCAAGGGCTTGTTGATCTGCAATTGTCTCCCGGATCGTTTGGCAGATTTGGAGAATCCGACTCTTCGCAGAGGTCGCCTGAAAAGACGAACGTTGTGGACCCAGTAGTGAAGGTGCTGGATACTCCATCATCATCAACATAAACAACATCATTAACCAGTCCATAATTCCCAGTATTAAATGGGTCATATGCGGCGATTACGAATTCACGGGACATCATGTCCATAGCCGCGCGGATATTCTGCTGGATTTGTGTAACCTGCTGCTGAATTTTTTCATTCTGCTGCTGCACCTTGAAGGAGGCGTAGACCGCGGCAATGACGAGAAACGCCACAACCATGGTGACCATCAGCTCAACAAGGGTGAAACCTGCCTGTTGGTTATTAGATTGGCGATTTGTCTTCATTTACTCAATCCAACTGGTTCCGTTAAACTTTCTGATTTTAACCGACCCCGCTATCTGGGTGGTGACAGCATAGCAGACATCTTTATTTCGGTTTTCAATATAAACGCTGGCCTCATTTTGAGTTGTTCCCCGGCTGTTAAAAGTGAAAGACGCAGCTTGTACGAACGCGTCTCCATTCCAATCATTGACCGCCGCGCCTGTTCCCAGTCCGATTCCATATTTGGTGTCCAGTTTCCCATTACCATTTACATCTTCCCCGGCATCCAAGATACCGTTCTCAGTGATGAAGTCCTCGTCAAAAAAAACATGCGGTTCAAGGACATCCAATTTGCCATCACCATCTGTATCTTCACCAGCATCTAAAATGCCATTACCATTTTCATCTTCGTTAATGTCCCAATTTCCATCTCCGTCCAAATCGATATAGCTTAATCCTGGAGTAAACCTGATTATAATGTCCCTGTTTTCCTTAATGGCAAGAATCTTGGCTTCTTGTACACTGGAGTACAGATCTTGGGCAGTCCCCCGAAGCTGCATCTCCGGCGCCATGGCCAGGAACGCGGGGGAGGCGAGGACGGCGACAATGGCGATCACCACGAGGGTGATCATTATCTCAACAAGGGTGAAGCCTGACCGTGATCGGAATAGGGTGTGGTGGTTTGTTGTCATGTTTGCATTCCCTGATGATGGTCGGTTGTCAAAATGGAAGCATTTTTTCTGCCAGTTTGCGAACAAAGAGGGCGAGCGCTGAAGATGCTATGCATTTCAGGGGGTTACTGGAGCTGGGGGAAAAGGGTTGTCAGGACAAGAAGGGGACTGCGGGAGAGGAATTATAAAATTATTTTATAATTAATGGCCAATGTGTAAAAAAAATTGATAC
>Ga0209270_1004497_pt1 | contig 10490 bp, 10 predicted proteins | sample MTBAKSrepl1MetaG_FD_187456 | JGI IMG/M metagenome (GOLD analysis project Ga0209270, IMG submission 187456) | Enrichment culture microbial communities from Arthur Kill intertidal strait, New Jersey, USA, that are MTBE-degrading - MTBE-AKS1... | ecosystem: Environmental > Aquatic > Marine >...
TTCAGGACATGGAATTTGTCCAGTTTGTAGTGACCCCGTTGAAGAAGGCCGGAACGCCCGGCCGGATACCGCCATGCGAAACCTTGCTGATCAAGGGGGCGGTTTTGAGAAATGGTCAAGGGGAAAATCTGTTCGATGCACTGTCAATCCCGTTCACATTGACACGTGATGTTATCGCTCAAGTGGTCCATCGGGGAATATCCGATACCCGCAATCCAGATGATTTTGTTTACCTGGATGTGAGCGGACTTTCCAAAAGCGATCTCTGCTTGGCCGAATTCCCCCCGGGAAAGATGTTCAGGGTGACCCCTTGCTCGCATTTTTTCATGGGTGGGGTCCGGGTTGAAGAGGATTTGACCACTCCGGTCGCAGGTCTCTTCGTAGCTGGGGAGATAATGGGAGGGGTCCATGGGGCTAACCGCCTCGGCGGCAACGCCCTTGCCGAGACATTCGTTTTCGGTGCCGTGGCAGGAAGGAAGGCAGCGCTTTTCGCCAGAGAAATCGCACTGCCCCACCAGGTATTGCACCGAATCGCCCTTTGCGCAGTTGGCGGAATACTCGATCGATATGAATCTGCAGGAACAAAAAGATCCTCCATAGGCGACTATTCGGAAATGATCTCCGAACTCAGAAACACTATGAGTTCATCGGCAGGCGTCATCCGGGACAAGAACTCACTGCGTGAAGGGGTTGAGAGACTTTGCAGTATCAGGCGGACACTCTACGAAATGCCTTTGCCTGAACCCACGTGCTTGTGGAAAGCAACTTCCACGGAAGAAATGCTCCTAGTTGGAGAAATGATCCTAGAGTCCGCATTGAAAAGAGAAGAATCCCGGGGGGCACATTTCAGGGAAGATTATCCGCAAAGAGACGACCGTCGTTTCATGGTGAACATTCTTGTGAAAGAAAACCGCTCGGGAGAAATCGCCCTTTCGGACGTCATGTGTCGATAATAACCTCTTAATCCATCACCAATCAGAATAGGGTCACAGAATTGGGGCGAGTACGCTTCATTTAAAACTTTTAGTTGTATACATATAAATACAACTTGACTTTTGTTTTTTCTCTGGTAAAAGATGGATTCGGTAGAGCCTGGGAGAAGGTCGCGGCCCGGGGGTGATTCGGACGACTTTTAGAGCCTTAGAATCTTGCGCCGAGAACGAGAGCCGAATTTGACCGGTACCAACTGCATCTCACACAGGAGGAGTGAAATGACACACGAGGAGCTTCTAGAAACATTCAAGAAAAAGCGTCAGGCCATCTTGGAGATGGGGGGACTGAAAAAGATAGGCGCTCACAAGAAGGATGGGAAGATGACTGCCCGCGAGCGGATTAAACTGCTTTATGACTCCGGGACGTTTCAGGAGATTGGTATGTTCACCCATTCAGACCAGCCCGGAATGGCGGAGCGCACGCCCGCGGACGGCAAGATAACCGGCTTCGGCAAGATTGACGGTCGACTTGCTGGTGCGATGGCAAGCGACATGACGGTCCTGGCAGCATCGAGCTCCAGAGGAAATTCAAAAAAGATAGCCTACCTCAAACGAGTGTCCGACGAGCGAGGCGTCCCTCTGGTGTTCCTGAGCGAGGGAGGGGGAGGGCGAATCCACGACAACATGGGAGCGGTGAACATGGTCGCCAGCGGTCAGAACCCGACTAATTATCAGCGTCGGCGAGAGGCGCCGTGGGCTTCCTGCCTGTTGGGGCTCTGTTTCGGCAGCCCCACCTGGTATGCCTGCATGTCCGATTTTGTTGCCATGACCCGAAGGGCCGTGATGGCAGTGGCCAGCCCGAGGGTGGCACTGCTGGCCACCGGGGAGGATACCTCTCTCGAGGAGCTGGGGGGCTGGAAGATTCTTACTCAAACGACCGGCCTTGTTGACAGGGTTGTCGAGAGCGACGAGGAATGCATCGCCATGGCGAAGAAATTCCTCTCTTTTCTTCCTTCGAACGCCAACGAGGCCCCTCCTGTTCTGCCTGTCCCCCCCGGCTCGGGCGAGAAGATGTCTTCCATACTCAAGTACCTGCCGGAGAGCCGTAAGAAAACGTATGACATGCGCAGGATCCTGGAGTGTATTGTCGACGGAGGTGAGCTGTTTGAGCTGAAGAGGGACTTCGGGCGCTCGCTCGTCACCTGTCTCGCGCGGCTGAACGGCCGGAGTGTCGGAATCATGGCAAACAACACCATGTACCTCGGCGGCGCCATCGATGCGGATGCGTGCGACAAAGCCGTCAGCTTCCTGGTCCTCTGTGACTCCTTCAACATCCCCATTATCATGGCGGTGGACACGCCTGGGTTTCTCGTCGGCCGAGAAGGGGAGCGAAAGAAAATTACAGGGAAGATCATCAACTTCATGAATGCCCTCCAGCTCGTTACCGTTCCGAAGCTGACCTTCGTCGTTCGAAAAAGTTATGGTCAGGCATACATGAACATGGGTGGCACACGGAACTCCGATTCCTATGTTGCATGGCCTACTGCCGAGATAAGCTTCATGGCCCCGGAGCCGGCGGTCAACGTGGCTTATCAAATAACCAGGGAGAGCAATAAGGAGAAATTTGATGAATACGTGGCGCAGGTGCAAAAAGACAGCGAGCCCTGGGAGGCGGCCGGCAGGTTCGATCTGAATGACGTCATAGAACCTGCTCAAACGCGGGACTGGCTGATCAAAATGCTCGCGCTTCACCGTAACCACCTGACGGGGGGAATCGGCAAACATCTCATGTACTGCTGGCCGACCACCTTCTGATACATTTTTCTCAAATCCTGCCTTCGGGCGAGATCATGCTGCAAAAAGGTACCAGCACACCTCGTAAAACCTGACAATATGCAGGAGAGACAATGCAATATCAAATGGTCAAGTTCAGGGAAGAGGAAGGTGTGGCGATCTTAGGACTCGCTGCTCCGATTAATACAGAGGATGAATTGACTCAACTGATCCAGGAGATTTTCGAGTGTTGTCAGAGATTCAGGATGAACGAGGAATGCTCGGTACTTGTGATAACGGAAGAGGCTCCAGGAATGTTTGTCATCAGAAATGAATTGGGATCCAACAGAAGGGAATCGCCAGAATGTATATCCTGTTCTGAATCCATCGCCGAATGTGAAAAACCCGTTTTGATAGGCATAATGGGAGATGCTGTGGATCTGGGGCTCGAAATGGCGCTGGCTGGTGATGTGCGCGTTGCTTCAGAGACCTCACGCTTTGGTTTGTGCCAGATCAAAGCGGGACTTATGCCGTGGGAGGGGGGTACCCAGAGATTGTCCCGTATCGTTGGAAAAGGAAAATCTCTGGAAATGACCCTAACCGGCGAACTTATCAATGCCCAGGAGGCAAATCGTATCGGACTGATAAGCCGAGTTGCCTCTACTGACAAAGTCACCTCGACGGTTCTTGATCTGGCCAAGGAGATGGCTTCAAAGAGCCCGATATCCCTGCAATATTGCAAGGAGGCGATCACTAAGGGAATGGATCTGACCCTTGACCAGGGGCTTCGCCTGGAGGCTGATCTTTATTTTCTGATGCACACAACCTACGACAGAAAAGAAGGAATCAAGGCATTTCAGGAAAAGAGGGCGGCTAAGTTCAAAGGAAGGTAACATGAGTCGAGGAGAGGATGTGGCCAAGGGATTGAAGAGGTCAGTAACTTAAGGGGAGTTCGATGAACGGTTTCAAGACACTGCTCTATGAAAAGAAGGATTCCGTTGCCTATGTGACGTTGAATCGGCCGGAGGCGTTGAATGTTTACAATGTCCAAATGAGAGATGACCTCTACGAAGTATTACTGGCTATCCGAGAAGATGATGAAGTGAGGGTCGGGATAGTTAAAGGAGCGGGGGAAAAGGCTTTCTGCGCGGGTGCCGATTTAAGTGAGTTTCTTACGGCGCCGACCCCAGTAGAGGCTAGGATGGTACGTTTTTCAAGGGATATGTGGCGGCTCTTCTTGAGTATCCCCCAGCCGATGATCGCGGCGCTTCACGGATATGTGCTCGGATCGGGTATGGAGATTTCTCTGTGCTGCGATTTGCGAATTGCATCTCCGGATACCAAGTTTGGTTTGCCCGAGATGGGACTTGGAATCATACCGGCGGCAGGGGGTACCCAAACCTTGCCTAGGGCTATAGGGCGCTCCAGGGCACTTGAGATGCTTCTGACGAACCGATGGATTGGAGTGGATGAGGCTTACCAGTTCGGGCTGGTCAACCGGGTTGTTCCCAAAGAAGAGTTGCTGAAAACCACCGAGGAGATGGCCACAAAAATTGCCTCCTATGATCCGTTGGCGGTCAGAAGTATGAAGCAGGCTTTAACGAGAGGGCTGGACATGGGACTTCAACAGGGAATCGAGCTGGAGAATATCCTTGCGTCTCGGTTGAGGAAGGCGAAGTCCGATAAAGTTTCTGATAAAGTTGAAGCTGCTAAATAGCGAAAAGGAAAAGAACGATGTCTCTTCAAGAGCAGCTCACGGGGAGATCATGTTGGTGTAGCTGGACAGGAGGCCAGGTAAGGAATGAATAAGGTATACTCTGATATTATTGATGCATTAGCGGACCTACATGACGGGGGAGTCATCGCTATTGGAGGTTTTTTCACGGCCGGTGTCCCGAGAGACCTACTCAGGGCTTTAGCCGGAAAGAAAATAGGAAATCTGGTTCTGGCTTGTGGCTCGGGTCCTTTGATCGGCGCCAAAGAGGAGGCGGAGGCCCTGATCGCTAACAATCAGATTCGAAGAATCATCGACTCCTATCCTCTCAGACGGTCTCCTTCCATGGGCATGAATGACGCACTGGAGAAGAAGGTACGAAGCAATGAAATTGAATTGGAAGTCGTTCCCATGGGCACCTTGGCGGAAAAGTATCGGGCGGCAGGTGCAGGGATTCCAGCCTTCTACACGCCAGCGGGAGTAGGAACTCCAGTATCATCATCGGTCATATCCAATTCAGAAAGGGATCCGGAAAGAAAAGAAACTCGGTTTTTCGATGGAAAAGAGTATGTGCTGGAGCAGGCCTTGCCGTGTGATTTCGCTTTTGTTCACGCTTACATGGGCGATCGGGAGGGGAACCTCCGGTACAGGAAGACTGCGCGGAACTTTAACCATGTAATGGCCATGGCCGCAAGGGTGACCATCGCTGAAGTGGAGAATCTCGTGGAGCCGGGAGAGATCGACCCTGAGGATGTCCACACTCCAGGGATCTATGTCCACCGCGTTATACAAGTGCCTCGGATTTCCTATAGCGTCACGATGGATTAGAGAGGGGGTTGACAATGGCAGAGAGATTTGAAGGATTGCCTCGGGAGATTATTGCAATGCGGGTCTGTCGTGAGATCCGTGACGGGTGGTACGTTAACCTCGGGATCGGAATTCCCACACTCGTCTGCAACTGGCTTGAGGGCCGGGATATCCTGCTCCAGTCCGAGATTGGTATGTTGAAGTCAGGACCGATCGCTGAAGGAGATCTTATCGATCAGGATCTGATAAACGCCAGTTCGCAACCTGTCACCGAGATGGCAGGATCGGCTTATTTTGACATATCGGATTCCTTTGCCATGATTAGGGGCGGACACGTTGATCTTACTGTTATGGGGGCGTTCGAGGTGAGCGAAAAAGGCGATTTTGCATCATGGAACAACCCGGGACGAGGACTGGGAACGGTTGGGAACATTGGCGGATCCATGGACCTAGCTGCCGGGGCAAAGAGACTTTTCGTCGCGATGGAGCACACGACCCCGAAAGGGGAGCCGAAGATACGGCGTGAATTGACCTATGCTGCAACTGGGATGGGCAAGGTCAATAAGGTATTTACTGATCTGGCGGTGATTGAAGTGACATCAGAGGGATTGTTGCTTCTGGAGATCTATCCTGGATTAACTCCCGAGGATCTACAATCCGTTACAGATGCCAAGCTGATCGTCTCACCATCCCTGAAGGAGATCGAGCTTTAAGCTGGCCAGCGAGAAAGCGCCTACGAATAGAGAGTCCTTGATAACATTGGTTGAAATTAGGAGGGTGTTCAAAGATGGCAAACGAAGTTGGGAAGAGATATGTGTGCAAAAAATGTGGTGCGGAATTCATCGTGACCCGGGGCGGGAAGGGGACACTTCAGTGCTGTGAGCAACCGATGGAATTGAAGAAATGATCTTTTTTTTAGATTATGGGGGAGGTGATCTTGATGGCGCAGCTTGGCAAAAGGTATCGCTGTGAAACGTGTGGCGCGGAAGTGCTATGTACAAAAGCGGGTGAAGGAAGACCTTCATGCTGCGATAAGGAGATGAAACTACAGGAGCCGAAGCCCCTTCCATCTTCCGATTGATCGAGGAGAGCTGTAGCATTTTCCGATCCAGAAGCCGCCAAACCGGTGGACCGGTACCTCGCAACCAAATGAGGCTGCATTATCTCGAATGGGGAAGCCCCCATTTCGAACCTTTGCTGGTCTTCACGGGTTAATGGGGCATTCCATGGGGGTCGAAACGCCTTATTCTAACCCCGGCACAGAAAGTGAAGCGGCTGATCCTCATCGATGCTCGAATAGGGAATAGCCACTAGGCCGCCCGAGCCGTAAAGGAATTGAGCTTCAGTCTGCCGCTGCGGATCCATGCTGTTGAGGAAGCGGTTGCTGTTTTCAAGAGACTTTATCCCTATCTCTCGGATGAGTTCTGCCGCCATTCAGTGAGATACGGCTTCAGGGATGCCGGAGATGGAACGCTCATCCCACGGCATGACACAAGGATGAATCGGCTAGGCGAGAGCGAGGATTTTGAGGTCGAAGAACTCTGGCGCTTGCTGGGTAATACCCCCTGTCCCCTGATGGTGATCAGCGGGGAAGATAGCCCCTTTTGTCCCGGTCGGAATTGGAAAGAATGTCCGTGTGCATGCCTACAGCAGAGTTTAAGCTGATCCCCCCTTCGACCCATCTTCCTGCACAAAAAAACCCTGATGCCTTCACTGACGCGGTCCTGCGTTTCTTGGGGCCGTGACTTCAGTTACTTGACGGGTTATAATGACTTTACGACGGGCGGCTGAGGTGAGTTTCGATTTCGAGACGGAGGCGCTGATTGCCTCGGGGGGCACGGACGAGGGGCGGATTCATGCATCCCTGAATGACCTTGGTGAACTCTTGTCTCAATTCGAGCACCAAACGAGACGAAACAGAGATCTCCACCTGAACCCCCGGGATCTATTTGTCTGTTTCTGGCAAAAACCGACTCGTCTCATTTCGCATTCATGAGTCCACCAGGGCTCAGGAGAGTGAGGGAGGAGAGCCAGTGGGGAATTGCCTCGGGTTGAGTTTTCTTTAATTGTTCTCCTCAAAAGAATGAAGATCGTGGCCGGAGCCACTTATCTGAAAAACGTGTTTGGAATATGGTTCATGTTTTTACAACCCTGCAAGATAAAACGAGAACAGTTGACTTTGAAAATATCTTCAGTCAGGTCGATTACAAAGCACATCTCAAAGACCCATCCAGAAGGACTCTCGGAGATCGAGAACTGGTGGCCGAGATATACAACAGCTCCGGAAACGAATCGTCCGAGAGGGGAGAACTGGATAAAGCGCTCAAGAATTATGAACTGGCCATCCGCTTGGAAGCCCATCACGATAGGGCTTCTCTCAATATTCTATCGTTGAGGACAAAATCGCCACCGAAAGAGGTCTGAAAGGCAAATGAAAGCTCAAGGAAAGAGGGAATATGCCTTGCAAGGAGTGGGAGTGCTGGATTTAGCCGGCGAGCAAGGAGGCTTCAGTTCAAGACTCCTCGCTGATATGGGAGCAAGGGTGATCAAGGTGGAAAAGCCCGGGGGAGACCAGTCTCGAGAGATTGGACCCTTTTGGGGAGATTCTCCGGATCCAGAGAAAAGCTTGTTCGACTACTTCAATAGCGCCAACAAGCTGGGTATTACACTAGACCTGCAGAACAAGGAAGGTCGAAGGATATTTCTGGAACTCGTGCAGAGAAACGACATCATCATAGAAAGCTACCCGCCTGGTTACCTGAATGGATCGGGGCTGGGACTTGAGGTTCTTCGGGAAAAGAATCCGTCGATTGTCGTCGTATCCATTACGGGGTTCGGTCAAGGCGGACCTCGAAAGGACTGTCTTACATGCGATTTGGTTGCTTCGGCTTTGGGGGGGCAAATGTTTATCTGCGGGCAACCGGAGAAACCTCCGATAAAACCTTTCGGTCACCAATCTTACTATGCGGCGTCTCTCTTTGCGACCGTTGCAGCGCTCATCGGTTTGCGTGAAAAGAAAGGAACCCGGAAAAACCTCTCCTTTGATGTTTCTCTTCAAGAAGCGGTTGCAGCGACCCTGGAGCATGTCATGGTCCGCTATTTCAACGAAAAGACGGTTGCCCAAAGAGAGGGAGGTCTGCACTGGGACCGGGGATTCTGCCTTCTACCTTGTTGCGACGGATTCATCCTGCTGAGCCTGTTCCAGCAGTGGCCAACCCTAGTTGAATGGATGGCCGGCGAGAACATGGCCGAGGATCTGGTGGAGAAGAAATGGGATGATGAAGAGTACCGCCGGGAACACATCAACCATGTCATTGAAGTGATCGGACGGTGGACTAAGACCCATTCGAAGCAGGATCTCTTCGCGATGGGTCAGTCGCTTCGTTTTCCCTGGGCTCCGGTCCGAGCACCTGAGGATGTTCTACATTGCCCCCAACTCGAGGCTCGAGGTTATTTTGTGGACGTGGAGCATCATGAGAATGGTGGAACACTGAGATATCCCGGGCTGCCATTTAAGTCTGGAATGCCTGTCCCGAAAAAGTGGAAACCGCCGCCCAAGGTGGGTGAGCACAATCATAAGGTTTATCATGAGGAGTTGGGAATACCTCTTCCCGAATTGGAAAGGCTGCATTCGCTGAGTGTGATCTAAATGAATGTGACAAATGATACCGTTCTCAAAGGTATAAGGGTTCTTGATTTCACCAGGGTTTTGTCGGGTCCCTATACAACTCGATTTTTTGGAGATCTTGGGGCCGAGGTGATCAAGATTCAATCCAGGAAGACGGCGAAAGGTGTGGAGTCCAGTGGGTCGGCCTATTTCAGGACCTGGAACCGTAACAAAAAGAGCATTACCCTGAATATGGATTACCCGGAAGCACGGGAGGTTGTCCTCAGGTTAGTTAGGTTGTGTGATTTAGTGGTAGAAAACTTCTCCCCTCGAGTGATGGTCAACTGGGGTCTGACCTATGAAAAGCTGGCGGAAGTCAAACCGGATATTATCTTGCTGAGCATGTCAGCAATGGGGGAAACTGGGCCGTGGCGGGACTACGTAGGCTATGGTCAAACATTTCAGGCCCTCTCTGGAATGACCTATATGACATCATGGAACGAGGATTTTCCTACCGGCCTTGGACAGGCTTATGCAGACGTCATCTCCGGGCTTTACGGTGTGATCGCTGTCCTGGTCGCACTGGAGTATAGAGACCGTCAGGGCAGCGGGCAGCACATCGACCTTTCGCAATTCGAGGCGATGTGTTCTCTCATGGGACCAGCGTTGTTGGATGTTTGTGCCAATCAACGGAATCTCTTCCCCAAAGGAAACTCGGCAGAAAGCGAACCAGCCGTTCCTTACGGTTGTTACCCGTGCTTTGGCAAAGACAGATGGTGCGTGATCGCCGTCTACAACGAAGCACAGTGGCAAACACTTTGCCGTATCCTCGGTGACCCTCCATGGGTAAAAGAGGAGAGGTTTTCTAAATCCTCCTCCCGAAAGCAGCACGAGGAAGAACTGAACCGCCTGATCGGACAGTGGACGGCAACGCGAGCGCCGGAAGAGATTGTCAGGCTGCTTCAACAGTCAGGAGTTCCCGCCGGTGTTGTCCAAAACGCTCATGATTTGGCGAATGATCCTCAGTTGATCACCAGGGAATCCTTTGTGAAACTTGAGCACCCGCTCAAGGGTACCATCGTAGCGGATAATTTGGCTTTCAAATCTGACTGCAGATTTTCAAATCAATGGAGACCAGCTCCTTTCGTTGGTGAAGATAACCGGTATGTTTTTGGCGAACTGCTAGGCTTTGATGAAAGCCGGTTCAGTGATTATGTCAATAAGGGGATCATTGGCTAGGGACTGTCTTTCCACACAATCTTACCACCTTTAACGGTCATCTTAACCCTGATGTCTTTAATACGCTTGGGAGGGACCCTTGTCGGGTCATCACTTAAGATAATCAGATCAGCCTTTTTGCCGGGTGCGAGCGATCCTCTGTTACCTTCATCGAAGATTGCCCGCGCGGCCTCTTGAGTGTACATACGCAAGGCATTCCAAGGGGTTATCGCCTGTGCTGCTGACACGACTTCCCCAGTCTTGGATCTCCGGGTGACGGCCGTATAAATACCGACCAAGGGATTTGGCGGATCGATCGGGGCGTCTGAACTAGCAGCGACGGTCACTCCATTTTGCAGAAGCGTCTTGAACGGGTAAAGGTGAACCTGATGTTCTAGCGGAACCGTCTTAAGATAGCGAGCTCCATTGTAATAGATGA
>Ga0209270_1004502_pt1 | contig 10478 bp, 6 predicted proteins | sample MTBAKSrepl1MetaG_FD_187456 | JGI IMG/M metagenome (GOLD analysis project Ga0209270, IMG submission 187456) | Enrichment culture microbial communities from Arthur Kill intertidal strait, New Jersey, USA, that are MTBE-degrading - MTBE-AKS1... | ecosystem: Environmental > Aquatic > Marine >...
CAGGCTGCCATTCTCAAGGCGTTCGGCTACAAAGTAGTCGATGGGGTCTTACAGAAAATCTCCCGTTAACGTGCTGTTATTCTGTTATATTATTGACCAGAAAGGAGGTTAGCGGTTAAACTCCTGTTTGACATATGGAAATCAACCCGATATGATTCATACGAAATCCAATAACTTGCAAGAAAGCCCTACTGCCATCTTCCTAGATCATTATTTTTGTTTCTTAAAGGTTGAATGTTAGCGCATCGTAGGAGTTTTTATTTTGTGACTTTTGAAATAAAAGGGAGGGGGGATGTTTGACAAAAATAAATTTTTTTTAACTACTTCAATTATAATTAGCATCAGCATTTATTTCGGTTTTATAAATAATATTTCAGTCTTAGCCGCTGAAAAATTTCTTCCTGATACCAAACTTTCTATAGACCAATTACCTCAAAAGCAGCTTGACCTTAAAACAGGTATCCCTAAGCTTGAGACACCACTCAGCGAACTATATTTAAATAGAAATCAACCTTCAAATATTTCTCCAAATACACTTAATCAATTAGAAAAATATTTAATTGATGACAGTGTGCGGATTGATATTGTTCTCAAAGATATTAGCATTTTACCTGCCATTAAGGAATATTTAAATTTAATAAATTCCGAGATTATTGCTGAATTTGAAAATAGAATTGAAGCAATAGTACCTGTTTTATATTTGCAAGAGTTGTCTGAAAAAGAAGGAGTTCTTTATATAAGGAGGCCTGTTCCGGTTTTTCCAATCGACTCAAACTCTCAACTCGAGCAACAATTTCCATTGGCAGACACAGGGGCTTATGTAACACAAGGTGTTGTCGCTTCTAGTGCAAATTTATGGCATGCAAACAATTTTACAGGAACAGGTATAAATATCGGAATTCTTGATAACTTTCAATATTACGATACCGCACAAGCACTTGGAGAACTCCCATCAGCTATGTATAGTTACGGTACCCTAGGACTGGATAGCCCACATGGAACTGCAGTCTCTGAAATTATATACGACATGGCACCAGAGGCCATCCTGACACTTGCTACTCCAACTAGTAGTACACAGATGGCAAGTTATATTGTTGGACTGGCTCAACTAGGAAGAAAAATTATTTCTTCTTCCATAACTTATTTCAATGATGAACCAGGTGATGGGACAGGAACAGTCTCATCTGCTATAAATACTGCCACCAACATATATGGAACTTTGTATTGTCAAGCCGCTGGAAATTTCGCGGATAACCACTGGGATGGTTATTTCTCCGATCCAAATAGTAACGGTTACCATGATTTTGCCAGTGGAGTTGAATTGAACCAATTGGGAATTGTACCAGCTGGGTATCCAATCAGCTTGTATTTGAGATGGAACGATTGGCCGGTTTCAGATCAGGACTATGATTTGTATCTTTATTATTATGATGGATCAGCATTTCAGCCTTTGACGTATTCAATAAATGAACAAAGCGGGACCCAACCCCCTGCAGAAAGTATTGCTATCACAGCGCCAATTACAACATATTATGCATTTGCTATACATAAATATAATGCAACCGGTGCTCAAGTGCTTAATATACTGGGGCCAGGTGCAACAGCTTTCCAATATAACCAAACAAGCAGAAGCCTAGTTGACCCTGCTACTGCTGATAAATCTTTTTCCGTGGCAGCTGAAGATGTTTCTACATACGTTCTTGAGAGTTATAGTTCGATAGGACCAACCTATGGACCTGGAGGTATCATTACAGGCGGATTGGCTAAACCCAGAATAACTGGCTTTGCCAATGTTGATACTTGGTCATATGGGAATGGTATATTCAATGGGACTTCTTCTGCAACCCCTCATGTCGCCGGTGCCGCAGCGTTAGTATTGCAAGCTTTTCCGACGTATACGCCCATTCAAATAACGCAATTTCTTGAGAATTTGGCAGTTGACCAAGGTTCAGCAGGATATGATTATCTTTATGGGGCAGGACGATTAAATCTTGGTAGTACTCCCTACATAGTAACAGTTTCAAAGGATGGTAACGGTTCAGGGACTATTTCAAGTAATCCGGCTGGAATAACCTGCGGTACTGATTGCACTGAAAACTATCCTTCGGGGACTTCCGTTATTTTGACTGCAAGTGCAAACGTTGACTCAACAGCCTCATGGAACAACTGCGCTGCCGCTGGAGGAATCGCATCGGGCAATGGTACAGACACTGCCACTTGCACGTTTTCCAGTCTCAATGCAAACAAAACAGTGACGGCAACCTTTACCTTGGACACCTACACGGTTACAGCGAATGCAACTGGCTCTGGAGCAGGATCGGTATCATCAAACGTTGGCGGGATCAACTACACATATCCGACGACAAGCACGGCGACAAGCACTGCGCTCAATCACGGCAGTTCGATAACATTGACGGCATCGGCAAATATCGGTTCGACAGTTTCCTGGTCTGGCTGTTCCTCGACGGGTGGAACGTCTACCGCTGCCACCTGCACCTTTTCCAGTCTCGATGCAAACAAAACAGTGACAGCAACTTTTGTCATAAATACCTATACAGTTACTCCTTCAGCCGGTGCCAATGGCAGCATAACACCCTCAACTCCGCAAACAGTCAATCATGGGTTAACTACAGCCTTCACAGTTACTCCGGACATTGGATATCATATCAATTCTGTAAGCGGTTGCGGAGGTAGCTTGGACGGCAATACATACACAACTGGTCCGATCATTGCGGATTGCACCGTATCAGCAACATTCGCTATTGATACTTTTACCGTGACGCCCAGTCCAGGTGCCAACGGCAGCATGACACCCTCGACGCCTCAAACAGTAAACTACAATGATACAATGGTATTTACTGTGACACCAGACAATGGTTATCGCATTGAAACGGTAACAGGGTGTAGTGGGAGCCTCATTGGTGATATATTCACAACAGGTCCAGTGACAAATGATTGCACGGTAACTGCAACCTTCTCCTTGGGAGGCTATACAGTTACTCCTTCAGCCGGTGCCAATGGCAGCATAACACCCTCAACTCCGCAAACAGTCAATCATGGGTTAACTACAGCCTTCACAGTTACTCCGGACATTGGATATCATATCAATTCTGTAAGCGGTTGCGGAGGTAGCTTGGACGGTAATACATACACAACTGGTCCGATCATTGCGGATTGCACCGTATCAGCAACATTCGCTATTGATACTTTTACCGTGACGCCCAGTCCAGGTGCCAACGGCAGCATGACGCCCTCGACGTCTCAAACAGTCAATTACAATGACACTCAAATCTTCACCGTAACCCCGGATACGGGATATCAAATTAGCTCTGTAAGTGGTTGCGGGGGTAGTCTGGACGGCAACACATATACCACAAGCCCAATCACTGCGGATTGTACCGTATCAGCAACATTCGCTATTGCCACTTTTACCGTAACTCCCAATCCAGGCGCCAATGGCAGCATAACTCCCTCGACGCCTCAAACAGTAAACTACAATGATACAATGGTATTTACTGTGACACCAGACAACGGATATCGCATTGAAACGGTAACAGGGTGTGGCGGGAGCCTTATTGGTGACATATTCACAACAGGCCCAGTGACAAATGATTGCACGGTAACTGCAACCTTCTCCTTGGGAGGCTATACAGTTACACCTTCCGCTGGTGCCAATGGCACCATATCGCCCTCAACTCCACAAACAGTCAATCATGGGCTTACAATAGCCTTTACGATAACCCCGGATCTCAACTACCATATTGACCATGTCAATGGTTGTGGTGGAAACTTGGTTGGCAATATCTACACTACTGGGCCAATTGTGGGTGATTGTTCAGTATCGGCTACTTTCGCAATTTATACCTACGAATTGATTGTTAATATCACTGGAAAAGGCTTAGTGACAAGCGATCCAATAGGTATATCATGCAATGATGATTGCTCCGAAATGTATGATAATGGAACTCTTGTGACCTTAACTGCTACCCCACAGGGAGGTTCTACTTTTGTTGGGTGGTCGGGTGATTGTGTAGGCACAGACTTAACTTGTGATGTTACCGTTGATCAGGTAAGAAATGTTTCTGCAGAGTTTACATCTCCTTTTCCCTGGACAATGTTTCTTCCTGTTTTAACAAACAACAAGCAACCATAAATCTACTGACAAGCAGACAACCTGCTTCAGTTTATCTGGAGCAGGTTGTCTCAATATTTCCAGTACAAACCTCGAACAATTAGCAATCTTTCCCACATTGATATACTCTGCGAAATACGTTACAAAATAAAAGCGTTATTCCGCAGCCTCATCATTCATATACGGCTTTACTGATTGTATATTGCGCAAGATATCGGACTTATTCTGTTCCATCTCGGCAATCGAACCAAAGACATCGGCATGAAAAGGGGTGTAAAATCCTTTCAGGCTGTTGCCGATCTTTCTTGTGACTGTGAAATAGCCACCAAAGTAATTGTCTTTGATCAGGCCGTTGGCGATAATATCATTTTTACGACGCAATTGATGGACGATGGTTAACAGTACCTGTTGCATTGTTGGATCTTTCTGGGCCATGGTGGCAATCTCCATGCATCCTGCCCTTTCCGCCTGCTTTCTGGCTGTTTCTTCCAGCACCTTGGCCTGAAAATAGACGTAGCCGTTCGGCATGGAAAAGGCCATGAACCGCCGGCCGAACATCTTGTTGATGTAGGGTTTTAGATCTTCCAGAAATTGCTTTGCATCAAACCAGTTGGAAATATCCATCAGTTTTGGAACCTCCGGTGCTTTTGTTGCCTTGTGCCCTTCCTCCCTCTCTCCGTAAATATCCGACTGGGCCTGCCATGCTGCAGCTGCATTATCCTTCCTATCCTTCTGTACAGATTCAATGGGATTCGTTGGAATGCTATTCCTGATGTTTGGCTGAATCGGTGAATGTGGTTTGCTACCTGTTATTGGCTCGTATCCGTTTTCATGCCGGGCAACTGTCTCCTCCAGTTCCTTCTGCCTGGCCTGTTGATCTGCTTTTTTGAGGGTTTTGCCGAGAAGTCCTTCAGGTCTCTTATGATGCAGTTTGATGGCCCGCTCAATTTCATTTTTCTTCGGGAGTTTTTTGAAAGCGGTTATTCCTCCCAGGGGGCGGCCGGCAGTCAGGGGATGTTCGCCCACGGAATACAGATAGCCGCGAAAGGACTCGAGTTTTCCCAAATCATGGCCCAAAGCGGCAACTATGGTGTCAGGAATAACATGGAAAGCTTCGCTTTCTCTCAGCAGTTGTATTACCTGCTCGGCAACGTTCAGAGAATGATCAAGCAGGGTTGTCCTGGCCAGGATCTGATAGGTGTTTTCATCCCAACTTCCTTCCACGTCACCCTTCAGGTTAACCACTGACGGACAGTTTCCCCCCTGATCCAGGAGTTTCAGGATCTGTCCGCAGGCAGCTTTCTGAAGGGGAGCTTTTTCAAAATATGGTCCTTGCAAAACGGAATCCATGAATGCTGCCGCCCGAGAATTGTTAAATTCCGGTAAACTCTGGACCTGTTCAGGAATTATTTTTTCATCGCGCCAGAGAGGAGAAAGTTCCGCGATATGGATGGTCTTGGTCCCTTCCCTTGTCCATAGAAACGACAGATCACGCAGGAATATTTCTGTAAATGCCTGTGGCTTTCTTTTTCTCCCGAACATCAATACAGCCGCAGCCACAGCAAACAGGAAAATTGGCAGCCACAATGCCAGGTCCTTGCAGAATGCAATCATATCAGAGCATACTTGGAGCAGTCTCACTATTGACCACCGGCTTCTTTTTCGGGTTTGTTCATCTTCTCTGTGGCCAGATCAGGGAATTTGACTTTAAGAGTAGAATCATTCACTGTCGCTGTTTTTCCCTTATAGGTGCCGGAATAGGTGCTCAGGAATACCTCACGGGGAGCCATGTTCAACACCTCGGTATGCTTTATCCTGGTTTCCTCGGTTTCACGGATGGACAAGCCGCCGCCAAGAGAGATAATCGGCGAGAATCGTTTTTCCTCGCCAAGATGTTCGGAAACATAGCGGGCAGTGTGAGCGTCGGGAACCCGCATGAACAGCTTGGTGTTGCAGTTGTCCAGAATGGTATTGGCCCGGTCTTCACCCACCTCGGCGTACAACTGGCTGATGGACTGACAGTAACCGTGAATGAAAACCCCGGCCCCGCCTGCCTTGGCGAAGAGGTCCTCGATGCCGTGATAAAGGACTGATTGTGCTTCATCGATATGCAGGACCAAAGTGGGGGTCACATTTTTGCCGCTGGAATACACCCGGCCCACAAAGGCCTGGATCATGGAGATGATAACCTTGCCTGCAGTGTACGCTGCCCGCTTGGTAAGGAGTGAGCCAAGCTGCACCACCATGATAATTCCCTTCCTTTCTTCCAGGCGCCGGACAAAACGGTTTTCATCCGCCTTGCCAATGATCTGGCCCACGTTCCCGGAGGTCAACTCGGTAAGGGCTACCCTGAGCGAACTCGCTACCTTGGAATAATAATCCGCCGGCGTGCTCAATATTTTCTGCATGTCCCTGGAAAGCTGTTCTGCCTCGGGCGTATCGATATAGTCGATTTTTTCCTTGAGGTGTTCCAAGTCTTCATGGCTTATGTGATTTTTGATATCGTTGAGATTGAAGGAAGGTTTCTTGCCGGTGATTTCCGCCAGCATGATCAGAGCTTGGACCACAACCAGGCTTACTTCGTAGGCCACGCTGAAAAAATATGGTTCCCTGCCGACCGCCACGCCTGCTGTTATATGAGCCACCAGTTCTTCCGGCAGATAATAGGAAGAAAGAGGGTCAAGAATGGCGCTGTACTGTGGGAAGATGGGGGTGATCAACATCAGGTCATGATGTCTACCTGTTTCGATGGCAACCTGGGCGATCTTGGAAAAAAGATCGATATCTCCTTTGGGATCTATCGCAACTACAGAATAGCCTTTGCGGATATCCTGCTCAATGACGTGTTCCATGATTCTGGTCTTGCCCACCCTGGTAGTGCCGAAGCACCAGAAATGCCCTTTGCGGAAAGAATCGGGAAAGCCAAGTTCAAGGATTGTTTTGGGATGATCAAGGTGAACCCCGGTGCCGATGGAGGTCCACGGCTCCTTTGATTTGCGTATAAACATCATCCAGCCGGCAAAGATTTGACGATCTTGACCTGCACCCGCTCTTTCAGCTCACGGTCCACCGCGATGATAGTCGATTTGGGAAGTCGCTTCGTGGTCAAGACAATGCTTTTGTGGCCGACATACCGCTTGAGGCAACGGATTTGAATCTTTTCCGCCTTTGATCCGAGGTGACTTTGGAGCAACTTCTCAACCAGGGTTTTTGAAACTCGGTCCACTATGACCTTCAGTCGGGGAGTACCGTTCAGAAAAACCGGCTCAACCTTGCGGAGATGAAAGGCACGTCGCCGGCCAACAGTAAATTCAAGAGAATTCCGTTCGTGAACACCCAGTCGGTTGAGTGGACAGCAGGCGATCACTTTCTCTCCAGGTATCGGTTCTATTTCGATATAGAGATTTTTCTCCGCATCATAAGCTGTTATCTCCCCCCAAACCAATTCCCTTTCGAAGGCTTTGTAGCGAACAGTCTGTTTTAGCACTACAACCTTTGCAAGATTTTCCTCCAGCCGTTTTAAGAGAGTGTTCCGGCCTCTAATTTCTGCCATATCGAATGGTTGCTGTGAGATAACTCCCCCGGAATTATTGAATGCAATTGCCTCGAGCTGAAGATCCTCTCTGAAAAAAGCCAGCACTTCCATACCGTACCAGCGAGAGAGTGTGACGGAAAATACGGACTCAATTTCCGCCATGACCTCAGGTCTGGTCAGTCCATATTTGCCGGCAAATAATGATATGATTTCTTTCATATTTCATCTCATCCCGTTCTGTTTTCATTGCTGGAAACGAATGCTTCCGTTCTACATACTCTTTTCAGAGGGGATGACTTGTTCTGAGGAGAAAGGTAATTCTTATTTAAGGATTATTTGGTTCTGCTGGAAAAAAGATATTGGCCTGAAATGGGTAAAAGTTTCGGTTGTGAAGGAACATCAAGTTTCACATTATCCCTTTGATAATGTATGATATCAGGTTGAATAAGGCCCAATAGGCTGAAGTTTAATCAACATTTATTTCAATATAAAGTAGTTATCAGAAAACAGGATAATAACTTGATGTCCCTTCGTACCTTCGGGCCGTTAACCACCAAAACAAATAGGAATAATAATGCCAGTACATGACTTCCACGGTGATACTTTCGTAGCATTTACAGACATTTCTGGATTCAAAGAAATGATGAAAAGTGAGAGACGGGCAGTTCGTGCTTTAGACCGCTTAAATCGAGCTGGATATAATCAGTTACAACAACATCCTGAGGTTAATGGTTTCTTTGTTTCTGATTGCGGTATCCTTTTTGTCCGAGACAATAGACACAACTTACATCAGAAACTAACCTCTTTATTACGGGTCGTTCAGGGGATAAATGAGCAACTCCTACATGATGACATAATATTAACCACTAGCATTGCATACGGAGAATTTAGCTACCACCAACGCCTTGAGTTTCCAGGTATCGAGAAGAATCCTATATACGGCAATGCATATGTTACAGCTTTTTTAGATAACGAAAACGGAAAACCTAAGATACAACCAGGGCAATGCAGGATTACAACACATAATCTGGAGCAAGTTGAACTACTTGCTGGTGTTAACGGGAATCACCTAAACAGAGTCGTAAAAGAAAGAAATCACTACTACTTTTATTGGATGGTTAACGACCCTCTCCAAATAAATGATTTCAAAAATAAATATAACGACTCATACCAACTTAAATACCAAGGCATGTTGAACGCATTAAAAATGAATGGCTAATACACTGTTAGCCTCTAAATTAGACAAGAAACGAACATGAAATTTTGGAATAATAAGTCACAGAAGAGGTGGCAAAAATCATTTATCAATAATGTTTTTGACCATAAAACTGAAAGACATGATACTTTTTCCAAAATATTAATGAATAATCCTGAGCTATTAAAATTTAAAAAAATTCATATTCCAAAGTCGCTTTTTAAATTCTATTCTCCGACTGCAGAAAACATAATCGATGTTAAAAAGCAGAGACTTTGGTTTTCTCATCCAAAATCTTTCAACGACCCTTTTGATTGCAATACTGGATATGATGCTACCAGTTATGAGAAACTTTCCCTCTTAGAATATATAAAGCAAAATGGTTTTGTTGATGAATCAAACAAAAAACATGGTTTTACTAAAAGTGAATTTTACAGAATATACAATTCGACTACGGAATACATTTGTGCTTGGAGCAACAAAAAAGAAGAATATTGGTCAGTTATATACAAGTTAAGTGATCAAAAAAGCAAAGAATTTCAAGATAAGCTCTATAGCCTGAGAGCTAATTTTAGAAATGAAGTAGAAACAAAAATAAACAAATTAAGAGATGTAAATATTCGAATTGCATGCTTTTCAGAACTCGACTCAAATAATTTCCCTCCCAAAAGCAATGATTTTAAGCACATGATTCAGATGTGGTCTCACTATGCTGATAATCACAAAGGATTTTGTGTGGAGTACGATATTTCTATAATAAATCCTGACAGCATATTTCCTTTAAAACAAGCATATACAAAAGAAAACGAAGAAGCATTTTTGTCAGAAAGAACAATCTTGCTTATTGTTGCCGGATTGTTCCCAGTAATATACACCACAAACAGAATCAATATTCCTAAAACAAAATTAAAGAAAATTAAAATTGATGGTAATAATCATTTACGTCACAATAGCGAAGTTGACTCACTTCTATACAAAACATTTATAGTTAAGTCGGCAAAATGGAATTATGAAAGGGAATGGCGAATAATTATAGATGGCGATATTTGTAAATTCTTCGACAACAAAATTCCATTCCCTTATATAAAGAAAATATTCCTTGGTTGTAAAATGGAAAAACACAACATTGATACAATGTTAGAGATCGCAGATGAACTTAATGTTGAAGTTGTTTTAATGCGTATGGACAATAAAAAGTTCATTCTTGAACCACAGGATCTAAGTTCATATAAGCGGGACAAAGAGTGGTCAAGATGGCGTAATCCTTTGTATACATAAAACAAAATGGGCTAACACTCTCATTGAGTTGACCGGATAAACGTCAGCGATCTTTCAGTATTTCTTAGGGTGGCCCGGCAACTCATGAATGGCGTTGGCTTTCAAATTCTATTGCTGAGCCCAATGATAATACCTTAATCCGTGACGAAACAACAGTAATTTTTGGTCGAAAATAGCAATTAACATGTTGATTTTTATCATAAAATGTTGCAATATACACCTGTCATAAAAACTCACTTGGCAGGTGACCGAATGAAACGATTTATTATTGAACAATCTGACAATGAATTCTACACGAGCCATTCGGGCCTGGCTCTCATCGGGTTGTGCATCAACCG
>Ga0209270_1004505_pt1 | contig 10476 bp, 8 predicted proteins | sample MTBAKSrepl1MetaG_FD_187456 | JGI IMG/M metagenome (GOLD analysis project Ga0209270, IMG submission 187456) | Enrichment culture microbial communities from Arthur Kill intertidal strait, New Jersey, USA, that are MTBE-degrading - MTBE-AKS1... | ecosystem: Environmental > Aquatic > Marine >...
CATCTATTATATTTCCCGGGAAATAGTCATTTTGAGGCCAGTTGACAATTGTTATGTCTCCCTCGTAAGTTCCATGAAGAAAATTATTCCTGCTTATTATCCTTCTGTAATTCCATAAATTCAGCGAATTTCCCGTAGATTGTCCTTCAGGATGAAAACCCAGCTCCTCAGGTCTTAAAGTGCGCGGATCAGAATAGGTCAATTCCAGTAATTTCCCGGCCCACGGTGGATTCATCAGGGGCACATAATCTCTCCAAAAATCGTAATCGCGTGGTTTATCTATTATGTTGTTTGCTCCCTTTTGGTAATCCATTGCAAAACACATTGTGAATGCCTGGTTGTTCTCAGTATCTCCCTTTTCCGGAGCATGTAACTCCCCTGTCTCATGTCTGGATTCAGTACCTGCTACATATTCAGTACCTGTTAAGGGCAGTAAATCACCGCATTCTGTTGCATCAACAAAATAGGGAGCGGTTAATATAAGAGTGTTTTCGCTATTATTATTCACTACTTCAACTGCCTTAACTTTATCGCCTTCAACTTCCGCTTTAATTACTTTATGTCCGGTAAGAATTATTAGCTTGCCGGAACTCAGATAAGGGATAAGCATCTCTGTCAGCACTGCAACAGCTACCTTAGGTTCATGACAAATACGTGAAACAGTTCCGTCACCCGGATCAAGCTCTTTCCTGTCGCGGACTTCCTTTGTCAACGGATAATTGCGTCTGTAATAATCTCTTACCCGCCATCTGTATTCCATATATGAAGCTGGCGCTCCATGCGATTCAATCCACTGATGTTCATCGGGCGGTACTCCCTGCTGCGAGACCTGTCCTCCAATCCAGTCAGTCTCTTCTGTTATAATAACTCTTAGTCCGTTCCTGCAGGCAGCCAAAGCTGAAGCACAGCCACCTAAACCGCCTCCGGCAATTACTATATCGGCAGTCAAACCCGTTGAAAATTTATTTTTTCCAGTTGTATGCATACCTTTCGACAGAAAGGTTGCTTCCGGAAGGGACAGTACTCCCCCACTGCCTGCTGCCATCATTGCAAGGAAATTTCTGCGTTTCATAGTTTTTTGTTTTTATCTTCATCAAATCCTGTTGTCCTCGAACAATATCTTCTTGACCAAATATAATTGATCCAACATGGTTTTTTCTTCAATCCTGAAAAACTCTTGAAAATCTTTTTATAGCAAAGCTACACAATACATAACCACCTTCAAATATTGCAGATTTTTAAGTATTAAGAAAAAATTTTACAAAAAATGCGGGAATCATATTTATTATATGAAAAAAGGATTTAAAAATATGTCGTATATTCTCAAATGGGTTTTACCTGTTTTGCTTATATTTCCTTTTCTTTTGACTATTTTTAAAAAAAAATTAATTATCAATTTCGGGGCACCATTGCCTGAGTGGTAAAACATTTATTCTTTAGCAATAAAAAATTACAAACCATGAATTTTTATCGTTTTTTTCTTCTGATATCTTTCGTAGTCTTCCTGTTTAAGGGTTGCAATCAGTCAGGCAGGATTGCCTTTGAACACCATGTCATTGCAGATCCCTTACCTGGTAATGAATGGGGCACCGGTGGTTTTACACTTGCCGATTTTGATGGTGATGGTGATCCGGATGTCACTGTTCAGCGCCGTTCTGATGACAATAAGATATGGTGGTACGAAAACCAGGGTTCAGATAAATGGGTGCAGCATTTTATAGGTGTGTCTGATGACAGGCAACTGGGAGCTGCAGCGGCGGATGTTAACCGGGACGGCTTTGTTGACCTGGTTTTGGGTCATGCCTGGTTTCAAAATCCCGGAAATTTAAATGAAACTCCTGATGCTTCATGGGAAAAGCACAATTATAACGGCAATATGCCAAGAGAGAATCATGATATAGTAATTTCAGATATCGATCTCGACGGGATTGATGATGTGATAATGTATAACCAGACTCACAGCACATTGCGATGGTATAATATTTCTGATCCCTATAATTGGATGTATACTGATATTGCTACCGGGGTTAATGATGATTATGTTCATTCGGGATTGTTCCCAAACGGTGTTGTAGATATTGATGGTGATGGGTATCCTGACCTGATAATGCCAATCTACTGGTACAAAAATCCCGCAAAAAATGATTCTGTCTGGGAAAAGGTTAACTGGCCTTACATTCCGATCAATCCGACTCCCTACGGAAAAGGGATAAGGGTCTGGGCAGGAGATATCAATAACGACGGGAAAAACGATATTATTTACTCCGACTGCGATGTTCAACACTCGAGATTGTATATGCTTATAAATCAAGATAATGGTAAGTCATGGTCTATGAATGAAATTCAAATACCGGCAAGCAATGTCGGTGAATCAGGTTCCTTTCATTCACTTCAGGTGACTGACCTTAACAATGACGGTCTTCAGGATATTTTTATCGGAGAACAGGAAGACCCAAATAAGATGATGAAGCCTGAAAGGCTGAAAGAGAGGGGAATTGTTTTTTTAAATACAGGTTCAGCTGAAAATCCGGAATTTACACCTGAAATTATTCATACAGATAATCCGGGTTGGCACGATGCTCTTACAGGTGACGTCGACGGAGACGGAGATGTTGACATAGTAAGCAAGGTTTGGAACGCTGACAGCACAACTTATCATCTTGATTTCTGGGAAAACAGACTTAAATAAATATTTCAGATGGAAGCAAAAAAAGAATTATCTATTCCGGTAAAACCTTCACTGCGATATCTGTACACATTTATAAGAATTCTCACCGGATGGCATTTTCTTTATGAAGGTATTATAAAACTGTTCAGTCCAACATGGAGTTCAAGCGCTTACCTGCTCGAATCAACATGGATATTTTCAGGATTCTTTAAGGCACTGGCTAATAATCCATCGCTACTGAGTATCGTGGATTTTCTTAATACGTGGGGATTGATACTGATCGGACTGGGTATGTTCTTCGGACTGCTTACTCGTATTTCAGCATGGTCAGGTGCCTGTCTGCTCTTTCTTTATTACATTTCGCATCCGCCTTTCATGGGACTGATGAATGGAACTGAAACAGAAGGTAATTACTTATTTGTCAACAAGAATCTTATTGAACTGTTCGTATTTGTTCTTTTGGCAAAAATTCCTGTCCAATGGATGTTTGGAATTGACAACCTGCTTTTAAAAAGAAAAACCGTTAAAACGAATGTCGCTCCCCTCACTTCTTCACAAGAAAATAAAAGAGAGGCAGGGGTTATTAATGAATCTCCCGGACTCAATCGCAGAACGGTCATTAAAAATCTGATACAGATTCCTCTGTTTGGCGGATTTTTATATGCTGTATTCAGAAAATATATGTATGAAAATATGACACTTGATCCTCTGCTGGAAGAAAGAAGCGATGCAGTTTCATCTGCCTCAACAAAGTTTAAGACCTTTGCCACGTTGTCAGAACTGAAGGAGGAGGTTCCGGCAGGGAAAATAGGGAATCTCCGGGTAAGCAGATTGATTTGCGGAGGTAATCTTTTATCGGGAATTGCTCATTCACGTGATCTGATATATGTTGATAACCTTATGAAACAGTACTTTACCTCTGAGAAAGTCATTCAAACCTTCAGAATATCTGAATCCTGCGGGATCAATACAGCATTGGTAAGAACAGACACAAATACGGTACAACTATTTCACAAATACTGGAAAATGGGTGGTAAAATACAATGGCTGGCTCAGACCAAAACCACAGCAAAAGATAAAGAAGTTACAATAAATGCACAGATTGCCCTGGACAACGGGGCTTCAGCAATTTATATCCAGGGCAATAACGCCGATACATGGGTAAATGAAGGAAGGTTTGATCATTTTGATAAGTGGTTTGCACAGTTCCAGGGAAAGGGTGCTCCTTTAGGTGTTGGCGCACATGAGCTGGATGTAATAAAGGCAATGGAAGAAAAAGGATATCCAGTTGATTTTTATATGAAAACAATCCATGATACTAACTACTGGTCGTTTCAACCGGATGAACCCAAAGATAGGGTCAATTCAAACAGATACGATAATTACTGGTGCAGAGAACCGGAAGAGACAATTAAATTCATGGAATCAGTCAAAAAACCATGGATCGGTTTTAAGATACTGGCAGCAGGTGCAATAAAACCTGACTACGCATTCAGATATGCCCTCGAAAATGGTTGCGACTTCGTCTGTGTTGGCATGTTCGACTTTCAGGTTGTTGAAGACAGCAATATACTTACTGCAACCCTGAAAAATATAAATGACAGGAAAAGGGCATTTTACAGCTAATAAAATAGATTAAAAACTTAAAATTTATTATAATTTTAAAATTGAAATCAGTCAATTTGAACATTATTTAATTGTTAATGCAAATTATATATCAAAATTAATACATTATGAATAATCAACCTATTGAAAGACGTTCTTTTATAAAATTGGGAACAGCGGCAGCCGGATTGACTGTCATCAAACCGGGAGAATTATTTTCTTCACAACAAAAAGTAAAGTTCAATGATTCAAGAATCAAGCTAAGTCTTGCGGCATATTCTTTTAACTCTCAGTTCAGAAATAAAGAGCTTACAATGGACGAATTCATCGACTATTGTTACGATCTGAAACTGGATGGCACCGAACTCACATCCTATTTTTTTGAATCAAATGAAGACTCTTATTTACTGGGATTAAGGAATAAGTGCTTTCATCTGGGACTGGATATAAGCGGAACAGCTATCGGGAATAACTTTATTAATCCTGACGAAACAAAAAGAAGAGAACAGATTGAAGATGTAAAGACCTGGATCGACAAGGCCCTGGTTTTGGGTGCTCCGTCGATCAGAGTTTTTGGTGGCGGAAGAATTCCGGATGGCTATTCAGAAAAGAATGCATATGGCTGGGCTATTCCTGCATTAAAAGAGTGTGTAGAATATGCCTCAAAGAAAGGTATAGTTCTGGCAATAGAGAACCACGGAGGCTTTCCGACTACTTCTGAACAAGTAATAAAAATTATCCAGGAAGTTGACTCTCCCTGGTTCGGTGCCAATCTGGACACAGGAAATTTTACAAATGACTGGTACAGGCAAATGGAAGAACTGGTTCCCTATTCCGTAGTTGTTCAGTTAAAAGTAAACATAAGATCAACTGTGCCAAAGGGAAAACAAATAAGCACAGATGCCGAACGAATTATCCATATGCTTAAGAATGAAGGCTATCGCCGTTACTTAGTACTTGAATATGAAGAGGATGATCCATATGAAAATATTCCGGCCTGGATAGACAGACTGCGTGAAGGAATAGGATAAAGCCTTTTCAGTATTTACTAGCTTGCTAATATCTTTCCCAATGTAAAACTAACATCAAAAATAAAATCTGCCAGTTTAAAATAATTGAAAGCTAAAAATAAGATAGCTAAAATTACCAGCACCAGATAAAGAGGGTCCTGGAAATAGTCTTTTTTAAAATACTTGAATAAATCCATTACAATATAAATAATTTGAAGTAACTATCTCAAAAGTAAAGAATACATTTATCATTAATTATGAGATAGTTACATTAGATATTCTAAATGGCTTGGATTTTGTTGATATGTTATGATAAATATTTACTAACTTTTAAATAAAGGTAGTGTAATTTAAAGTCTGTTTTATTAGTTCGTTGTTAAGTATCTTGTTTACCAAACCAATTAATTACATTTTACCACTTGTGATTTAAAAAAATTGAATTTTCGCTCTTTTTATACTCACTTTTCACTCATATAACCGATTATCAATCCAGTCATTAGTGCGCCACTTAGACTTGAATATTTATACCCTATAAAGAAGGCAGTAATCGCTGCTTCTTTAAGTCCTCCTCCCTCAATTTTCTGAACCTCATTTTTTGATAAAGTTTTAATTCTCATGGAAATTTATTTTAAAATTGATTTGTAATTATACTATATGATATTAAAATAATAATATTTCCTATTTTGCAAGCGCTTTACCAATCTTCACACCCATTCCATGGACGCTGTCACATAATCCCACATACGCAGAAGCTAATGTAGCTATTCCACCAACAGCAAAAATTAATGGAAGCGTACCTAATCCTCCTGAAATGTTTCTCAGATTTTCCTTTTTAAGCTCATTTATCTCCAGATTTTTTAAAGAATGTATCATTGTAGTAAATTTAAATTGTTAATTAAAAAAATAATTGCAGCGATTCGCGAAAAGCTCCTACAAAACTAAATTCATTCACTCTAATAAAATCAGAGTAAACAAAAAAAATTGAAGTAAGTGAAATTAACTTTTGATTGATCTTATTACTTTTAGTACTATATTTGAAATGATCATCTATTTTAACCGGCATCCCGGCTGAAGCATCGGGATATCAGGATTATTAATATAATTTGATTTTCCTCTGATCAAGTAAAGATAAATAATTATTTAATACATTATATATCAAATAGTTATCTAAAAATAAATATTTATAAAACAAATTAAAATTAATTAATATGAACGAAAGAAGAGAGTTTATTAAAACTACCGGAAAAACTGTGGCTGCTGTTAGTATCGCTCCGGGTCTTTTAACAAAATCAGTATTTACCGGACAGCCTGAAAAGAAGATCACCATAGGAATAATTGGAGCGGAAAATTCGCACTCCTACGGTTATGGAAGGATGTTCAATACAGATAAAAAATTTCCCGGTGTCGAGGTAAAATATATCTGGGGTGAAACTGATGAATTTGCAAAAGTTGCAATGGAACGGGGTAATATACCCAACCAGGTAAAAGATCCTGCCGAAATGATGGGCAAAATTGACGCGCTGATAGTGGATCACAGGCATCCAAAGTACCACCTTGAACCTGCTATTCCGTTTGTTAAAGCAGGTATTCCGACCTTTATCGATAAACCGTTTTGTTACAGGGTATCAGAAGGCAGGAAGTTTCTGGAGCTGGCACGGTCCGTTGGTACGCCTGTTTCATCATGGAGCACTGCTGCCTATAACGATGTAACAATGGATCTGAAGAAGCAGGTAGAAGCATTGGGAAAAATAAATAATCTGGTAGTATTCGGACCGGCAGATATCGAATCACAATGGGGAGGAATCTTTTTCTATGGTGTCCATATGATAGAGCAAATGTTAACTCTGTTTGGCGATAATGTTGAGAAAGTGAGGATTTCTAAAATAGGAAATACGGCTACCGGCACACTTGTATTTAACAATGGCATGCTTGCTACACTTGTTTTCCTGACTCAGGCAAGAGACAGACTGATATATGCCGAGATCAATAAAAAGGTTACTGAGATCAAATCAGATGTACAGGAGAAAGATCCTCCCAAAGCTTATGTTGATATGGTGGAGATGTTCAGGATGGGTAAAGAGCCAAGAAGTCATGACAGAATTCTCTATGGCATTGCGGTTCTTGAAGCGCTGGAGAAATCGGTTAAAAGTGACAAGTGGCAGAAGGTGTAAATATGCAAAGAGGCACAAAGTGACCTTAATCAACCCTACTTAATGAATAAAAAATGAAAAAAATTTTTATCATCATTACTGCTTTAACCTTTTCACTTCTTTCATTTTCTCAGAACCAAAAACCATATTCAAATAATCCAGGCGGTATACATCAGCCAAAATACTGTCTTTTCTACGATAACCATACAATGCCGGCAATACCGGATATGGGTGAAAACTTTGATGTTGAACAGTTTACTGACCGCATTAAAGACTGTGGCGTCGATTACCTGACATTTCATGCACGATGCAACCTGGGAAATGCATACTACAACACTAAAATCGGAACAAGACACCCTTCTCTGAAATATGACCTTTTCGGACAGCTGTCTGAAGCATGCAGTCGTAAAGGGATTGCTCTTACAGCTTATCTTAATGGCGGGATCAGCAGCTCAGAAGGACTTGCACACAGGGAGTGGACAACTCTCTACTTCGACGGCAGGGAACTGCGGGAACCCCGGTTCACTCCATATGTGAGGACAATGTGTTATAATACTCCCTACCGCGATCACCTTATAGCTATGGTGAAAGAGATAGCTGAGAATTACCCGGTATCAGGATTTTTCATCGATTGTCTGCAGAACTTCCCTTGTGTTTGTCCGGTTTGCATTAAAGAGATGAAAAAGAGAGGAATAGATTATACTAACAGAGAAGAGGTTGTTAAATTTGCTGAGTTTTCAGCACTGCGACTGGCAAAGGATATCTATGATGCTGCTACCGCTATTAATCCTGACCTGCTCATTTATCACAACAATCCCGGTTATGAAGAGCAATTCGATTTTAGTACATATTTTGAGGTCGAATGTCTGCCTGCCGGGGCATGGGGTTATGAATATCTGCCGGTTCTGTCTCACTATGTCCGCACCCTTGGCGACATGCCTGTTCTGAACATGACCGGCAGGTTTTACGACTGGGGCGATTTTGGGGGACTCCGTCCGGAAGCAGCAATAAAATCCGAGTTATTATACGGTCTGGCCAATGGCATGCGTCCAAATATAGGCGGGCATTTTCATCCCAGGGGAGATATCAACAATGCAGTGTTCGACAGGATTGAAAAGATCTATAAAGAGCTGCAAACAATGGAACCGTGGTATGATAATGCAAAAAATATCACCGAAATAGCTGTCGTTTACCCGAAAAAGATAGCAAACATCAGGGGCGACAAGGTGCTTAAGAGTGCAGTCCGGATGCTGAGCGAGCTGAAGCAACAATTCGATGTGGTAACAACCTTTTCAGACTGGAGTAAATATAAGGTTTTGATAATTCCGGATGATATTCTGTTTAATGAAGAGGTCGCCCGTCGCGTTAAAACGCATATTGCTGCCGGAAAGGCAGTCATTTCTACAGGTAGTTCGGGATTAAATGAAGAGAGATCGGGATTTGTGCTTGAAAATGAGTGGGGAGTTAAATACCTCGGCGAAAACGATTTCGATCCGGCTTATTTTACTGTCGGCGATAACTTCAGTGAAGGCTTACCGGGAATGCCCCTTTCTCTCTATTCAACAGGCAGTGATATTAAAGCTCTTCCCGGAACAAATGTCGAAGCATATCTTATTAAGCCTTATTTTAACAGGCACTGGGACGGAGAATATGCCTATTATTATACCCCGCCGGATAAAGTAACTGCAAAACCTGCACTTACAATAAACGGAAATGTTGCCCATTTCAGTCACCGTATATTTGCCGGCTACAGCGATAAGGCTTCAGTAGAACTTAAAACAGTATTTTCAAATGTATTGAATAGCTATCTGCCTGAACCACTGCTTAAATCAGATAACCTGCCATCGTTTTCTAGGGCTTTTGTAACCCGGCAAACCGGACAGAGAATGGTACATCTGCTCACATATGTACCGGAAATGAGAGGCAGTACCCAGATGATCGAGGAGTCTGTAGAGGTTCATAATGTTAAAATCTCACTGCGCAATGATGATAAAAGCCAGGGGAGAGTCTATCTGGCTCCTGAAAAGAAATCATTGCCTTTCAAAGTCACTGATGGCTATATTGATGTTACAATTCCTTATTGCAACGGTTATGCTCTGATAGTATTCGAGGAGTAAAATCTTCTGATGCGGGAGACATTATCCTGCTCCATATACCTTTTTGCATTTTTCATTCCGTGAAAAACCGGGAATACCAGAGAAAACACATTTTTTTATCGAAAGAACTTTTTTATTTTTACAGGAAATGAAATCGACTTAACAAATTTGTGGATAAAGGACACTATATGCCCTTTATAAACCAGGCTTAATTAATATATCATGAAACATTTATCTTAGTAATTATCCTATTTTCATTTATCAGCTCATGCACTAAACCCACTCATAACAATCAGAATAATGTCATCATAGAGAATGATCAGATCAGACTTGTGATAGGTAATGATGGTATTGCTCAAAGCATGATCTTTAAGCCAACAGGAGATGAGTGCCTGTTGCTTAACCAGGATATTCCTGTTTTCACTGCCACGCAGGAAAGACCATACAATAATGAGGTCAAGCTGGCTCATCCCAATAAAAGAACCACCTATCCTGCCGACACTATTTACAGGGAGGGCAATAACCTTATAGTCGGATTTGAAACAATACCCTACGAGGCTGTTATCAGCGTGGAAGAGGGGCCGGATTATATTACATTCAGTCTGGTCGATTTTATCGTTGAGGAAGAGGACTATAATGTAAAAATAACACCTCCCCCAACCTCAGAGTTATGTCTCCTTCAGTTGCCGGTGCGTAACAGGAAACATTTTGGAGAGTGGCTGAATGTAAGCTGGGACGATAAACTGGCTGTAAATATCCTGGCAACCGATCAGTATGCGCGCATTGATTCGGAAAAACGGAAGGGATACAGGATAATGAGGGCTGATGCTGTAAAGGATATAAAATTAAAGGGTGTCACTGCTGCATTGATTGTGTGTGAAACTGATAAACTGCTCGATCATATAGCAAAAATGGAGGAGGACTATAATCTTCCCCATGGCGTGGAA
>Ga0209270_1004506_pt1 | contig 10475 bp, 9 predicted proteins | sample MTBAKSrepl1MetaG_FD_187456 | JGI IMG/M metagenome (GOLD analysis project Ga0209270, IMG submission 187456) | Enrichment culture microbial communities from Arthur Kill intertidal strait, New Jersey, USA, that are MTBE-degrading - MTBE-AKS1... | ecosystem: Environmental > Aquatic > Marine >...
TTCAAAGTCTTTTAATTGAAGACTCCCTGCAGCAAGACCGCAGGGAATCTTAATGTAAGGAATTCTTTATTCTTTCTATTCGCTTGCTAACCCCGTGGCAAGACCACGGGGAATACGCTCGCTATCCATTTCAATCCCGACTTTTGTCGGGACAAAAGTCTTTTCAGACAACATTGCCCCCGTTAAAAGCATTTTTAGGGTTTAATCAAAGAATTCCTCGAAGTTCAGCTGCGGGGTAGTTCATTCGGTCGCCTGGTTAAAACGTATAAATTAGAAAGTTGTACTACAGAAGACTCCCCGTGGTATGATTACCGGGAATATGCTCCCAATTACTTTTTGAGAAAGTGAGGATATATGTTTGGAAATAATGCTAATGTAATTGCCTGTATTTTTTTAGCTGTTTTGGTAATGACACTCGGTTCCTGTGCAGGGGGTAAGCAACTGAGGACCGAGTTGGCACAGGTTACAGAGATAACGGATACTTTCACCCTTATACTTCACGGGAAAAATAATGCTTACGACCTTGAGACGATAGCTTTGCTTGAGAAAGAGGGAGACGGCTATGAGTTAAAGGTTGATGCACCCGAATATGAATACAAGGTCATCAGAAACCTCCCTGCCCGGGAAGCCCTCAGTAAGGCGCAGGATTTTGTAAAATGGAACAGGTCGTTCCGCCGTTCTGAAATAAGAAAGATCATTGATGATCAAGGAAGCGTTATCGGATATGAAGTGAGGCCCCTCTATGACCCTTTTGACTACGGGATCAGTAATGTCCTGGTAGTTAATTACTGGATCAAAGAAGGAGGAGTGGTGAAAGTCACCATAAGACTTCACCCGACAGCTGAATCACACCTGATAAGAACGGATACATCAAGGGTTCTGAGGTGAACTGGTTCGCCGCGGAAGCGCATATTACAAAATCGGCTGGCTTGCAGCATTATTCGGGTTAAATGGGTAGCGAGCCTATTCCCCGTGGTCTTGCCACGGGGTTAGCGAGTGAATATAACTATATAATAAAAATTCCCTACATTAAGATTCCCTGCGGTCTTGCCGCAGGGAGTCTTCAATATGGCTATACATGGGTCAAACGGCTTGCTGCTGCCCTGTCTACAAGCCACAGCAGTCTTCCGTGTGCAGGTCTGATTTGAAGGAACTCAAACGGGAATTATTCTCCTGCTGGTTTTTCAACATGGCCGCCGAATTCAAAACGCATCGCAGAGAGGAGTTTATCAGCATAGTCGGTCATACCGCGTGACGCGAAGCGATTGAAGAGTGCAGCACTCAATACGTGTGCAGACACCCCTTCCTCTATGGCAGCGATGATGGTCCAGCGGCCCTCACCCGAGTCAGAGACCCGTCCGCTGAAGTCAGAAAGTTCGGGGTCTTTTATCAGGGCATTTGCACACAGGTCAAGAAGCCATGAAGAAATAACACTCCCGTGCCGCCATAACTCAGCGACCTCTGCTATATCGATTTCGTATTGTAAGTCCTCAGGGCTACGGAGTGGTGCTGTTTCAGCATCTGCAACACGGGATTGTTTCCCGATATTAGCATGCCTGAGAATATTAAAACCTTCTGCGTAGGATGCCATGATACCATATTCAATTCCATTGTGAACCATTTTTACAAAGTGACCGGCGCCACTCGGCCCGCAGTGAAGATAACCATGTTCGGAAGGGGAGGTCTTGCCTGTCCGAACCCTTGTTCTCCCTACAGTGCCTGTACCGGGCGCAAGAGAAGAAAAAACAGGGTCAAGGTGACGGACGGTTTCAGATTCACCACCGATCATCATACAAAAGCCTCGTTCAAGTCCACGGATACCGCCGCTTGTCCCTGCATCCACAAAATGTATGCCCCTCTCCTTGAGTGCCCTGGCCCTGATGATATCGTCTTTGTAATATGAGTTCCCGCCGTCTATTATGATATCACCGGATTCCAAATGTTCTGTAAGGCTGTTGATAGTTTGGTCGACGACTGCGGCAGGAACCATGATCCATACGGAGCGCGGCTTTGTCAGCTTACTTATAAACTCTTCAATAGTTGCCGCACCGGTTGCACCCTCGCCGGCAAGACTCTTCACTGCTTCAGGGTTAATATCAAATACAACGCATTCATGTCCGTTACGCAAGAGACGCCGTACCATATTGGCTCCCATTCTCCCCAATCCGATCATTCCCAATTGCATGGTTTTATCCTTTCATAGAAATGCAGTGTTTATCACATGGTTTTTGTCTATATATTTTACCCGAAAAATGCATTTACCGGGGGCAATGTTGCCGTAATTCAAAAAAAGCGAGAAGAGACAATCCTTCAGTACAGGAGGATTGGCGAGTATCACCGCTGTCATGATTATACAATAGCATTTGTATTGCAGCAGGCGCTTTTTTGCTTACCGCATTTTACTTTGAAAAAATATCATCTGCCAGATAGTGTCACATAGATGGTTGAGCCGTTCCTATGTATTAAAAGAAGGATGTTTTCTCCTGAAGAAATTCTTGAAACAATAGAGCTGTAATCATGTACATTCATGATCCGTTTCCTATTCACTTCAATTATTACATCGTTCTTTCCTAATACTCCGTATGATGGACTTCCAAGTTCCACGTCAGTAACAATAACACCACTGATTCTCTCTGGTATGCCAAGTTCCTTTCTCATCATGGGAGTTATATTTTGCACTTGTACACCGTTTAGGAGATTATCATATTCGCCTGCAAGCTTCTGCATTTCTTCAGGCATTTCAGAGATTCTTACCCTTGCTGTCGTTTCCTTCCCATTGCGTATGAGTTTAATATTTACCTCTTTATCCGGAAGGGTGCTCGCTACCATATTCCTGAGTTCTGTTACATCTTCTACTGTTTTGCCGTCATATTCAATAATCACATCCCCTCTCTGGATACCAGCCTTTTCAGCAGGGCTGTCTTCTACAACATCTCCAACGAGAACACCTTTTTCATCCTCAAGGTCAAACTGTTTTGCCAGATCTGGAGTGATTTCCTGTATAGAAACACCAAACCACCCCCTTACGACTTTCCCTTCTTTTATCAAGCTTTTCATGACAGACTTTGCCATGTTGCTCGGTATGGCAAAACCTATTCCCTGATACCCTCCCGTTGTACTGAAAATAGCAGTATTGATGCCAATAAGCTCTCCGCGTATGTTTACCAGCGCTCCACCTGAGTTGCCGGGATTAATGGCAGCGTCTGTCTGAATAAAATCCTCATAATCGGCAACTCCTACATTAGCCCTTCCTGTAGCACTCACGATTCCTGTTGTGACAGTTTGATTTAATCCAAAAGGATTGCCAATAGCAAGAACCATTTCACCAACCTTTAAACTATCAGAATCCCCAAAACTGATTACAGGCAGATCATTAGCATCTATCTTGACAACAGCAAGGTCGGTCTTTGGATCCGACCCTATAACCTTGCCTTTGAAATCTCTCTTGTCAGGCAACTTTACCCTGATTTCGTCTGCACCTCTTATCACGTGATTATTTGTCAGGATATATCCATCTTTGTCTACAATCACCCCCGAACCGAGGCCTGACTGCTTGAATTCCTTGGGGCCTCGAGAAAATCCAAATTCGTCTCCAAAGAACCTTTTGAAAAAAGGATCGTTAAAGAACGGGAACGACATTCCCGGTACACGTACTGTCTTCGTTGATGATATATTGACCACAGAGGGTTTCACTGCAGCAGCTACTTCTGTTATCGCATGGTTTGTTTTTGAGAGTATATCAATAGCCTCTTGTGATATCGCAACATCACTTGTGTAACCATCTGATTGAAAGTTAAAATTCGATGATATTGCAAGACCTATGATAATACCAGTGATTATTAGGACAGCTGCTAAGGCACCTATTCTCTTTTTTGATGTCATTTTTACCCCCTTATAAAAACACTATTCCTTTACATCTTTTTTATTACTTTTTCTACGATTTCTTTTCCTTACATAATCTCGCTGTTTTGTATAAACGGTTATTTCTTTTTCTTTGCGAGTAGAATAAGGAGCAGAAAGGTGCAGACTGTAATTCTGAAGCAGCCATAATTCCGGAAGTATTTCAGCAATAATTTCGCCGTCATCAAATACCCTGACTATCGAACTTTCCGACACAACTACTGCCACAGCCTTTGTGTTTTTTGTTATAGAGGCAGCTGCCATATGACGACTGCCTAATCCTAATGGCAGTTCAATCCCTTCTGATGTCGCGTTGATATAGCGACAGGCGGAAAGAAATATTCCGGAATCGGAGACAATAAAGGCTCCGTCCAATTGTGCCAGTTCTTTAACTGTTTCTCTGAGATCAGAATCTTCAACATGCCTTTTATCTTCAGGGTGGTTAAAGAGAGGATCAAAAATCAGGCAGCGTGATTGTTGCATGGTCTTTCCTGAATCTGAGACAACAAACAGTGCGCCTATATGTCGTCCTTCCCTCCCTTCACGTGCAAGTTCTATGGCAAGGACAATAACTTCTTCAAGAGTTCGCAGGTTGATACCCCTTTTTTCATCACAGATGTCTTTTAATGAGTGAATAATCTTTCTATTCATACTATTTTAAAAATTATTTTATGATCTCAACAGTAATGTCTGCTGTTTTTCTTTGAACTTCAATTGTTACGTCTTCATCGTAGCGCTTTATGAGCAAGTCAACGTTTTTATCGCGTGTAACTATAAGATTCTTTAGATAAATATAATTCAAAAATTCCGGTAGCATGGGATTATCAAATATAATCTTTTGTTCATCTGCTTTAAAAGACATCCCTAAAGAAGCCTGGAGCATAAAAAGTATCGAACCCGAAGCCCATGTTTGCGGAGAACATGCTGTGGGATAGAGAGTAGGAGCGGTACCGTTTCTCCTGTGAAAACCGCAGAAGAGTTCTGGCAGTCTTTGAAATTCCATAAAAAGCGAGGTGTCAAATATACCTGAAAAGACTTTTAAAAAATGCTCTTTATATCCATATGAGGCAAGCCCATAAGCGATTATTGCATTGTCATGTGGCCAGACAGAGCCATTATGGTAAGACATCGGATTATAAAGTAGATCATCTGAGGCAAGTGTCCTTATTCCCCATCCCGAGAACATTTTATCCGAGATTAAATTATCAGCAACCTTCAGTGCTCTTTCATGCTTTGCAATACCGGTAAAAAGAGTGTGTCCAGCATTGGAAGTTAAAACCCTACAAGGTTTCTTGTTACCATCGAGTGCAAGAATATAGCATTGTAATTTATTGTCCCAAAAAACTTTATCAAATTTATTTTTCAGATTTTCTGCTTCCTTCAAAAGCTTTTGCGACAAATCCTTCTTTCCGACGATGTGTGAAAGAATGGCAGCCTCACGTTTTGCAGCATAGACATAACTCTGAACCTCACAGAGTGCTATAGGTCCATTAGCTAATGAGCCATTTTTGTGAAAAATGCTATCCTCAGAATCCTTCCATCCCTGATTGCGAAGGCCTTTCTTATCAGGTATGTATTCAATAAAACCATCCTTGTCTATGTCTCCATACCTGTCTATCCATAGAAGTCCACGTTCAATATTCTTCCAGATTTTACGAATTAAACCGGTATCACCAGTTCTGCGCCAGTAATGTCCGGCAAGGATAATGAAAAGAGGGGTAGAGTCTACGCTCCCATAATAAAGCCCGAAAGGGATTTCTTTTAAGGCAGCCATTTCGCCACCTCTAATCTCATGGAGCATTTTCCCAGGCTCGGCTAATGTTTCACGGTTTGTATCCTCTGCCTGGAACGAGGCAAGATATCGAAGAACTCCCCGGGCAATGAGAGGATTAATCCATAAGCACTCGAGAGCTGTTATAATTCCATCTCTACCAAATGGAGTACAATACCATGGAATTCCTCCATAAGGATAAAAACCACTCTCAGTTTTTGTAAGCATCATATTAATATCAGATAAGGACCTCTTTATTGTTTCATTAAACTGTTCATTTGATGTATATATGTCGGTACAATATTTTTTCTTTTCTTTTATCCCTTTCCGAATTCTGAACAGCGTACCCTTAAAATCCTTCTCTTTTTTTTCTGAATTATTGTACGTACATATTGTTGTTATGAATATACTTTCAGTAGCGCGAGGTTCCAAACAAATGTTATAAGTGATATTTCCTCCTGTTACTGTATCAGGAGTTCTTACAAACTTCATTTTAGTGCTTCTTTTAAGACTATCAAGTCCTTTATATGAAAGTTCTAATATTCCGTCTTTATAGTGCGGTTTAAACAATGTACCTCTTTTTTTTCTTTTTATTCCTCGTATTTCAAAAATGTCCTTAAAATCTGCATCGACAGAAATCTCAAGGTTAAAACTAATTGATTCCTGACAGAAATTCTTTATCCTGATACATTCAAGACATTGCCCTTCAGACAAGAAACGAGAACGCATAATATGTATCGAGTCCTTTTTAATCACGAGCCTGTTTCCTGATAAAAAATCGGGATTCGCCAAATCTATCGACATTAAAATATTGTCTTCGTCAACATTGGAACTCAGATAGAGTGGTCGATCGTCATTTACGCTAAGCTCGTAATAGGAGAGAAACCTCATGCCATTGTAGTAGAGTCCCTGTTCGTTTTTCCCCGTCTGAAGAATATCACCATAACGATCAAATATCCCGAACAAATCCCCATCCTTTAGTGTAATTCTGTAAGGATCAACAATACTTGAAGTAGTTTGTATATAGTATTTATCTTTTATCCTGCTGATTTCAGGCAACTTTTTTCCTTTCTAGCCTGTTTAATACATTGTTATAAATATTTATGTAATCTCTTGCCATTCTCTTCGCTGAAAACCTATATTCAAAATGGCGCCTGCAGTTAGTTCTCGAGAAGCTTTGAAGATAATTTTTAATATAGAATACTGCTTCTTCGTCATTTTCGAATATATACCCTGTAATACCATGGTCAACCACTTCAGGAATAGATCCCCTTCTCCGTGCTATTATAGGAGTTCAGCATGCCATTGCTTCAATCATTGCGAGACCGAATGGTTCAGGCCAGTCAACCGGGTGAAGGAAAGCCAGGGCTGAACCAAGTAGCTCATTCTTCTCCTCATCACTGATTTCTCCTAAATATTCTATAAGTGAATGTCTCATAAGCGGACGGATCTTTTGCTCAAAATATGTTCTGTCAACTCTGTCTATCTTGGCTGCTATTTTAAGCTGGATCTCGGATCGTATTGCTATTTCTATGGCAGAGTCCACTCTTTTTTCGGGTGAAATTCTACCTATATAAACAAGATAATCTCCACCTTGTTTGTTTAAAGAATACAGAGTAGTTGGCAAACCGTGGTAAACGGTTGCTAACCAGTTTGCTCCCGGGAGGGGGGTCCTCTGTGCATCTGATATTGAAATAAGTGGAATCTCACGAAATTCATTGAAAATAAGCTGATGTTCGTTGAAGTCGAGTCTGCCATGGAGTGTGCTCACGACTGGTCTATTTGTTCGTCTTCCAAGAGAAAAACCGAAATAGTCAGTATGAGAATGTATGATATCAAAATCGTTCTGATATTTGAGTATCTTCTCTACCTGAATAAAGTGATGAGCAAGAGGATCAATACAATCTTGATCAAGCCGTAATGAACGTTCACAAACAGGAACCAGTTCAGCAGATGTTTTTGAGTCTCCCGAAGCAAAAAGTGTTACTTCATGCCCTTCTCTTACAAGTTCTTCTGTAAGGTAAGAAACAATCCTTTCTGTCCCGCCATAAAGGAGCGGCGGTACACTTTCATAAAGAGGAGAGACCTGTGCAATCCTCATGATAGAATACCTTCTTTACTTGGACAGTTTATTAACAAGCACAAGACAGTTTTTTTTTACAAAAAAATGAATCCTCATTACCTCAAGTCCTGGAATATGTAATACAATCCTTTTTAAAGTCCTTAATGATTTCATCTGTGAGCGATGGACGAATCCTTGTTAAAAATTCAACGAATGTGTCCGTGGTTACCTTGAAATCACGCCCAGTTTCATATTCCTGCTCAAATGCATACTGAGCCACTTGTTGAAACAGATACTCAATATCTGCAGGGGTATATCGTTTTGTCATCTTGACAAGTAAGTCCAGATTTATATCAGCAGCATTAAGTTTGGATAGGTACTGTTGTAAGATTGTTCTTCTGCCGATTTCATCCAGTTCTCCTACAGGGATAATGCAATCAAATCTTCCAGGACGAAGGAGTGCGGGATCCAATTGTCCGATGTGATTCGTTGCACAAACAAGAAGCGTTCTATTGCTTTGATTTTTAAACAATGAGATCTGTTTAAGAAATTCATTGGTAACCGATTTATCGATATGTGATGCAATATCCCTACTTGTTCCTATCTCTTCAAATTCATCAATAAATATCACTGCTTCATCCAGAATTTTTGCTTTTTCCATAATATTATGTAAATTCACACTTATCTTTTCGTACCCTTCACTCATAAGCATGCTGGGCAGAATCTCAATATACCACCAGGATAGAAATCCAGCTATTGCCTTGGCAAAATGGGTTTTACCGGTCCCCGGAGGACCAAAAAAGATGATTGTCTTAGGAGGGACTACGCCATGCTTTTTTGAAAGATCAGTCTCTGTTAATGGCAAAACTATTCTCTTCTGAATCAATTGCTTCGGCGGCTGAGAATCAGGAATCATATCCCATATATTTCTATTGAATGTTTGAGCACCGATGTCTTTGAAAATATCAGTTTTTTTATAAGCTATATATTCCTTAAGTGCTTGGTCTTGGTTTTCAATGAAGTCGATACAAGCTACCTTTAATCCAATATCCCTCCCAAGTTTCTCAGATAACAGCCATTTATGCTGTAATATTTTAGGCCAAATATCAGCGGCTATCTTTGAGTCAAACTTAGCACCGCTTATCTCAAAGATATTCCTTGCACATTCCTCTGGTGAAAGTGTTTCAATAATAGATTTATTCATGATTCTCTCAGCGCATAAAAAATTATTCAGATATTTCTGCTAATTTTATATTGATAAATCATAAAATATTTTTTACATCAATAAATTATTTCAAGCACATTTTTAAGAATTCATATGAATTTTTTAGTGCTTTACCTGATATTTAATTATTCTCATGTTGTTATTTCTGCGTCTGTCTTAAATCATTTTCCGTAGAGAAGAAGCACTAATACAGCGTCTTTTACTGAATGTCTTCTAATCAGTTATCGTCAATGCCAGTATAGTGCTCAGTGTCAAAATCAGAAAAACTATTAATATTGCTTTGATCAATGCAATCAACATCTTTACCTCCTTCAAAGAAAGTAATTATAAGGCCATTGTCAAGCCCTTTCCTTCAATTTGGATTTTCTTTGTTCAATAAACAATTACCTAAAAATCTCTTCGCCTCCTGACCATAGTAGCAAGGAGGCGGAGCTTCGAATCAGATCTTCCTGTATTTTTTATTTCTAATTCTTGTACAATTAATTTATCGAAATGATAGACAGTTGCCTTCAGGTCGTCCGTCCCTTGCTAAATCCCATATCCTTTCTCTGTAAGCATTTTTCTTCTGTTGGCAATCTCCTCATCACTTATATTGTAAACCTTCTTGTAAATCGACAGTGCAAACTTGTCTTCAACTTTGGTTAGCATATCAATGATTTGCTCCCTGTCCGTTCCACGCTTCGACCTGGTGCCTTTTTTTGTCAAAGAATGGAAGAAAGGAAACATCTTATTTCACCTCCCGATTGTTATTGATTGTAATTGTAATGAAACCATGGGGAGACCGTTTTTTCCACCGTCCGCAAGTTTCCACCCATAAGCTCAACTCTTGAAATTGAAGAATATTTAATGGCCGGTATCAAGCAACTTTACATCTCATTTGCATACCGGCCCTTTCGGAACTTATTCTGTTTTTACAGGTATCTTCTTTGTTTCTTCTATCGCCTTCGCTGTCTTTGGCATTGTCACTGTCAAGACTCCTTTTCTGAACTCCGCTTTGACCTTATCAGTATCAATCTCCACAGGAAGAGGTATAGTCCGGCTGAATGAACCATACGAGCGTTCCATGCGGTAATAATCTTTTTTCTTTTCCTCCTTCTCTTCTTTCTTCTCTCCCTTGATTGTAAGAGAATCCTTATTCAGGGATACGTCAATGTCCTTTTCATCCATTCCCGGTAGTTCAGCGGTTACTTTTACCTGTTTGTCATTCTCAGACACATCAACACTGGGAGTGAATGTCCCAAGTCGCCTTTCAAACGGCTCGAGATCGAATCCACGGTAGAAATCATCAAAGAGCCTGTTCATCTCATGACGAAAAAAAGAAAAGGGTTCATACTCCTCGCGTCTAATCGGCACGTTCCTTTTCCCGAACGGTATAATGTCTTTGATATTCTTCATATATAAACACCTCCTTTTTTATTAGGCTTCTGCCAGTTCTGTTTTGACCTCGATCTTCTTTGTTTTCAAGGCCTCGGATTTTGGCAATAGTATTTTTAAAACACCGTTTTTAACAGAAGCCT
>Ga0209270_1004511_pt1 | contig 10462 bp, 5 predicted proteins | sample MTBAKSrepl1MetaG_FD_187456 | JGI IMG/M metagenome (GOLD analysis project Ga0209270, IMG submission 187456) | Enrichment culture microbial communities from Arthur Kill intertidal strait, New Jersey, USA, that are MTBE-degrading - MTBE-AKS1... | ecosystem: Environmental > Aquatic > Marine >...
CGATGCCGATGACGCCGATGATAATGCCGGTAAAAAACTGCCGGGGCTCCGGCTTCCCGCCTCGGGGACGTTCTCCCATCATGTCGTATATCAAGGCCAGGGCCAGCAGAAGGGCTGCGTTGTTGACCAGGCCGATGATGCTTGAGTGGTTCATGGTTTTCCTTTTTCAGTTTGTTTCAATCCAGTATCGCCCGTATCTTCCTGAGAATCTGCGAGATATTAAAGGGCTTTTCAATGAATCCCCTCTCCCCTTTGCCCGCCACGCTTTCCCCACGCCGATCTCTGGAATAGCCGCTGGAGATGAGCACCTTGGCTTTCGGGTCGATGCTCAGTAGCTGCTGAAGGCATCTTTTTCCTCCCATGCCTGGCATGTTTAGATCGAGGATCACCAACGCAACAGGCGCCTCTTGCGACGTGTATGCGACAAGCGCTTCTTCACCGCTGGCACAGGGAATCACGTGATATCCGAACCTGTCAAGGGTTTCCGTCAGCATTTCACGAATATCGGCTTCGTCGTCCACCACAAGGATGGTCTCGCTCCCCCCTTCAGGAGATTCCATCTCCGTTTCATTCCAGTCATGGTTTCCCTCCCCATCAAATGCAGGCAGATATATCTTAAAGGCGGTCCCACGACCCAACTCGCTGTTACAGGTGATATGGCCGGCATGGCCTTTTACAATACCATAAACAGAGGCGAGACCCAATCCGGTGCCTCTTCCTTTCTCTTTGCTGGTGAAGAAGGGTTCAAAGATGTGCCGGAGCGTTTCCCCGTCCATGCCGCAACCGGTATCCGATACCTTGAGAAGAACATATCTTCCAGGAGCCGCCCCCATGTGAGTTGCCGTGTATGTCTGGTCCAGTATGATGTTTTCTGTTTCAAGGATGAGACTCCCGCCTTCCCGCATGGCGTCTGATGCGTTGCTCCCCAGGTTCAACAGCATCTGCTCCATCTGCACCGGGTCAGCGTTCACGGCCCATAGGTCTTGCCCCAAGCGGGGGATGATCTTGATCATTCTAGGGATGGTCCTTTCCAGCATTCTTACGGCCTGTTCAATCTCCCGGTTGAGGTCGATCGGCCGCGGTTGAACAGGCGCCTTCCTGCTGAACAGCAAAAGTTGCTTGACAAGCTGGGCCGCACGGTCCACGGCTTTCCGGACGGTCTTGAGTTTTCGCCAATCAGGGTCTTCCTCGTCTCTTGCCATCAGCAGCATATCGGTGAATCCGCCTATGGCCTGCAAAAGATTGTTGAAATCGTGGGCCACACCCCCTGCAAGTATCCCGACGGATTCCATTTTTTGGGCTTTCTGAAGGCTTTTCTCCATCCGCTTTCGTTCCGAGATGTCTCTGGCAATCCCCAGTATAACCCGTTCATCCAAAATTTTGGTGGGGACCGTCATGATTTCCATGGCGATGGGCTGGCCGTCTTTTCTTTTGATGATGAATTCGTCCGGGCCGGTAGGCTTTCCCTCGAGGTCCTCCTTCAGAATCTCCGCAGCCCTTGGCAGTTGATCCGAGGAGATCAAATCCAGAGACAAAAAGTTTTTTCCGATCAATTCGGCCCTGGTATATCCGGTCAGCGTTTCTGCGGCCCTGTTTCCATCCAGGAAGGTTCCCTGCAAATCGTTCAAATAATAGGCATCAGGCGCGGCCTCGAACAGAATTTTGAACTTTTCTTCACTCTTTTCCAGAGACGTCAGCATGGATTTCTGACGTTTGAGCAAATCCTGTATGCCTCCTGAGATAAGGGCGATGGATATGGTGACAATGCTGTTCAGCAGCAGGAAATTCAGTACGATCACCGCCCACTTCTGAAAAGGATTAGTCGCGGCATACCCCCATTGCATCAAGCCATATTTCAATAAGATGCCGATGACGATCAAGGTGGCTGCGTTTACTGTAAGGGCAATCAAAGAAAACCGCAACCCGAGGAGAAGGGCCATAATAACAGGGAAGGCAAACAGCCACACAGGTCCGCCGCCAAACGGCCCGAGGGTCATCAGCAAGACGATTCCGAGGATGTAGGCAACCAGAGAAACCGTAACCGCACGAACCGGAAAGGGGATAGCTCGACAGAAAAAGAGGATAACGATCCAGCCATATAGCAGGGTGTCCGCGACAGCCACGGCCCAAAGAGCTTCCTTGACGGATAGTGCAACACTGGGCACGTATACAAAAAAACCGAGGAAAGTCCCGGCGAAAACAAAGACCGCTATCAGGCGCTCCTGCCAGTACCTGATGCCGTCATCCGCAGTCAGGTCGGGAGGAGTCGTTTTAAAGTTGATAAAATGATATAATTTTGATTTAAATGTGTTTAACATCGACCCGATCCTTTAAGACCTGAACCTGCCGGCAGGACCCTTTGTCTAAAAACTCTTATTCGAACGGCAAGGATCTTCTGTTTGAGTTCATCCCTATCTTGAAAGTGCAGAGTTCTCTCATCATACCGGACCCCGTATCCGCTACGGGGAAGGCCCGATGAATCTGCGCGCCTCCTAAATGCGGGAACATCACCCCATGCCGTCACGGCCACACCACAAACATACGGCAGCCTGCACCGGATGCGCGTGGTTCGTAGTGACGCCGTCAGGCGTTGCAGGGAACAACCAGGGCACACTACGCCCGAGGCTCAAGGCTGAAAGCAAGACAGGAACCAACAGGCTGCATCCAGCGCCTATTACCCAGTACCGAGTACCCAGCAACGAGTACCCAATACCCAGTACCCAGTACCCAGTACCCAGCAACCCGCGCCCCCGCTCAACGTCCTCCAAGGGCCTTGTACAGGGCCGCCCTTAAGGTCGCCATCTGATAGGGCTTGGAGAGAAAGGCCTGGGGCTGATCGGCATGGTCTCCGGACATGGCCCGGGCCTCATCATAGCCGCTGGCCAGGATCACGGGGATATCGGGCCGTATCTTTCGCAGGGTCTTGAGCGTTTCCCAGCCGTTCATGCGGGGCATGCTCAGATCCGTAAGCACGAGGCGTATATCATGTGCCCTGTCCCGGAAGATCTCCACGGCCTCGACCCCGTCCTCAGCCGTGAACACCTCGAACCCCAAGTGCTCCAGCATGGCCCCGGCTGCATCGCGGACAATCTTCTGGTCTTCCACCAGGAGGATGCCGCCGCCCCCGTCCATCTTCTGCACAGCCGCCGGTTGCTCCGGGAGTGTCTCGGGAAGCCCTTCGGACGACAGGGGCAAAAAGACCCGGAACACACTCCCACCATCTCCCTCTCCCGGGTGCGAAGAAGCTTCGAGATCCATTTGTTCCGCATCGGCCCTGTTCCGCGTTCCGGCATCCGAGTTCCCCGTTCGCCCGGTTCCGACCCGGCTCTCCACCGTGATGCATCCGCCGAGCGATTTGACGATCCCGAGGGCCACGGCCAGCCCCAGTCCCCTCCCTGTGAACTTTTCCGTAAAGAACGGGTCAAAAATCCGGTCGATAATCCCGGGACGAATGCCGCTGCCGGTGTCGGACACGCTCACACAGGCATAGGCATCCGTTGAAGGTTCCCAGTCCACAGGGAACCGGTGCGGCCCACGAATATCGCGCCGGTTTGCCGTTGAAAGCGACACGCGGATCCGGCCTCCTTCATCGCCCATTCCCTCCCTGGCATTGGTGACCAGAATGGAGAGGACCTGGCCTATCTGGCCCGGGTCGGCCTTGACCACTGCCCCCGGCATGGGAATATCGGTTTCCAGGGCCACCCGATCCTGGATCCCTCCCCGCAGTTCCGCCAGGCGGTCGAGACAGGTTTTGGAAAGATCGATGAGAATGGGGCTTGACGGGGTCTGCCCCAGAAAGGTCAGCATCAAACGGCTCATATCGGCCGCACGACGCGTCGCCTTATAGGCCTCCGAGAGCCGCCTGGCGACGCCTTCCCCTTCCGGAAGATCCATCCGTGCCAGCTCCAGATTGCCCATGACCGCGCCCAGCATGTTATTGAAGTGATGGGCCACGGCCGCGGCCATGCGGGAGAGGCTCTCGGTCTTTTCCACCTGATGAAGCCGCCGTTCCAGGACAAGCCGTTCCGCCTCGGCCTCCTTGCGGGCCGTCACATCCATATGGGTCCCGGTCATCAACAGGGGTTCCCCCTGTTCGGACCAGCGGACTACCTTTCCCCTGTCTTTTATCCAGACCCAATACCCGTCCTTGTGCCGCACGCGGCACTCGCACTCGTAATAAGGAAGCTGTCCCGAGAAATGCGCCTTCAGCAACCGATCGGACCGTTCAAGGTCTTCCGGGTGGCACAGGTCCGTCCAGGTCTGGATGCTGAGGGGCCGGAGATCTTCCAGTCTGTACCCTGCAATCTCCGCCCAACGCTCATTGAACACCGCCTCCCCGGTCTGCACATGCCACTCCCAGGTCCCTGCTCGGGTCCCATCGATGACCATGGAGAGGGTCTCCCGCTCGTGGGCCAGTTCGTCCTGCACCCGTTTTCGCTCGGTAATATCCTGTACAGTGCCGTAAAGACCTGAAATCCCTCCATGCTCATCGTAGGCGGGCCCTCCGAAAATGTCCACCCACCGGGTATCGCCATTGGGGCGGATGAGTTCCAGCTCAAGCTGATACTGCTCCCCGGTTTTAAGCGTCTGTTCCACGGCGGTTTTGAGTCGATCCCAGCTTTCAGGAGTATAGAGGCCGGGGTGTTGTGAATATGTCGGGGCAGGCCCTTCTGGATCGAGACCGGCGATAAGGTAAAGCTCATGTGTCCAGGTTACGACGTCTGTACGCGAATCCCAGTTCCAAACCCCTATATGCGCCAGATGTTGCGCTTCCCGAAGCCGTTCTTCGGTTTCCCTGAGTTGTTGCTCTTTCAGTGTCCGATCCGTTATGTCGCTGACCAGGACCAAATACCATGCAGGGCCATCCGCGCCGTTCCGGGGCATGGGGTTGATAATGACCTGCAAGTGGATGGTCCCTTGTTTGGTCGTGCGGTAGAGAGCGGCCTCGCGCACCTTTTCAAAGTCAAAGGCCACATCATACTGAACCATCTCCCCGCGACGCAGTTTTTCCTTCAAGGGCTCGTCCAGATTGGGATCGTCAAAGAGATCAAACCGGCGGATTTCCTCCGCATCCTGAATCCCGAAGATCTCCAGGCACGCGGGATTGACCAGAACCAGGCGGCCATCGCCGTCATACAGTTCAATGCCGGCCGGAGAGAGTTCAAAGATATGCCGAAAGCGCGCCTCGGAATCGCGTACCCGCATCTCGATCCGGCGTTGATCGGTAATGTCCACGCCGGTGCACACCACCCATTGGACATGACCGTCCTCATTCAGCCTGGGGGTTCTGGTGACGGCGATCAACCGAGGGTCGCCCGCGGCATTTGGGACCCACTCCTCGGTGTGGACAGGCTGCTTTGTGCGAAAGCCTTCGATATTGCCTTGCCTCCACGCCCGGGCCACATCCGGGGGGGTGAATTCCTCTAAGCGTTTATAGGCCAGATCCTTCGGATGCCTTCCGAAAAAATCCGCATGGGCACGGTTGACGGCCCCATAGGTATCCGGGTCGGTCAAATACCAGACCTGTACGGGAAGGGTGTCGAGGAGAAGCCTTCGTTCGCTGGATCTCCGCTCCAGAAGCCTCTCGGCCCCCTTGCGTTCGGTGATGTCCACAATGCTCACCAGGATTCGGCCATAGGTCTCTTCGAAACCGGGGGCCACGGCCCAGTGAAGCTGAACATTGAGCACCTCTCCGTCCAGAGCCACATGGGTCTTTTCCACAGACAGTCGCTTCCGTCCGTCAGCCACAGCGATGAGTGCAGGGATAAAATCGTCATAGGATTCCCTGGAAAACACCTTGGTAATCCCGGACAGGAAGACCTCTTTGGACGTTGCCTTGTACATCTGAAGCGTGAAGCTGTTGACGTCCGCCACGCGCACAAGCCCTGCCAGCTCCCGGACCAGTTCCGGACGGGCGTGAAAATAGGCTTCCAGTTCCCCCACATTGCGGCCCTTGATCTCGTCTATGCGGCGTTTGACCTCGGAATAGTCCTGTTCCCACAGGGAAATAGGGGCGTCCTCAAACCACTGGCGATATTTTTTCTCCCGCTCCCGAAGGAGCTCCATTTCTTGGACCGGGAATGCGGGGGTATCTGTATCTTTGCTCATTCTGTTATCCCTGAGTTTGTGTTCCCCATCGTTGCTGAACGAGACCCAGATCGCGAAGGGCGTTGACCAATCGTGCTTTTTGGATGGGCTTTACCGTAAAATGATCGCACCAGCCCCCTGCGGACGTGATGACGTTGTCCTGGTCAGCCAGGGCCGTGGTCATGATAATCCGGGCCCATCGGGCCCCGAATGCCTCTTTTTCTTCTTCCAGACGACGAATATGGTGAAGGGCCTCCGGTCCGTCCATCTCGGGCATCATGATGTCGAGACAGATCAGATGGTACTACCCGCCGTGATTCAAGGCCAGACGCACGGCATCCGCCGCCTCTTTTCCGTTCACCGCCTATGCGGGGGGCCATAGTCCCTGAGTAATTCCTGAAGGAGTGCGCGGCTGACGAAATCATCTTCAACAATCAGCGTCTTCATGTCAATATCTCTCTTAGCAACCAGTCCCGGAGGTCAGAGGTCAGTAGTCAGAGGGCAGCCAAACCCAATAGACCCAAGCACCCCAATGAACCCAACAAACCCCAGAAACCAGTACCGAATACCCAATACCCAGTACCCAGTACCCAATACCCAGTACCCGGTACCCAATACCCAGTACCCGGTACCCAATACCCAGTACCCATCAACCCTCACACCTCCTCCAGCATCTCCCGGAGTTTGGCGCTGAGGGTCTGGAGGGTAAAGGGCTTCTGAATAAAGGGGACGCCGGGTTCCAGAACCCCGTGATGCGCAATCACGTCGGATGTGTAGCCGGACATGAACAGACACTTGAGGCGCGGGTAAAGGGAGAGGAGCCGTTCGGACAGTTCCCTGCCGTTCATTCCTGGCATGATCATATCGGTCATGAGGAGATGGATGGCGTCCGTGTATTCCTTGGCTGTCTGCAAGGCATTGGAAGGCATTTCCGCGGTCAACACCCTGTATCCCAACCTCTCCAGCATGCTCTTTGCGATTTCCAGCAACATCGGTTCATCTTCCACCAATAGAATGGTCTCATGACCGCCTCTCAGCCCCTTTGTCGCGTTTTGCCGCACAATGCCTTCCGCCTTGCCCTCATGCCTCGGGAGATAGACCTTAAAGGTGGTCCCCTGGCCGGGTTCACTGTACACATTGATGAACCCTTTGTTCTGCCTGACAATGCCGTACACCGTAGCCAGCCCGAGGCCCGTCCCCCTCCCCTCTTCCTTGGTCGTAAAAAAGGGCTCAAAGAGCTTCTCAAGAACCTCGTTTCCCATACCGCAGCCATTGTCGCTCACAGAGAGGAGCACGTACCGGCCGGGCACACATTCGGCACGATGGGCGCAATAATCTCCATCCACAAGCACATTCCCGGTCTCGATGGTGATTTTCCCCACACCGACGATGGCGTCCCTGGCGTTGACGCAGAGATTGACGAGGATCTGATCGATCTGCGAGGGGTCCATTGTAACCGGCCAGAGGTCCGACCCAGGAATCCATGCCAGATGGATATCTTCTCCGATAAGCCGGCCCAGCATCTTGAGCATGGACGTTACCGCATCGTTAAGATCCAGAACCAACGGGTCAACCGGCTGTTTCCGGGCAAAGGCGAGCAACTGGCGGACAAGATTTGCGGAACGATCAGCGGTCTGCTGGATTTGCCGGAACCTCTCATACAATGGGTCGAGCGGGTCCATTTCCAGCATGGCCATCTCCGTATGGGCGAGAATCACCGCCAGCATGTTGTTGAAATCATGGGCCACGCCCCCGGCCAGCCTCCCGACGGCCTCCATCTTCTGGGCCTGGTGCAACTGCCCTTGCAGCTTCTCCCCTTCTTTCTCGGCCCGCCTGGCCTCGGTGACGTCGCGGCCGAACACCGCCATCTGAATCACCTTTCCGCTTTCGTCGAAAATCGGAAAGATGCTGTTATGAATATACATGCCGCTCCGTTCATCCTCAAAGCGAACGGGCCGGCCGGTTCGAATGACCTCGTCGACAAGGGCCTTCCTCCCTGCGGCCACATCCTCGGGCATGATGTCGTATATGCATCTGCCGAGGAGTTCTTCGCTTGTTCGCCCGAAGCGTCTCGCGGTCTCCTCGTTGAGAGTCAGAAGCGCGCCGTTCAGATCTACCATGAATGCGGCATCGCTGGTTGCATTGAGCAGCGCGTTGGAGGCCGCTTCACTCAACCGCAGGGACTCCTCGGCCCGCTTCCGATCGGTGATGTCCTCAGTCACGCCAAACCATCGCGTGTCTCTGCTTTCCATCAAATTGGGCGTTGACTGGATGCGGAGCCAGCGGATCTCGCCGGTAATCACAAAACGGCCCTCCCACAAGAATGGCTCGCGACGCTCCCATGCCTCCCGGTTGCGGGCAAGAAACGCCTCCCTTTCCTCCGGATGCACCAGGGAGTTGGCGATGGATGCATCCGAGAGGACGGCCTCCCGGCTCACCTGGTGAATAGCGCACCATCGAGGGCTCACGTATTCAAATTCCATGGAACCATTTGCCCGGATCCAGAACACATACACGCCAACCGGAATGACCGCGGCCAGCGCATCGTAGCGAGCCGTGCTCTCCTTGAGATTCTCCATTTGCCGCCCCGCCTCCACCTGGTCGGACAGGATCTTGCCGGCAAGGATGGTTGCCAGGGGGTACAGAAGGATGACGGGAAGACCGATGCGGCCCAATACGGTTACGCCGGCCTGTCCGGGCAAGGTAAACATCAGGGCGAGCATGGCCAGGTGCACGGCGAGGCCGAACCCATACAGACCCGTTGCAGAGGGTGGCCTTTCCTCCGGTTTGAAATAGAGGCGGGCCAGCAGCCCGATGCCCACGGATGAGAGGATGACCAGAATGCCGGTGAGGGTTCCCGCGCCGCCCAATCCGATGCGGGTGGCGATGGTCGTCAGGCCTGCTATGCCCCCGGCCCAGGGGCCGAAAAACAGCGCACACAGGCTGACCATGACGGATCGGCCGTCGAATATCAAGCCAGGCCCGAGGTTCAGCGGTCTCAGCATACCCAGAACTGCGGCCCCCCCGAAGAGGAGACCCTGCAACGGAACCCCCGACCGAGTTCCCCGGGGCCAGCGTTGCTCGATAAAACCCGAGACAATGCTGAGGGCCACCAGCAGGGTCAAATTGAGAATCAAATCGAGATAGATCATGTCTCTGTTTTCAGGTCGTTGTCAGGGGTTTTTATGGCCCAACAAATCAGGTCTTAAGATTCAGCAGTCGGAGGAACCGGCAACAGGTAACCGGCAATCAATAATTGTCGCAGAAGTAGAAAAGGCCGCTCCTTCTCCTTCCCCGCCTCAGGATACCCTCTTTGAGGTCTAAGTGGCCTTGAACTCGTCATCGTCATCCATCAGAAAGATGTCTTCGAGTTTTGCCTTTTCCAGGGGTGCCGCAACGGCCTTCGCCTTACGGGTGGTCTCTGTGGTTCAGGGATGTCGATTACCTTCGTCAAAAAGGATCACCTCACCCTCCCGCTGCGCATCCTTCTTGACCTGCGCAAACCGTCGTTTTTCTTTAACGGCGACATTCTTGAACATTGTGCATGGAATCCGCCTCAAAAGCACATCGTTTGTGTCCGTGTGAAAATAGATCCTGCGTGAATCGGTTCCGCCCACGTCCTTGCACAAAATGCTGATCCCTTCTCTTTCGAGAAAATCAAGGACGAATGCGGTGTTTTTCTCTCCCACCCCGTTTTCCCTCGAAATGGCGGGGATCATATGGGCGCCCCCGAAGACCTTGGCAACGAACCTCCGTCGGTCGCCCCCAAGGGCCATGGTTCGATTGATCAGGAGTTCCATGGCGTTGATCCCATATCGGGCTGCCGCATCGAAATGCTGCATGTCCGCCCTTCCGGGCAGGAGGATATGATTCATGCCCCCGATACGGCGTTCCGGGTCAAAGAGGCAGACCGCCACGCACGATCCGAGAACAGTAGAAATCACGGCCGGATCGCTGCTTGCGTGGCACTCGCCGATATGGATGGTGATCTGTTGTTTCATCGTCTGGAACTCGAAAGTGGAAACTGGATACTTGATACTTGAAATTGGAGACTGGAAATTTGGATCCGCTATCCGTAACCGGATTATCTGAAGCCTGTCGGCACCTGTATGATGTATGCCGGTCCACCAGTTTCAACTTTCCAGTTTCAAGAATCGCATTCCCTCAATACCGCCCCTGCAATCCTGTCAAGGGGGTACACCTTGTCAACGCCTCCCAGTTTGATCGCCTCCTGGGGCATGCCGAAGACAACCGAGGTGGCCTCGTCCTGGGCAATGGTGTAGCCCCCTGCTTCCTTCATCTCCAGCATCCCCCTGGCCCCGTCGTCTCCCATCCCGGTCATGATGACCCCCACCACATTCGCCCCCGCATATCG
>Ga0209270_1004528_pt1 | contig 10392 bp, 8 predicted proteins | sample MTBAKSrepl1MetaG_FD_187456 | JGI IMG/M metagenome (GOLD analysis project Ga0209270, IMG submission 187456) | Enrichment culture microbial communities from Arthur Kill intertidal strait, New Jersey, USA, that are MTBE-degrading - MTBE-AKS1... | ecosystem: Environmental > Aquatic > Marine >...
CATCTCCTTGATCCGTTCAAATTTTGCCGGCCCGATCCCCTTAACCCGCTGCAGGTCTTCCCTGCTGCTGAAGGGGCCGTTTGCCGTCCTGTCCTCGACGATCTGTCGGGCCAGTTTGGGCCCAATTCCCGGCAAGGCCTCCAACTCTTCCGCAGCAGCGTGGTTGATGTCTATCGGCGCTGAAGGGGCGGGCGAAGGATCGCCTTTCCGCGAAAGCGTATCTTTTCCTGCCGAAGGGGCGTTGCCTTCGTTCACCGGCACCTCCCCGATTCCCGGAATGTGCACATGAACTCCATCGGAAAGTTTTGCCGCCAGGTTTATCCCGTTCTTGTCTGCCTTTGGGGTTAGACCCCCTGCGGCTTCCACCGCTTCGTAAAGCCTGGAACCGGGTGCGACTTCGAGGATACCGGGCCTTGCAACTTCCCCGGTTAGATAAATGACCCACTTCTCGGGCGGTGTTTCGCGAAGGACGTCTTTTCCTGTTTCCGTTTGGGTCTGCGGCAAAGCATCAGGTGAGCCTTTCATGGATTCGCGAATGCTCCATGAAGGTCCGGCCACCCCCGTTGGCGTTCCCCAGGGCCACCTTCCCGAAAATCCCCGCACAAGGCCCCAGACCAGCGCAAAACAGAGGATTCCAGCACAAAGGAAAAGGATCCCCTTTTTCCTGTCATCCACGGGAAATTCCTCCTGCGATGATGGGGTCCGGGTTTTCCAGAACGCCGAAGAGGGACCAGGCATCTCCCCTATCGATCCGTACCCTCCGGATCTGCCCGAAATCTTCTTCAGTACCACGAGCGAGGACGACCTTGTCAGACAAGGTCCGCCCGGCGATCAGCCCGGGGCCTTTCGGGGCGGGCCCATCGAAGAGAACTTCCAGGACACGGCCTTCAAGTCTCTTGTTGATCGAGAGGGCAATCTCTTTCTGCAAGGCATTCACGGCGTTTAGCCGCCGGGTCTTTTCCATTTCCGGAAGCTGTCCTTCCATTGTTGCGGCTCCGCTAGGAGGCCGCCGGGAATAGGCCGCCGTATGGACCAGGTCGTAACGAAACCTCTCAAGTGCTTTGAGGGACAATTCAAAATCCTCTTCCGTCTCTCCGGGAAATCCCACGATCAGGTCGCTTGTCAGGCCAGCCTCCGGAAAGGCTTCCCGTATCCATCCAATTTTCTGGGCATATTCTTCCACCGTGTATCCCCGGTTCATCCTTTTCAAGATCCGGTCACTTCCGGATTGGATCGGCAAGTTGACGGAAGGGCAGATGACCGGGTTTTCGACCATCGCCTCGACTATTTCCTTCGTAAAGTCTTTTGGATGTGACGTCACGAAACGTAAACGGGAAAGGCCCGGAATTTCGGCCACTCTCCTCAGGAGATCGGAAAAAGACGGTCCATCGGGGAAATCGGTTCCATAGCTGTTCACGTTCTGGCCCAGCAAAGTGACATCCCGGGCCCCGTCCCTGACAAGGGCATCCACGTCATCGATAATGTCCCTTGCCGCCCGGGACTGGAAGCGTCCCCTGACATAGGGCACGATGCAGTAGGTGCAGAAATTGTCGCAGCCATGGGCGATCGTGACATAGCCACGCCACCGGTTGGAGCGCACGATCCCGGGCGTTTCCAGATCGATGACGGAAACGGGGTCTTCATCCAGGAGCAGAAAACGCGAAGCCTGATCCAGCAGTGAATTGGTGACTCCCGGGACCTGGCCCAGGTGCCGGGGACCGGCAATCAGCCGTACCCAGGGGAAGCGGTTGAAAAGTTCTGCCCCCACTCGCTGTGCCATGCAGCCGACAACGGCCACGGCAGGTCGACCGGTTTCTCTCCACCGTTTCCCGAATCGCCCCAGGTCGCTGTAAACTTTCTGCTCCGCTTTTTCCCGAATGCTGCAGGTCACCATGATGACCAAGTCGGCGGAATCTTCCTCGGTTTCGGTCCAACCCATCCCCCGCAAAACTGTTCTAAGGCGGTCGCCGTCGACCGTATTCATCTGGCAACCGAAAACTTTCACGCAATATCGCAACGCTCTTGACTCCCCTTTTCCTGGTGTCCCGTCCAAGCACATCGACAGGGCTTATCATAGCACCGAGCGAGATGAACTCCCCCCTGATGACCGCCGAGGACTAAGATGCTAGACTCACGATGTGCCGCATGCGGCAGGGAAGGAGGCTGGATGCCTTGAAACATGCCGGGGTCACCTGTGGCTTGAAATTTTTCACCTTGAGCCTTCTTTTTTTCCTTATACTTTTCCAGCCAATGATAGCTTTTCCAGCCCCTACCGGGAAACTCCCGCTTGCGGGAAGTCATAGGCTCCCCCCGGATTGGCAGGCTAGAGCCGTCTTCGACAAGAAACTCACGGGTGCGACAGACCAGGCAGGGCGCTGGGAAACCTTCGAACTCCGTTCTCCTTCTGGAGAGCTCGTTTTCCTCCAGTTCTTATCCGAGGAGGGGGCAGGAAAACTTTTCATTCCGGTTTTAACCGGAACGCTCGATGATGGTTCCCTGGGAATGGGCGCCACTTATAACGTATCAAGCACTGGCTCCTGGCGGGCGATCTGCGAAACGCACCCCTACCTCGGATTTGTTGTCACCGCGGCCCTGCCTTCGGGAGGCACCGTCGTCCTGGAAAGCAAATCTCTCTCCATTGAACGTTTGCTCGGGCTTTGCAGCTTTCTGCTTGACCCGCCTCCGGCGGAAGAATTTTCTTCCGAAACGATTTTTGTGATTCCCTGATAAAAAAACAAAAGGCCCCCGAAGGGGCCTTCCTGGCTCTTCATTTTTTTCTTTATTCTGCTGCCTCAAACATATCCTTGCTTACGCCACAGACGGGGCAGACCCAATCTTCGGGAATCTGCTCGAACGGAGTGCCAGGGGCAATCCCGGAATCGGGGTCCCCATTGGCGGGATCGTAAACGTACCCACATACCGTGCAGATAAACTTTTTCAAGTCCAATCCCCTCCCATGAATTTCTTCTTACGAGTTTCATTATAATGGGGCCCCTTGCCCCTTGCAACCTACCTCTTCCTCACGGGACCTGAAGGAACTCCGGATCGACCGATCTCGTCAGCCAAACCGCGCCGCGTTCCGTGACCAGGCAATCATCTTCAACACGCAGTCCACCGAAATTTTCCAGGTAAATTCCGGGTTCGATCGTAATGACGTCCCCTTCTTCCAGGACATCTTCCGAGTATGTGGAAACGCGCGGCGATTCGTGCAGTTCCAATCCAAGGCCATGCCCCAGCCCATGCGAAAAACCCTCTCCAAACCCAGCCTTTTCTATGATTGCCCGGGCAGCGGAATCAACCTCCCGCGCCTTGACACCTGCGCGAACCTTTTTAAAGGCTTCTTCCTGCGCTTCCCTCAGAATGCCGTGAATCAAACGGGCTTTCTCCGGCACTTTCCCGACACCGATGTTGCGTGTGATGTCGCAGAGATATCCCCCCACGCGGGCACCAAAATCCAGGGTTACCCAATCCCCTGTCTCAATAAGCTTTCCTGTCGGGGTTCCGTGCGGCAAGACGGATCGAAGGCCTGAAGCCACGATAAACTCATGGTCTCCCCAGGTGCTTTCTGCACCGTTCATCCTTATCGAGAACTCGAGCCTGGCAGCGATTTCCTTTTCGCTAACTCCCGAACGCAGCGCCGGCAGGATTTCCGTGAGCGCGGCGGAGCATATCTCGGCTGCTCTCGATATCAATCCCGCTTCGGTTTTGTTCTTCTTTCGCCTGATTTTCTCCACCAGGGAAGACCCGTCCGTCCATTCGATGGAATCCTCCTCCCTGAGGGAAAGCCCCAAGGCGTGAGATACCCGCCTTTGTTCAATCGCGACTCTTCTTGTTCCCCAGCTGGCAAGAAGCCGTTTTACGGTTTTCACGAGTCCTTCGCTGCACTGCCCGGTGATCTCCAGGAAGGTCTGGTTCTCCGCTTGCCGCAGGTAGCGGGCATCCGTCACGAGGATTGCCTTCTCCTGGCCTACCAGAAGCGCGGAATGGCTTCCCCTGAATCCGCTCAGGTAAAAGACATTCTCCCAGTTTCTTCCTTCCAGGCAAAAAATGAGGCAGGCCTCTACCCCTTCTTTGGCCATAGACCTGCGTAGGCTGGCGATGCGTTTCTCCATCATGAAACGGGGAACTTCTCCGCATTCCGGGTTCATCGAGCCAACAACCCCCATAGTTCTTCCTTAAAGCTTTCGCAGCAATTTCCCTTTCCCTCGACAACCCTCCCGATGACAGCACAAGGGATCTTCAGCTTCTCAAGCTGCGCCATCGAAGACTCCACCGCTTCTTCCGGCATGACGGCAAGGAGAACACCGGAGGAGATCAGCCTGCAAGGATCGAATCCAAGGGCCTTTGATACTCTCCGGGTATAAGGGTGGATGGGAATGGCATCCAGGTCCACATCCAACCCCCAGGGGATCAGGCTGGCGATTTCCGACAGGCCGCCCAGAAGCCCTCCTTCCGTGGGGTCGTGCATGAAGCGGGCACATTGCATGAGGCATCGGGCTTCAGGGCCCACCGAAAGCAGCCCGGTCCATCCCCGGACTGCCTCGATTTCCTGTCGTTCCAGGGAAGACCCAACCAGGTCGGGCCTGTCCTGGGCCAGGATCGTCATGCCTTCGAGACCCGCGTGCTTCGTCATGACCAGGACGTCTCCGGGACACACGTCATCTGCACTCAGGACCCTTGGCGCAGTTCCAAATATCGTTCCCACCATAACGGGAACATCGTAGCGGTCGGTGAATTCGGTGTGCCCGCCAACGATGGCAATCCCCGTTTCCCTGCAGGCCTCGTCGATTTCAGACATGATGCGGGATGCCTTCTCGTGTCCCTCGCATGCCGGGAGAATTAATGTGACGACAAGGTAAGCGGGCTCTCCGCCCTTTGAAAAAATATCGTTTGAGTTGACAAAGACAAGGAGTTTTCCTGCACCCTGGCTTGCACCCACTATCGGGTCTGAAGAAACCACCAGGAACTTCCCTTTCGGCCAGTCTATGACGGCCGCGTCTTCACCGATCCGGGGTCCGATTTTCACCTCAGGTCTCTCGTGGCCGGCGTAACGCAGAACCGTGCTCTGCAACAATTCAGGAGGAAGCTTGCCAAGCGGCGCACATTCCTCATTTCTCATTTGCTTTCATCTCCTTTGAAGCTGTAGCGGCACCCGCAATAAACCTGCCTCCGGAGCCCAATTCGACGGCTTTCCAGCACCGATTCCCGGAACCCATCGTTTTTTCTCCAAATCCGATCCAACCAAACCAACCCGCTCTTTTTGGCAACCGCTTCACCGATCCGGTTTATCCTGGCCGGATCCTTGTGAGGACTTATCGTCAATGTGGTGCAAAGGACCCCGCAATCTTCTTCCAGTGCGATTTGGGCTGCAGCGGCAAGCTGGAGCGCTATGCAGAGACCGCACCTGGCCCCGCCCTCGGGTTGTCCCGCCAGGGGAAGGGATGAACGAAGCCAAGCTTCCGGGTCATAGGGAAGGTCTCTAAGGGGCCTCTCAAACAGCCGGGCTATTTTTCTCATGTCTTCGAGACGCCACATGAACTCCTCCTCCGGCTGGATGTTCGACCCGTAGAAAGTGCAAACGACATCCCAGCCTTCATTTGAGAGGCGATGAAGGGGCACGGTTGAATCCGGAGCGCAGCAACAATGAAGGAGCAGTCTCCTATCCTTCTTCATTTTCCGACTGGTCGAGCTGGCCACGAACAAGCGTTGCAAACACGAGAAAACCCGTGTGCCCCACCATGACGTCCTCCGGCCGCAACCTGGCCGCCGTAGCCTTATAACGCCTGAGAAAAAGTTCAAGGATCTCGATGTTCACGAAAGATTCACCCTGAAGTGCGGGGATCACCCTTTCAAGCTGGTTAGTTGTGGGAACGATGAGACCAATTTGCCTTCCCGGAGCAAGCGCCCGTCTCGCCTGTTTCAGGTAGTCCTCCGGAGCCTGCACGTCGAGGAAGACCGCGTCGGCCTCAGTTTCATCAAAACCCGCCTCGATATCCCTGACCTTGAATTCGACTCGCCCAGCCACTCCCCACCGTTCGCAATTCGCCTGGGCAAGCGCTGAAAAATCCGGTCGCCGATCATAGGAATAAACGCGCCCCTCATCACCTACCATGTTGGCGAAAAAAGTCGTCAGGCTTCCCGACCCCGATCCGCATTCGACAACCCGGGCACCCGGAAAAATCGACAGGTGAAGGAGTATATAGCCGGCTTCCTTTGGAAAAACGATCTGTGTCTGGCGGCGTATTCGCCGCATGAAGTCACCCATGGACGGCTTCAGGAGGAAAAATGTTTTGCCCGTGCTAGAAAGGACGGGATCCCCATACGCCAAACCCATTAGGTCGTCGTGGAAAAGGATCCCAAGGTGCGTACTCTGGCTCGCTTTGGGGGTCAGCCTGACAAGGAAGCTGTCCCCCTTCTTCGGAGACCAGAGCATCACCAGGTCCCCGGCTTTCAAGGCTTGCATGTTTCCCTACCTGGCTACCAATTGCTTGAAGGTCATGACCAGGTCGGCCGATGAAAGTCCCATTCGGGCGATAACATCGTCCGATGTGCCGGAATCTCCGTAACGATGAACCCCCATGCCTTTGAAGCGTACCGTTTCCCCCCGTTCCGCCAATCGCATGGCGATGCTGCTTGCCAGCCCCGTACCGGAATGATGGTCTTCGTACGTGAGGATTGCCCCCGTGCGCACTGCGGCTTCAAGGGCTTCCTCGTCGGTCTCGAGGGGACAGGAAACATGCAGGAGACGAGGCCTGATGCCCTGTGCGACAAGTGTTTCCCAGGCTTTCACTCCCCTGTGAACCATGTGCCCCATGCAGATGATCGTCCCGTGCGACCCTTCCCTGACCAGGTCTGCCTTGCCGTATTGGAATTCATAATCTTCCCCGAAGAGCGGTGCCCCTTTCTCGTCGGTTAGCACGGGAAGTTTGCTGCGCCCCATGGCAAGGCAGATGTTTCCGGGTGTACGGATCGCCCATCGCGTTGCGCGGTCCGTCTGGTTCGGGTCCGCGGGAACAACCAGCTTCCAACCGAAAGTGTTGCGAAGGAGCCCGGCATAGTCGATACACTGGTGGGTCATCCCATCTTCGCCTACATCTAGCCCGACATGGGTAAGGACGACTTTCAGGTTTGTACCGTTGATGTCATTCAGCCGCTGCTGGTTATACACTTCATCCAGTCCGAAGACCCCAAAATCCGCCCAGAGGCTGACGACTCCGCCACAAGAGGCCGCTCCGGCAACAGTGGCCGTTGAATGTTCCTGGATTCCCATTTCCTTGAACCATTTTGGACAGCTGCGGGCAAAGCCGTCAGTCTTGACGGACCCGGCAAGGTCGCAGTCGAATACCAGCAGGGGAGTCTTCCCGAGTTCGCAGTAATTCAGCTTTCCCACGTCCTCAAGGGCATTGCCGAAAGCCGATCGGTTATCGGTTTTCACGTCTGCGCCGTATTGCCGCGCGGCTCCTGTTTCGATGCTTATCGTGCCAGGGCAGGGGTGGATGGGGACCGTGGCGGGAACTTCTTTTCTCCTCTCCATGGCCTCACCTCCAAGAGATGAAGAAAACCCGAGCTCTGCCATGGCCCTCTCGTAAGCCTGTCCCGTGGCAGCCTTGCCATGGTAGTCGGGCACATTTTCCATGAAAGAGACTCCTTTTCCCATCGTGTTATGGCAAAAAACGACAGCAGGTTTTCCGCTTCTTCGTGCAGCCGCCATTGCTTCGTACAAGGCAGCAGGATCCTGCCCTTCACATTCAAGGACAGTCCAGCCGTCAGCCTCCCAAAGGGCGGGCAGGTCAGCGGGCATGATTTCCTCTATGCGCCCGGAAATTTGTATGTGGTTGTAGTCCATGAGGACGACCAGGTTGTCCAGTTCTTCCTTGACAGCCATGCGCCGGGCTTCGGCAATTTGCCCTTTGACTTGTTCCCCGTCGCTCATGAGAACGTATACGTTTCTCCCCGAACCTCTTGCCCGGCAAGCCATGGCGTAACCCACCCCTGCAGAGAGTCCCTGTCCGAGGTTGCCCGAGCCCCAATCGATGCCAGGCACCTGCCTTTCGACATGCCCTTGAAACAGGCTCCCGGCCTGCCTGAAGTGAGCCATGGCTTCCTCCGGCTCAAAAAAACCGTGAGCGGCCAAGGCCGCATAGGCACCGGGGGAAGTATGTCCATGGCTGATGACGACAAAGTCCCGGTCAAGACCGTGAAAATTTTCCGGGGTTATGTCGGCAACCGCATAAGAGAGAAGGAACATTTCCATGCTGGACAGGGAACCAGCGGGATGGCCACTATTCGCCACGGTTGTCATGGTCACGGCCCATGCCCTGCACTGCCTGGCGATTTCAGCGACCCTCGCCGCCTCGGATTCCGTCAGTTTTTCCACGGGTAAGTTCCGGAGATTCAAATCCCAAAGCTTCTTCATAGAGTGACGCTCCTTCCAAAAAGGTACCTCGCGAGATTGGGCTTCCGGTTCATTATACAGATTCGCCGGCGACCTTCCTTATGGCCTCTTCGAAATGCCCCGGGCCGATCTCGACCAGGGCTTCCCGCCTTTCCCCCCGCAGATGTTCCCTCAAAGCTTCTTCGGCAGCTATCCTGCAAAGGTTTTCGAGTTCCGCTCCGTTAAGCCCCCGCGTCTTTGCCGCGAGTGCCCCCAGGTCGACATCCGCGGAGATCGGTTTATGCCTTGTGTGAACCTGCAGGATTTCCAGCCTTTCCGTTTCTTCCGGTTCGGGAAGGCCGACCTGTATTTCAAAACGCCCTGCGCCCCTGACGCGAGCATCGATACTCGCCGGGTCAAGCGCGGTTCCTATGACTGTCACTCCCCGCATGTCGACGATCCCGTTCATTTCCGAGCAAAACTGGGCAACCAGCCTTTCTGCGACGGGGTCCCTCTCTTTCCCTTCAGGGCTTGGAAAGAGGGAATCGATACCGTCCAGGCAAAGAATGGAGGGAGCCGATTGCCTCGCGAAGCGGAAAGCCTGCCTCAATCCTTTCTCCCCTTCGCCGATATATCTCGAGAGGAGCGTTGGCCCCTGGACAAAAATGAGATTGAGACCGCTTTCGCGCGCCAGAGCCTTGACCAGCAACGTCTTGCCTGAACCGGACCTCCCGTGAAGCAGGATTCCCCTGGGCGGGCGCGTATCGAGCTGGCGATAGAGCTCATCGTTCCAGAGTGGCCATTCCACCGCCTGGCGGAGGGCTTCCTTGACAGGCCCAAGCCCGCCGATATCCTCCCACCCAACCTCTGGAACCTCAAGGGAGACTTCCCGCAATGCCGATGGCTCCACGCTCTTCAGCGCTTCCTCGAAGTCGTGAGAGGAGACTTGCAGTCTCTCGACCTCTTCATCGGGTATTTCACCGCTCTTGAAATCCATCGAAGGAAGGATTCTCCTCAGGGCGCTCATGGCTGCTTCTTTTGCCAGGGCTTCCAGATCGGCGCCGACAAAACCATGGGTCCGGGCCGCAATTCCGGAAAGATCAACTTCGGCTGTCAACGGCATTCCCCGAGTATGAATCTGGAGAATCTCCAGGCGTCCTTGCCTGCTGGGAATGGGTACCGCAATCTCGCGATCGAACCGCCCCGGCCTTCTCAGGGCGGGATCAAGGGCATTCGGGATATTGGTCGCTGCCATGACAACCACTTTCCCGCGGGATTCCAGGCCATCCATGAGGGCTAAAAGCTGGGCGACGACCCTTCTTTCAACCTGTTTTTCTCCGCCCATCTCCTCCCTCTTGGGTGCGATCGCATCGATTTCGTCAATGAAGAGGATGGCCGGTGCGTGCTTGCTTGCTTCCTCGAAAACCGCCCTTAAACGGGCCTCGCTTTCACCATAATATTTTCCGATAATCTCCGGACCCGATATTGAGGAAAAAAATGCGTCCGTTTCGTTCGCCACAGCCCTCGCCAAGGCCGTTTTCCCCGACCCCGGAGGACCATAAAGCAAAATCCCTTTCGGTGGTTCTATGGCAAGTTTCCTGAAAATTGCAGGAAATCTCAGGGGTATTTCCACCATTTCACGGATTTTCCTGATTTGGGGGCCCAACCCCCCTATATCCTCGTAGGAAAGCCGGTTTTCCCGGACTGTCCCGCCTTTCCCTTCGGGTACGTTTTCGAAATCGAACCGGGTTTCGGGACCAATAACGACAACACCTTCGGGCACGGTTCTCTTCACTTTGAATTCGAAAGGCCTGTTTCCAAAAACGTTCGCCCGGATTCGTTTCCCTCTCAATAAAGACCGATCCCGCAGGAAAGAAACTAAAAGCTCCTGAACCCCCGCTTGTTCGAAAAGTTCACCCGCTGCAACTTGTGCAACCGTCACCGAAAGTGCAGGCACCCATTTCGCCTTGATCAATTCCACCTTGGCACCTATCCCGACTTCAAGGTTTTCCCGCGTT
>Ga0209270_1004529_pt1 | contig 10390 bp, 6 predicted proteins | sample MTBAKSrepl1MetaG_FD_187456 | JGI IMG/M metagenome (GOLD analysis project Ga0209270, IMG submission 187456) | Enrichment culture microbial communities from Arthur Kill intertidal strait, New Jersey, USA, that are MTBE-degrading - MTBE-AKS1... | ecosystem: Environmental > Aquatic > Marine >...
GATTGTTTTTGTTTGCCCGACGAAATCGGAATGACCTAGAGAAATGGATTTGGTGTTCTTCTGGTTTTCTCACCGCTGCTTGCAGTGACTGGCGTCAGCTGAAAGCTGAGACTGGCTCCATGAAGTAGTACTGGCGAAGGCGAAGCCTTCACTGGGGCGGAAGCTTCACCCCCAAAGTGACTGCCATTTAAATATTGTCAAATTGACTGAAAGTAAATAATAGTGTCGCATTTTTCGCGGCAAGTATCTGCCCGTTCCTGCTATTCAGTTCTCTGCGCCGTCCAGTCATGAGGACCCGATTTGTAGCTGCCGTTGATAAAAACGGTAGCCTCCCCGCTCATCCCATCTGAGTCGAATCGGCCTGTGAATTCAATCGTTTCTCCGCCCTCGTAGCTTGAATAGACAAATGAGATGTTGTCCTTCGAAGTCGTACCGGAAATTGTGCCATAATTTGCAGTGTAGATGTGGTTCCCCAGATAACCATCGAGCTTGCCCTTCTCGTGAGTGGTAATCTGCATGAAGGCCGTGAACGTTTCTGATTCACTTCTTATGACTGAAAGATTCCATGCGCCGACAAGACTTCTGGTCTTGGCAACTGATGGACATCCAGTGAACAAAATTACAACTGCAGCTGAAATAGCTACAACAAAAGCTACACGTTTCACAATCGATACACCTCGCTATAAGAGTGATGACACAATTTTGGTAGCATCAAGATTGACTCAATGCACTAGGAACTGAATTCCGAAATCAGCTTTCGGAGATCAAAAATCTCTATCCATTCACAAAAGCAGACACATCAAAAAGAGAGAATTGACAACTGCAATATTACTATAGCATTCTCGGCATCGGTTATGATTATCTAGGTACCGTATCTCACGTGCGGTGGACCGTCTTGTCCTCAAAAAAACTCCACCTCTACACACTCCTCTCCCTCAAGGGAGGATTTAAGACCCAGATCCAGAGCGGTGAACAGTTCTAGCTTCATAGAGTTGCCCGCAGTTTCGTATTTCTCCTACATTATCATTTCGTAGAGCATGTCCTCAAATCCACTCACTAAGTCATCCCGTAGAGCCTGCCCTGAAATGCTCTTGTTCAGGGGTCCTGTTTGGGGTCTCTATTCAGGGGTTCTGCACGGAATCTCGCATTAGAAAACGCTCTACGCTTAAAACCAAGGACACGCTGAGCGCTGAGCGAAAGAATTCGTTATTCTGAACTTGATTCAGAATCTCTCGTTTTTTCACTTTGACCAAGAACGAAGAACAGGTTTTTTCTCCTCGGCGGACGGAGAACCGATAACGGACAACTATTTTCTTATTCAACTTGCATCTTGGAACTTGCAGCTGTTCGCATTTTCGCGGCATTGACAGAGTGTTTGACCTGATAACGCAAGATTACTTCGAGAGGGCCATGACATTTCCTATTCATGTATCTTCTGCCTCAGGTTATTCCTTGACCCAAAGGAAGTAGCGCCGACAAAGGCCATTCTTCGTTTTCCTAAATCGAGAATTCGCTTTCAAAGCATGAATGCTTTGAACTTCAGAAGAATCCCTTGGAAGCAGCGGATGCTATAATTTGGTAGATACTCTGATCAATTATTGAAGGGGGGACAGACATGATTATTGTCTCCAAGGAAGAATTACTTGCTTTCAAGAAGTTGGATCTCTTTTATCAGATGAATCTTTTGCGGGAACAGTCAGCAAGGCTAGAGCGAAAGTATGATTGTTCACTAGAATACTTTAGAAACCTTGTTAATGATTCTGATGAAAACTATGAAATGTGGGATGACTTAATTGAATGGGAAGCATGCCAGTCTGCTCTTTCAGAAGTAAGTTCACTGCTGGAGAGAATCAATGCAGAAGATATTGAAGTTCGTTGAAAAATCCTTGCTCGTCCAGGACTTCAAGATTCATGACTTCAAGACCGGTACGGAATTTGCGTACATTAAGCTTGAAATCCTCTTCAAGAACTCATCAAAGGTCTACATAAGGGAATTTGTGAATGCAACACAGAGGAAATATTCTTTCCATTGGATTGTAGATACTCGGATCGAGATACGCTGGGATAACTCTCCCCATCACAAAAGTATTAGAACTTATCCGCATCACATCCACGTTAACCAAAATATCTACCCTTCAGAATGTTCTGATCCTGTGAAGATACTGCACTGGATCGAAAGCTTGCTAACGAAAAGTGAAGACCTTGCACCAGAAGTCATACTCTCTGAGATTCAGAAACTTCGCTAACAAACGGTTGAAATCAGAATGATCAAAGTACCAAGTTGAGAAATTAAGCAATCAGCATTACTAACAGCAGGTCCGACATTCAGAACAAATCGGCATTTTTCGTGAGATCTCGTTCTTAATCTTGCCTCATAAAGATATCCTGCTCTCTGACGCGCTAACCGCAGGATGTTCTTTCGGTGAAGGAAACGTCGGCTTGTCTTGGAGTAGACTCTTCTCACTTGTAATCTAGCATCTCGAACCTGCGAATTAGTGCACACCCTCCGCCACTACGAGGCCTACCTCCCTCAAGGGAGGATTTAAGACCCAAATCAAGAGCTGCGAGCAGTTCTAACAACACATAATCGACACGGTTGGACCATTCTCCTATATCTTCATCCCTTAGAGCATGCCCTCAAATCAACTCACTTTGTCATCCCGTGATGCTTCTGCACGGGATCTTTTTCTTACCATTCGATTCTCTACCTATAGAAGATTGAAATGCTGAAACAAGTTCAGCATGACGTGATGTTGGATTCTTGGAACCGCCTAACATGCTCATCCCGTGTAGCCTGCCCTGACGAGCGTCTCTTCAGTCATCCCGTGATGCTTCTGCACGGGATCTTTTTCTTACCATTCGATTCTCTACCTTTAGAAGACCCAGATGCTGAAACAAGTTCAGCATGACGTGATGTTGGATTCTTGGAATCGCCTAACATGCTCATCCCGTTAAGCCTGCCCTGACGAGCGTCTCTTCAGTCATCCCGTGATGCTTCTGCACGGGATCTCGCACTTAAGAACCGCTGCACGCTTAAGAACGAAAACCCGCTGATCGCTGTGAAGACAGCGTTTTCCTTCGGCGGTCCACCGTTCTCCGAATTAGCCACATTCGTCTGAACTTGATTCAGCATCTTGTTCTTTCTAACCCGATCCTATCAACCCGATTTTCTTAACCCGTTCCTAGTAACCCGCTCTTCTGTTTCACACCCGGTCTTGCTAACCCGTATTTCCTAACCCGCTCTTCTAACCCGATCCTTTGTTTCCGCGCGAAGCGGCACTGGCCACTGAAGGTGACTAACCTGCACCAGAAAAAAGTATTATCCGTTCTATTTCTTTGTCATCCCGTGAAGCTTTTACACGGGATCTCATTCTTCTCGTCCTTCTCCCCCTCTCTTTTCTCTCGCGCTCCGTAAGTAAGAAAGAAGAACCTGGATACGAAGTGTCGAAGAATCGTTTTTTCCAGCCTACAGCGGTCAGCGTTTCTTATCCAAGCGGCTCTTTCCCCGCGAAGCGGGCCTTGCGTCCTGGCATGATCTTTGCCAGCCCTGCGTCCCGGGATGAACTTGCCGGCCTTGCGTCCGCCGATGATCTTTGGCGCCTTGCGTCTTATGTTCTATAGCAGCATCACTTCTGCTCTTGCGAGACCAAGACCCCACACCCGAAACCCCACTTTGGGGAGGATGAAAATGGAGTTTCTTTCCTCATAGACACTTCGTGCTAATTGCTGTACAATATATTTCGAATGCGAAATATTCGGGGTCTAAGTATTTGAATGTGAAAGTTCTAATAGCGTAAGAAGAAGGTGGTTTTGTTGGTAGGAAGTTCGAAAATAGAAGAGATGCTGACGGTTATCAAGCGGATCATGTCGCTAATAAAGGAGAATTTCGAAAAGGATTTCAAGAAGATGCACGTCACGCAGTCACAGATCCTTGTAATGAGAGTACTAAACCTATATGGCGATATGAAGGTAAGCGATATAAGCAAAGAACTCGATCTTTCAAATAGCACGGTTTCTGGAATAATCGACAGACTAGTCGAGAAGAAGATCGTCGAAAGAAAGAGAAGCGAAGAGGACAGGCGAATTGTAATGATAAGCCTTGCCGAAGAGTATCGCCAACCTGTAAGGAAACACCTCAATGCCTTTGCCCAGAAGATGAGAAGGGCATTGTCTACGACAACCGAAGAAGATCTCGATTCCATCATGCAAGGGCTTGAGAAGCTGGAGAAGATACTCGAAGCGTCGCATGAACCCGAAGAAAGTGGCCAAAGCAGATGCTAAAGCTAATCAGGTACCTCAAACCATACACCGTCTTCATAGTTATCGCGGTGGCGCTGCTCTTTGTTCAGGCCATGACGGAACTTGCCCTTCCGGACTACATGTCGAATATCGTGAACGTCGGTATTCAGCAAGGCGGTATCGAAGACGCCATTCCAGAGGCCATAAGCAAAGATGCCTTCGATAACGTCTCGCTCTTCATGAATGGTGAAGAGAGGCAGACAGTCCTGAGCTACTACGAACTTATAAGCAAAGACTCGGCCAATTACGAAGAAAACCTCAAGAATTACCCCATATTGGAGAGCAAAGATGTCTACGTCCTGAAATCCGGAGAGATAGAAGATCGCCCAAGTCTCAATTTAATCCTTGGCAAGGCCCTCATAACCTATTCCGGAGTCAAGAACGGCATGGCAGGGACAAACGGTAACTTCACGCCTCCAGATGGCTTCAGCATCCCCGAGGGGGCAAACGTCTTCCTGCTGATGAGACTAATGCCGGAAGCCCAGAGGCTCGAAATGCTGAATCAAGTCGACAGCATGGTCGAAGTCATGGGTGAAAACATCGTCAACCAATCGGGCGCGCTTGCAGTAAAGGAAATCTACGATGAACTAGGCATAGACACAGAAAAGCTGCAGAGCCGCTACGTGCTCAGCACCGGGCTTATTATGGTTCTCGTGACTCTACTGAGCGCGCTGTGTACCATCATGGTCGCCTTCATTGCCTCGAAAATAGCTGCCGCCTCGGCCAGATCGATGAGAAGGGATGTTTTCGAAAAGGTCGAGAACTTCTCGAACTCTGAATTTGCGAGATTCTCTACGGCTTCGCTCATCACCAGAACTTCAAACGATATAACCCAGATACAGCTCGTCATTGTTCTCATAATAAGAATGGTATTCTACGCTCCAATCATAGGCGTCGGAGGAGTCATTAGGGCTCTCGAAAAGAGCACTTCCATGTCCTGGATCATCGCCCTCGCTGTTATTATTATGCTCGGCCTTGTAGGAATCGTGTTCGCCATAGCCCTGCCGAAATTCAAGAAGATGCAGAAGCTTATCGACAGGCTCAATCTCGTTACAAGGGAACACCTCTCCGGCCTCATGGTCGTCAGGGCCTTCAACACCCAGAAGTTTGAAGAAGAGAGATTCGACTCAGCAAACAAGGACTTTACAAGAACGGACCTCTTCGTAAACCGGGTGATGGTAGTGATGATGCCGGCGATAATGTTTGTCATGAACGGAACAATGCTTCTCGTCGTCTGGGTGGGCGCGCACCAGATAGAGGCCTCGACCATGCAGGTCGGAGACATGATGGCATACATCCAGTACGCCATGTTGATCATCTTCGCCTTTCTCATGTTGACAATGACGTTCATCATGATTCCAAGGGCCTCCGTTTCTGGAGCGAGAGTTTCCGAGATCCTGGAGGTCGATCCGCAGATAAAGGATCCCGAGGACCCAAAGAAATTCGACAGTGATTTCAAAGGAACTGTCGAATTTAGAAACGTCTGCTATCGCTTCCCCGGAGCCGAGAAAAACATCCTGGATAACATAAGCTTCACGGCCCTCCCGGGACAGACGACGGCGATCATTGGCTCGACCGGCTCGGGTAAATCGACGCTGCTGAATATGATACCGAGGTTCTACGATGTATGCGACGGCCAGGTACTTGTTGACGGAATAGATATCCGTGAAGTGAATCAGCATGAACTGAGAGACAAGATAGGTTACGTCCCTCAGAAGGGCGTCCTTTTCAGCGGAACGATAGAATCAAATTTGAAGTACGCCGATGAGAAAGCCTCACAAGAAGAAATCGAAAGGGCAGCCGAGATTGCGCAGGCCGTCGAATTCATAAACACGAAAGAAGAAGGGTATAATTCACCGATTTCACAGGGCGGGACAAACGTATCTGGAGGCCAGAAGCAGAGACTTGCAATAGCCAGAGCACTTCTGAAAAAACCCAAGATACTACTCTTTGACGACAGCTTCTCGGCCCTAGACTTCAAGACAGACGCGGCACTGAGAAGAACACTTAAAAAAGAAACGGGAGATAGCACGATGATAATAGTTGGCCAGAGAATTGCGACGATAAAGAACGCCGATCAGATACTGGTTCTTGACGAGGGCAACCTTGTCGGAATCGGCAAGCACCGTGAACTGATGAAAAGCTGTCAGATATACAGAGAGATCGCACAGTCACAGCTTTCAGAGGCCGAATTAGCATGAGTAGGGATAATAGAGAAAAGGAAAGAGGTCCTCAGGGTCGCGGCGGAGGTCCGATGGGCCCCGGTATGATGAGCGGGGCAGAGAAGGCCAAAGACTTCAGGGGAACACTGAAGAAACTCGTTCAATACCTCAAGAAGTACCAGATCCTGATAATCATAGTGCTCTGTTTCGCGGCGGCCGGCGCTCTCTTCTCTATCATAGGGCCGAAGATACTGGGAACGGTGACAACGGAAGTCTTCGAAGGAATCATGGCCAGAATCACGGGAACCGGCGAAGGGATAAACTTCGACTCGATCGCCAGGACCATGTTTATGCTTCTCGGTTTGTACGTGCTCAGCGCCCTGTTTATGTATATCCAGGGATGGATAATGTCGGGCATATCTGCGAAGGTTACATACAAATTCAGGGAGGAGATCTCCCAGAAGATAAACAGGCTTCCCTTGAAATACTTCGATAAGAGCTCCCAGGGAGATGTCCTCTCAAGGGTAACCAACGACGTCGACACCATAAGCAGAACGCTAAACCAGAGTTTGAGCCAGATCATAACGTCCATCACGACCGTCGTCGGCGTCATCATAATGATGTTCTCGATAAGCTGGCAGCTCACGCTTATAGCCTTGCTAATACTGCCTGTCTCTATGGGACTAATCGCCTTTGTGGTTAAAATGTCCCAGAGATACTTCAAGAAGCAGCAAGAGTATCTTGGGAAGGTAAACGGCCATATAGAAGAGATGTACGGCGGCCACGTCGTCGTTAAAGCCTTCAATGGTGAGAAAAAGAGCATAGAAACCTTCGACAAACTGAACGTTGAACTTTACGACTCTGCCTGGAAATCACAGTTTCTCTCCGGCATGATGATGCCTATCATGAACTTCGTCGGCAACCTGGGATACGTTCTCATAACAATAATGGGCGGCTGGTTCGCCGTAAGAAAGATGATAACGGTTGGCGACATCCAGGCCTTTATACAGTACGTGAGGTCGTTCACTCAGCCTATCGCCCAGATCGCCAACATCATGAACGTCTTCCAGCAGACGGCTGCTGCAGCTGAGAGAGTCTTCGAATTTCTCGAAGAGGAAGAGGAGATAACCGAGACAACGACTCCCGTCAGAGGAGTCGATCATCACGGCCACGTCGTATTTAAGAACGTCAGATTCGGCTACGTCCCCGAGAAGATAATCATAAAAGACTTCTCTTGCGAGGTAGACAAGGGCCATAACATTGCCATCGTCGGACCCACGGGAGCCGGAAAGACAACGATAGTCAAACTCCTGATGCGCTTCTACGATGTCAACTCCGGAGAAATACTTCTGGACGGGCATAACATAAAAGACTACACCCGGCACGACCTGAGAGAAAACTTCGGAATGGTGCTGCAAGATACCTGGCTCTACAACGCAAGCATCTGGGACAACATAAGATACGGAAGACTCGACGCAACAGATGAAGAAGTACTGGCAGCGGCTAAGGCTGCTCACGTCGACTCCTTCATCCATACCCTTCCAGACGGCTACGACCTAGTGCTGAATGAAGAGCAAACGAACATCTCGCAGGGTCAAAAGCAGCTCATAACTATCGCCCGCGCAATCCTGGCAGATCCGAAGGTCCTAATACTCGACGAAGCAACCAGTTCAGTCGACACGAGAACGGAAGCTCTGATACAGCAGGCCATGAAAAACCTGATGAAAAACAGGACCAGCTTCATCATTGCGCACAGACTCTCAACGATAAGAGACGCCGACCTAATACTCGTCATGAACGAAGGCGACATCGTCGAACAGGGAAGCCATGAAGATCTCCTCGCACGCGGCGGCTTCTACGCAGATCTTTACACCAGCCAGTTCGAAAGCGACTTCGTAGAGGCTGTATAGGCAAGAAAGAAATCTTAATATTGAACCGACCCGGCGGGCCTCAAGCCCGCCCTTTTCTATCTCTGCGGTGCTTCGCTCTTCTGAACCAAGAACAATGTTCCTAGCTATGGAAGAACCGCTTGAACTTTCTCATCTCGGGGAACGGATAGCCGCTTTTAATGTTCTTGATCTTAAATCCCCGCTTGAGCGGGGGGGACCGCTTGCGGTGGGGAGTGTTCATGTTCTACAATTACATGGGTGATTGCATTGACGGATTATCCTACTTATGAACAAAATTTGAAAGCTTTGGCGTCAACACTTAGAAAGAACGGAACGCTTGCGGAAGTACTTCTTTGGCAACGACTAAAGAAAAGGCAGATTGAGGGCTATAGATTCATAAGACAAAAGCCCATCGCCAGATACATCGTTGATTTCTTCTGCAAGGAATTGAGCCTTGTAATTGAAGTGGACGGCAGTTCACATGAAATAAGGGGCGAAGAAGATAGAAAGAGGCAGAAAGAGCTTGAAAGAATGGGCTTGATTGTTGTCCGAGTCTCGGAAAAAGATGTGCGTTACAACATTGAAAGTGTCCTTGAAGGAATTAGGCAAAAGGTTATGCAGATTGCACAAAATAGAGGGCGTAGCTAATTAAAGCGTGGCAAGACTCCTAATCATGTTGCTTCACCAATGAAGCCCTTTCCTTCTGACCAGGCAACGTTGACTTGTGTTGGAATAGACTCTTCTCACTTGTAATCTCTTGCATCTCGAACTTGCGAATTAGTGCACACCCTCTGCCACTACGTGGCCCTCCTCCCTCAAGGGAGGATTCAAAACCCAATTAAGAGCGGTGAACACTCGTGGCTTCACAGAATCGCTAATAGTTTGATCATTCTCCTGCGTCTGCATCCCGCAGAGCCCGCCCCAATGAGTCCCTCTTCGGTCATCCCGTAGATACTGCCCTGAAAGCCTCAGTTTGTCATCCCGTGATGTTTCTGCACGGGATCTCGCACCTAAGAACCGCTGCACGCGTAAGAACGAAAACCCGCTGATCGCTGAACGCTTGGAAAAGCCTAGAAAGAATATGTTCGAGCGTTCGCTGCGCTCACGAGAAGACGAGGTACTAAATCCGGCTTTTTCGTTCTTGTCGGAGGACGTTGGACCCTTGACGGTTGACTCGAGAAGGGGCTGTCATCCCGTAGAGCCTGCAATGATAAGCGCCTCCTCTGTCATCCCGAAATGCATTTGAACGGGATCTCATCTCTTTAGTCTCGCCCTCTCTCCTCTTCTCGTAGTTCTTGACCAAGAACCTGGACACGAATTGTCGGAACGAAGAACTTACGTGCGAAGCACCAGAACTAGGTGTTTGCTCTTCACCAAGAACCTAGACGAGCTAGCTTCGGAACTAGGAACCGCTGTCACTATCAACTCGGGGACCGTTTGACTGATGACGGATATAACCCTCTTAATGCTCCTCTATCCCCCTAGCCAAACTTTCTGATTACGCTTGCAATAACCGGATCAACAAGCCTATATGTCTTGTCCTCTCGAGCAATCTCAACATCAACATAACTGAGTTCGATCAACCTGCTCAAAATCCTATTGAAGGCAGTGTCCGTGAGGGTGTTGTTTTCTATGATTTCTGTCGCCGTTTTGATCTCTTTCCAACCCTTCGATCCAAAGGCAATGGCCTTCAAAACTGAAATATACCTTGTACTGTTACGCTTCAGATTCGAGAGTTCATCGTTCACTATGATCTCGGCCTTCTCCAGCGTCAGTTCAACTGATTTTCTGTCGACTTGATTAGCATCGATACACACCCTTCCGAAAAACACCAGCCATCCGACTATTCCGTCCAGTATATCAACTGCATCGCGGAGTGTCTTTGTCGAAGCCTCCATTCCAACCTCATCAAAACCCTTCTCAAGGAACTCTTCACTCTCTTTTCTTGTAAACCGCGAAAGGTATAGTCTTTTTACGTATCTTCCATATAGGGGCGAGGAAGAATCATCAAGCCCTATGAAATCTTCGAGAACACCAACT
>Ga0209270_1004531_pt1 | contig 10388 bp, 8 predicted proteins | sample MTBAKSrepl1MetaG_FD_187456 | JGI IMG/M metagenome (GOLD analysis project Ga0209270, IMG submission 187456) | Enrichment culture microbial communities from Arthur Kill intertidal strait, New Jersey, USA, that are MTBE-degrading - MTBE-AKS1... | ecosystem: Environmental > Aquatic > Marine >...
ACCCCAAAAAATCAATTTTATTCCCTGATATATTAATTTTATTAGCGTAGTTATCAATTTCTAGTCGTGCTGGGCCATCACCCGCAACTGAAAGGGTCACAGGAAACCCTTTTTCACAGAGAATTTTGAAGGCATCAAGAGTTTCAAATATACCCTTTGCCCGCTCGATGCGTGCCAGGTAGAGAATCCTAAAAGTTTTTTTATCACTAATACAAGCCAGCTTCTTATCAATATCAAAACTGTCAAGAAGGGTTGGGGCAACGATTGTTGCTTCAGTAAAAATTGGTGCCGACACTTTCCAGGATAATAGTTTTTCTTTGAACTCCGAAGCCAGAACGATAAGGGTATTCGCCTTGCCAAAGGTAGCTTTGAAGAACCAGAAAAAATGATTTTCAACCCTTTGCGCAAATGCCATGTCCCATCCATGAAAAAAGACAACAACTGGAATATCACGACGAATGGCCTGATAAACTAGCAAACCATCCCGAATAAAACTTTTCGGGTCAAGCGATGGATTGATATGAATCAGAATCGGTGGTTTCTTCCTTATGCGCCAGTTAAAAAACAATTGATCGGAAATGGGATAAAAGGGATTCCCTTTACCTTTGACAGAACCGGTTTCTAAAACATCTATCAAATATTCCTTACCCTCAAGCAAAGGCAATACAGTTTTGCAATAATTCGCCACCCCTCCAAGTCCATTTAATCCAGGCGTTACAATAAGAATGGTTTTTTTGTCTGTCTCCATTTTTCTATACATCGCTCTTTTTGTGTATGAGGACATCTACCTCTAAGCATACAGCTCAAGGGCGGACGTGCGAAGAGGGCTTTCAACCTACTTCCACTTCAACAAAGAGAAGCGTTGGCATCATAGCTTTGACAGGACGACCCCGGCTACGGTTTACTTCAACACCCAACCGAAAGTCAGGTGTGCACCATGTATAATGCTCCCCAAAAACTGGACAGGTCAATAAGGTGCATAGTAACCTGAAAATGTTTTGAGGAGGGATCAGGTACCATGCACAACATAAGGCGGCGTCACGATGCGACATTCAAGGCCAAAGTCGGTCTGGAAGCGATGAAAGACAGTGGAAATGACGATGGCCCAAATTGCCAGTGAATACGGGGTCCATCCCAACCAGATCCGTCAGTGGAAGAAGCAGATCCTGGAGTCTCTTCCGGCGGTTTTTTCGGATCGAAGACCGCGAAGTGTGTGGCCTTTCAGGCCATACCCATCCGGGACCGCATTAGCCCGTCCCCACGACCACACCCACAGGGTATTGGTTTCTACGACGATCAAAAAATCACATATCACCAACTTTTCGAGGTCGTCAAATATTGCAATTGAAAGAATAGTTGAAAATCTCTATTTCTTCCTTGTACATGTCAGAAATAATGTTAATCGTTTCCTCATCATATTGTTCAGTATAATCTAAAACCTTTCCCTTTATTTCATGTGGCAGATCAATATTTGATATTTTCATGTTGCTGCATATTTTTTGAAAATCTTCAACCAAGGTCTCAAACTTTGCAATATAGTCCATCTTAATTGAACCGTCATACCTCTTTATCCAGTAAGTTTGTGGTCGTAGCATTCCTTTTCCAGAATGTCTCCTAAGGAAATCTTTAAATGAGATGTCTCTGGTTATCTTGTAATTCTTCTTATGAATTTCATCTCTCATTACGTTTTTGTACCACGAAAACGCGCGTGACCATGGGTTGCGAATAATTGTAAACTTGTAGTACGTTCTGAATTGCTCTTTGTTAACGATAAGCTTGTTATTGGGATTCATCACACGATGATGCTTATAACGTAACCTTCGAAGACCTTCATATATATTTTCTATCGAAGAGAAAATATATTTTGTAATGAAAGGCTGTTCAATCATCCTCATGCTCCTATGATCTTGTCCACCTCTTCCTTCATAATTGTTAAAATGCCCTAATGCCCTTTCTATGCTTGTCCCTGCACATTTCGGTATATGTATATATATGCATTTGTGTTCATGTGAAATCATATTCTTTCCTTTTACCGTCTTCCTTTGACGAACTCGATATATAAATAATGGCAACTTTTATCTTTCACTTCTGTGTCGGCCTAAGCTCAGTATTATATCTGAATATTCTATGTATTACTAACCGTCTCACAATAACTGTACATATGTTATGGATAATTATATAAGATAATTTTCCGTTCATAATATAACTATGTTGGTAGACTGACGGCCAAGCGCTATGATCAGTCGCTGAGGCTTGGTAATATCGGTTAGGATCTGCCCATACTTACCGGAGTAACGCACTCTTGTCAGGATTTCCATTTCCAGAAGCAGTTCCCGGACAGTGTACTGATCATTGAGATCTGTCTGGCGCATCTTCTACGCAGGGCGCTCATGTAGATCAAGGCAATTAAATGGACAAGGAGCCTGCAATCCTCCTTTCCGTATCTCGGATGGCCACCACTTTATCCCACTCAGAAGGATATTTTATCTATGGCTCTCTGTCATCCGGGAAGGGTCACGGTATTGAGTCTTGCGCTTAGATCCGTTCGTCTCAGCAGGGCAGCGATCAAGGTCAGTCCCGAGGATTGGTCAAGTTTTCATCGCCCCTCTTTTATAATATAGGTCGCAGGCTTCATCTTCACCCCCCAGGTAATCGTTCCTGGGATGCAAAGTACTTCTATTGCATAACAATGCCATAATATTATGTTAAATTAAGCGAATTTCATCCCACCGTTACAGAATCTTTAAATTATACCACTTTATACTGACTAAGGTAGTTTGAGGCGGTTTCTTTTATGTCATATGTCTTCACGACATGCGCATATGCAGCTTCAATTATATCAATAATATATATTGAACTATACTCTTTCAGAATCTTTGTTATTTTTTCTGCCAAGTCATGAATGTTTTCACTCATAAAACTATATCCGTATTTTCCATCACTGATTATCTCCATCGGTCCTTCCAGGTTAGAAACAAGTACGGGTACTTTTGCAGCTAATGCCTCGGCAACTGTCAATCCGAAGCCTTCATATCTCGATGGTTGTACTAAAAGATTATATTCGCAAAGATGCTCGTATATCCACTCTCTTTTCTTAGTCCCGATAAAGTTGCAGTAATCAGATATATCAAGCTTATTCGCAAGTAATAAAAGGTAATTGGCTGATGGGCCATCACCGATAAAATCCACGGAAATGTTTTTAATATTTTTTGAGTATACAAGATATTCTATCGCATGAAGAAAAATATCCTGTCCTTTTTGCTCATGATCAAGGCGTCCAACCTGCACCATCCTAAATATCGCGCTGGAATAATCCTTTTTCATTCTGATTATATCGGTCCTAATTCCATTGTAAACCATAACAGACGAGAGGTTAGATTTGCTCAGCAAATCCTGCTTAACCGAATTTGAAATAGCAAACAATTTATCATATTTTTTATAATAATTTGATTGAATACCCGTATTATGCACAGTTAGGAATAGCTTTGCCCTTTGCCATTTTGAAAACATATAATATTGAACAAGGTCATGATTATGAAAGTGCATTACATCCGGCCTAAGTCGCCAGAGTTTAATATTGGCAAGCAGGGTCATATATATATTCCTGCTACCGGGTTTTCTTTTCATCCTGTGAACAGTAACATTTTTGCTGATATTATCAGTTAATTTAATCGATTCTTTGCAGTTGACAATAATTAAGTGCACTTCTTCGAATTTGGATTGCTCGTTAATAATATCCACCAGCATTGATTCCGCGCCGCCGATATTAAATGCCCATATGATGTGTGCTATTTTCACTAATGACTCGTTTTCTTTGTTGTTGATTATACACTATAATATTGACTTATATACTTTTGCCAATGTTGCCTTTTAACGTTAGAGCTTTTATTTTGCAGACAGAAGAGTAACAATATGAAAATTGAAAAGGCTGCATTTTTAGAGGACAACGAATTGTTTGTGCTTGCGGTCAGCAAAAATACAGCGACAATGATGGCATCGATCCAATTGCCTCTCTTGGATTGCCGGTACAACATATAAAGCCAAGATGTCGTAAATACGATAAATATGATCATACCTAATCTTAGTAGCAGAACGACCCAAAAATTTTCGATGACTTTTATACCAGGGTTTTGTGCAACTATATAATTTAGATCATCTTGGGATTGTCCCAATATTATGTCATTATAACTAAAATAGCTAGGCAATACAATTGAATTAATGCGGGCCTCGATAGATTTATCCATTGATAAACGACTCGATATGCTTTCACCCATTTTTGTCTGAAAGATTACAAATGTAATAAATCCCAAAAGCACACAAATTGATAAACACGATATGAGAGTAATGCCTATCTTTTTCTTGAAAGTGGCTTTTGTTAAAAAAGGAACCAGAACGTGATAGCAAATAATTCCAAGTAATAATATTCCTAATGCCCCTCTTGCACCGAAGGCTACCAATGAAAGCAGCAGCAAGATCATTACGGCAGCCTTGGTCCAAGCCATCCAGTTCATTTTAAATATCGTCATTGAAACAACTGCCGTTATAAGGCCGTTGGCCAGAGGATGGCCGAAAAGTGCTGTAGCCCTGAAAAATGACTCTGACACCATACCGGAAGGCTGTATTAAAGAATATCCAATAAAATATTCCGCTATTGCAATTACAGCATTGATGCAAACAATAAATATTACGATGGTCGCAATCTTATATTTTTGTTTATTAGAAAGATATATCGCAAGCATTACATACATGATTCCAACCAAAAAAGTGTCCGCAAGGTAAGCCGTCCCATCTCTGCCGGATCGGATAATAGATACTAGTACAACAAAAACAAGGACCCAGAAAAAAATGAAAACATCATGATTATAACGCCTCTGATCTGTGATGAATTTTAAAGGTCCTTGCAAAAGAACCACAAGGAATAAAACAAACGATATTAAAAGTGTTGCTGGATGAATTTTTTGATACCATGTCCCACCGGGAAGAGTATACGGGTAAAAATAATTCAAAACCCAGTTGGATAATAACAACCTTAATATCAAGGAGATTAGAAGGGTCCCAAATATTAATGAGCTTAGTTTTATCCGCATATCGTAATGCCTGGAATATGAATATCTCCCATGAGGGGATGTAATCCGACCTTCTCAAGAATTTCTGATTTTTAACATGTTATATATTTTTTTTATTACTCGATATATTGCTTGCCGCCTATTTTGAGGGATCATATTTAAAAAGAGATACATAATATACCTTTTATCACAAATCAATCCATAATCATGCTTTATGAAATATATGTCAGCATCATAATTCATGGAATGCAAGTAGTTTAACACCCGCTTATTCCTATACTTCTTCAAGAGGGTCGCATATTCAAAATCTGGATTAGTGATTAGATAATTATTCATGAATGACATTAGGCCATTCTCTTCCAGTTTACATATTTTTTCTGTTACCATGTTTACAGCATTTCGATAATAAATAGCTCCCGCATATGGTAACCATGCTGCTTTCATGTCTAATAACATTGCCCGCAACCAGGTCTGCCCATCGCCGGCTCTCAAACAATTCTGATTTGGACAAGGAAATCCTTCCAATATAGTTAAAATATATTTTGAAAGAATGGTTACATTTGTATGTGTAAGATCTAATCCTTGCGCATGTATCTTCAAATACTGTTTTAAGTCTATCAGTTGAGGTTTTCCACTTATATTCTGTTTAAGAAAGGGGTTTATTTTGAACATGCCTTTATCATATATTTTCCACCCACAACATAGCATTTGCGCTTCTCGAAATGTTCTGGAAAGAGTGTACATATTTTCCAAGTATTCCAGCATCCACTCATCATCCGCATCCAGAAAAGCAATCCATTCCGCCCGAGCCTCTTTTATGCCCAGATTCCGCGCAGCATATCCACCGGGTCCTGGTGTGTCCCTGTGCAGCAGGCGAATACGAGGGTCATAGAATTTCAGCACTTCTTCAACACTTCCATCAGTTGATGCATCGTTAACAATAATCAACTCATAGTTCTGAAATGTCTGCTTAAGTACCGATCCAACCGAACGTGCCACATGGGGCGCTTTATTGTAGAGGGGGATTACTACGGAAAAAAATGGCATTTTAGACACAATTGCTTCCTTTAAAATATAAGAGGATCTATCGATTGGGCCATCAGTCTCAGCGCGAACTGCAGTCACAGAGCTTCAGCTATTTCTTCAGTCTTTATCAATGAATTTTGAGGATGAGATCAAAAGGCCGCCCCTCTGAGTATTTTCGGTGATGTCATGTTTTTTGTCTGCACTGAAAAATGGCGTTTCCTTTAATTTTCGCTTGATTCGATCTTCGAAAATCAAAAGGCAGACCTTCAGCCGGTTTTTTTGATCAGATCTTTTCAAAAAGAAAAAACCTATGATAAGGATTTTCAGGAACTCTATAGGTTTTCTTAAGATTTGCTCTGTTCTTTGTAAAATCGCCTATTATCTTTTTTAGCGGATAATTTAGTTTGTTGATCTCCCAATAATGCTGGCCATCGAACTGATGTTCTATCTGCCTCAACTGAGGTCTTGGAATGTGTATGATTTTCTGTCCCATCTTGGGAATGTTTAAAGAATATATCCACAGCCTTTTTGCATCGGGCAGACTAATGAATATATGGTTATCCGCTATCCTGACCATCTCACCGAAGGCCTGTAATGCCTGCTTGTAGGGTATGTGCTCCAGTACTTGAAAGGCACATACGCAGTCATAGGCATTGTCAGAAAAGGGTAAATCGGTAACTGAGGCAACATAATCCGGTTTTAACCCCGGATCGATATCTACGGTTTCCACCGAAACCCCAAAATGACCTGCCAGCTTCTTAAATATACCAGGGCCAGGCCCTACCTCAAGAACAGATGAAGGATTTAGAGAGATGACTTCATCGAGCTGGTGCCATATGCTAAGCCAACGTTTTTTGTTTACGTAATTATTAAAATTATAATGAGTCTTATCAATTCGCTTTTTTAACATCATGTCCACGTGTTGTTATCAAATATCAATATTTTATACTTAGAATATAGAGTACCTGTAGCAGATTAATCTTTTGCCTCGTACTAAACTTTTTTCCTTCAAATATTTTTTCAACGTTATCGGTCGTTATTGTTTCTCTGATAAGCTCAAAACCTTTTCTATATTCAGAAATCGCCTGTTTCCATTTTTCGCCACCAATGATCCTTTCCCAATCGCCCCAAGGTCCCTGATTACCTTTGATCATTCCTGCGCGGGTTCCAATTTTCCGCCAGAGCCAGACAACAAACTGAAGCGAACTGTTTATCCACCAAGGGAAATAGGGCAATCGCCCATCGGCATGAAATATCCAGCAGCTGGTTTTCAAATAGGGACGAAAAGCTTTATTAAATAAGCGACGGTTGACTTTCCATCCGGTGGGCACTGCAGCACTTATTTTAACAGCCTCTTTGCTCATGAATGGTTCATAAGATCGAAAAAGTCGACGATTGCTATAAAAGTAGGGAATGTCGCCTTTCGCTGTCGCAGGCCAAAGAGCGAACCATTCATGACTGGATTCAGCTCTATATATCAATAAATAATTCATCTGACTTCTTCGTCTACGATTAATAGTATCAACAATTTTAAAGTCAAAATGCCTTCCTATTAATGGCTTGCTCCTTGTTTCTCCACTCATACATAGCTGGGGGATAAATGGTAACTTTTGTTGCCACATGCTTTTACGTATATACATGGCTTTAAAAAGGCCATCCGAAATATATCCACCAAATACCGCATTATATCGATCAAGTCCACAGGTTCTATGAAACTGCAGGCTGTGTGCATGAGTGTACTGATGCCCGCTGCCGATCAAATCGCTTGCCTCGGGCAGTATGTCCAGATAATGGGTTTCCTTACGAAATTCCGCATGAAAATGTGCGCCGTACGCGTCAGCCACCTTTTTTGCAATGCGTCCCTCACGGTTCATACGGTCTAGGAATACAAAAGCATCTCGTTTGAGTTTTTTAGGCGTTAGATCTGCAACAACTCTGGAGTCCTCTCCGGCACTTATAAAGTGTGCCACTTCTTTCATGCCTTCAGTTACGCGATTCACATAATCCTGCAAGCCTTCTCTCAACACCGTGGCTGCTTCGTCTATACTTGCATACGGATTCCTCTCTCGAGGTTGCCAGTACATAACAGGAGCCTTTGTCCGACAGATTCCTTTAGATATCTCGATAGCATATATCGCTGCCGGAAGGCACTGATTGATATTTTTATATGCAGTGTATGGATAGGTGACCACATCGTTAAGAATGAAATCAGCCAGGGCAACAAGATCAAGTTCTCTGCTCTGATCTGCTGCCTTCGCCAGCGCATCCACATGTGTACCCAACATCAGCGTGGCGTCCGTAGCATACATAAAGACAGGAATAAACATCATCAAGTCGGTAACACATGTTAATTTATTGTTTACTTTATCAACCACCAGGACCGCAAAGGGCCCGCTTAAATCTTCATCCCACTGAATCGTACCACGTTGCCAGCGCTCATAAATGGCTTGCGTCCCGACGATGGGATCTGTACCGGTTAAAAAGCAGTTGTCTCTGAAATACAGCACCGGTCCGCCGATCACCACGAAGATATGGGTATCCGTCTCCAGTGGCTGAAATCCATTATACAGGTTGCGGCTGACAGCGAGAGATCCCCACTCGCCGTGAAATTCAGACACCTCGGATGGGTCATTGTGGTAAATGGACTTAATATGTTCCGTGAGCACGCCCTTGTACTGCGATGTAGAGGAATAAATAAAGTCACTCATTTAAGTGGCCTTCCATGCGTCCTGCTATAATTACTTCTGCATATAGTCATGACTATCAAAGATAAATTTAATACTACGCCTGCAAGGGAAAACAGCAATATTGCCAGCACATCGCTTTTAAATATATAAAAGCTTATAACTAATATTAATACTCGCAACAACACACTGAATATTTCGTAGATTAAGAAGAAACCTTGTAAACGTAACACCGGAATGGATGCCACGCTTGGACGGTTAATGAATGCAAAAAATATCCATAAAGCCAACCATCTGGCATACTCCCCCGCAACCACCCATTCATTTCCAAACACGACTCCAAACAACCATGGTCCGAACGCTACCACTAGGGCAAAGGGTAAAAAACCAACTGATGCCAGACCCAAGGTTGTTTTAACAATTAACCGGGTAAGGTTTTCTCCCCGGTGCTTAGCATCAGCTATTGTGGGGTAGAATACTTGACCTACAGACCCCCCGATAAGTTGTCCCGGCATATGGAGTACCCTTTGACATAGTGCATAATAACCAGCAGGAGCAGGTCCAAAAAACGAGGCCAACATCAAAACAGGTAAGCCTTGCGAAAGCGCATTGATAAACATTTGGGGGGCACGATACACCGGGAAATCATAATAATTTTTTGCAAGATCCCATTGTGATGACTTCGAATGGGGGTTTTTCTCCTGACGATTCTGCGCATCAGCTTTTTTGGCCCCAATGGCCAGCATGAGGACGTGAAGGGCGGTGCCCACGGCAGAGATTACAATAAGCACGGCCGCCACGGGCTTAAATAAGCCAATGCCCATTTTGGCGCTGTTGAGTATGAGCGCCTGAAGCGCCGCGACACGAGCGGTAATTTTGAACTGCTTCTTGCGAATTAACCACTGCTGAACTATCTGCAGCCAAGCCGAAAAGAGCATAACCAGGGGAATCAGTAAGATATATGCGCTGACGGCTTGCAAGTTGAGCAATTTCAACAGCCAGTTCCCCTTTACCAACAAGACCACAGTAAGCACGCAGGCAATGCCGAGGGCAATGTAAGAGGAAAGCTTAGCTACACCTTTGGCGTTGCTGTCTTCTTTAGGCAGAACTATGGCGATTGGATAGGACAGGGCGGCAATGGGGGTTAAAACAGCTACTATCGCCATAAATATACCCAGCAGACCAAAGGCTTCCGGTCCATAGAGGCGGGTTATGATGGGCGCAAAGGCCATGGTAATGGCCTGTGCGCTTGCGGTACCCGTGGCCACGATAGCCACATTGCGCACGAACTTGCTTTTGATCGTGCAGTGAAAGAAGCGATAGATTTTATCTAGGGATAGAGACGTTTGCATATTTTTATTTCTTAGGTTTACAGGCTAAATTTACTAATCGTCCCATAATTGTCATTAGAGTGGGTAACGTCAAAGATGTCGACAGACATCAGGAACAAGATGTAAATTCACAAAAAGCGAGCCTCCAGTTAATTATGGAACTTTTAGTAAATCACCGCCGTATCATCCCGGCGGCGACGGTGTTGTTCGTCGCCTCGTCTATCAGTATGAAACTTCCGGTTATCCTGTTCTGTTTATAGGGATCGTAAAAGAGGGGCTTC